>SWCG01001673.1_pt1 | contig 24491 bp, 22 predicted proteins | sample 4690071 | NCBI WGS metagenome assembly SWCG01 (sample SAMN10267281, study PRJNA491770) | bioreactor metagenome | isolation source: DHS bioreactor inoculated with subseafloor sediment | place: Japan: off Shimokita Peninsula | collected 2012-10 | reverse complement strand
GGCGCCTTGTGCGCGATCACGCAGCGCGACGGCGTGTTGCTGGTGCGCTACCTGGGCGACTCGGCCGAGCAGGCACGCAACCATCTCGGCACTGCCTGGCGCTGGTTGCGCGAGGCCGTACTCGGCCGGCACGCCGTGCCGCCCCGAATCTGGAACTGTTGAGGAGACACCACCATGGAATTGTCACCACGGGAAAAGGACAAGCTCATGCTGTTCACGGCGGCGCTGCTGGCGGAACGGCGCAAGGCGCGCGGCCTGAAACTCAATTACCCGGAGGCGGTGGCCTATATCTCCGCTGCCATCCTGGAAGGCGCCCGCGACGGCCGTGCCGTGGCGGACCTCATGCACGAGGGTACGCGCCTGCTCACCCGCGAGGACGTCATGGAGGGGATACCCGAGATGATCCCCGAGGTGCAGGTGGAGGCGACCTTTCCCGATGGCACCAAGCTGGTGACGGTGCACAACCCTATTGTGTGAACAGGAGAACAACATGATCCCCGGAGAAATGGCCATCCTGGATGGCGACATCGAGCTCAACCCGGACCGCGAGCGGGTCAGCCTGGCCGTGGCCAACAGCGGCGACCGTCCCATCCAGGTGGGATCGCATTACCATTTCTTCGAGACCAACCCGGCGTTGCACTTCGACCGTGCACGGGCGCGCGGTTTCCGTCTCGACATCCCCGCCGGCACGGCGGTGCGTTTCGAGCCGGGCCAGAGCCGCACCGTGGAGCTGGTGGCCTACGGCGGCGCGCGCGAGGTATACGGCTTTCGCGGCGAGATCATGGGTGCGCTGGAGCCACGATCATGAGCCGCATCGACCGCCGCGCCTACGCGGAGATGTACGGGCCCACCACCGGTGACCGGGTACGACTCGGCGACACCGAACTCTGGATCGAGGTGGAGGCGGACCAGACCCTGTACGGCGAAGAGGTGAAGTTCGGCGGCGGCAAGGTGATCCGCGACGGCATGGGCCAGGGCCAGCGCTTCGGCGCCGAGGTGGCGGACACGGTCATTACCAACGCCCTGATTCTCGACCACTGGGGCATCGTCAAGGCCGATGTGGGCCTCAAGGACGGCCGCATCACCGCCATCGGCAAGGCCGGCAATCCCGACGTGCAGCCGGGGGTGGACATCGTCATCGGCGCCGGCACCGAGATCATCGCCGGCGAGGGCCTGATCCTCACCGCCGGCGCCATCGACGCCCATATCCATTTCATCTGCCCGCAACAGGCGGAAGATGCGCTCATGTCCGGCACCACCACGATGCTCGGTGGCGGCACCGGCCCGGCGGCGGGCACCAATGCCACCACCTGCACCCCCGGCCCCTGGTACCTCCATCGCATGCTGCAGGCCGTGGAGGCGCTGCCGCTCAACTTCGGCTTTCTCGGCAAGGGCAATGCCAGCCTGCCCGGCGCGCTGACGGAACAGATCCACGCCGGTGCCATGGGCCTGAAGCTGCACGAAGACTGGGGCACCACGCCCGCCGCCATCGACAACTGCCTGACCGTGGCCGAGCAGGAAGACATCCAGGTGGCCATTCACACCGATACCCTGAACGAGTCGGGTTTCGTGGAAGACACCCTGGCCGCCTTCAAGGATCGCTGCATCCACACCTACCACACCGAGGGCGCCGGCGGCGGCCACGCCCCCGACATCATCAAGGCCTGCGGCGCCGCCAACGTGCTGCCCTCGTCCACCAATCCGACACGACCCTACACCGTGAACACCGTGGACGAGCACCTGGATATGCTCATGGTCTGCCATCACCTCGATCCCAATATCGCCGAGGACGTGGCCTTCGCCGAATCACGCATTCGCCGCGAGACCATCGCCGCCGAGGACATCCTCCATGACCTGGGGGCCTTCTCCATGATCGCCTCCGATTCCCAGGCCATGGGCCGGGTCGGCGAGGTGATCACGCGCACCTGGCAGACGGCCCACAAGATGAAGGTGCAGCGCGGCAGCCTGGCCCAGGACCCGGCGCGCCACGACAACTTCCGCGCCAAGCGCTACATCGCCAAGTACACCATCAACCCGGCCATCACCCACGGCATCAGCCACGAGGTCGGCTCCATCGAAGTGGGCAAGCTCGCCGACCTGGTGTTGTGGAAGCCGGCCTTCTTCGGCGCCAAGCCCGCCATGATCATCAAGGGCGGCATGATCGTCGCCGCGCCCATGGGCGATCCCAACGCCTCCATCCCCACGCCGCAGCCGGTGCACTACCGGCCCATGTTCGGCGCGCTCGGCGGAGCACGCAGCGCGACCAGTGTGAGCTTCGTGTCCGGCGCGGCGCTGGAGACCGATCTTGCGACACAGCTTGGCCTGCGCAAACGCCTGGTGGCCTCGCACCATTGCCGTGGCGTGCGCAAGGCGGATCTCATCCACAACGATTACCAGCCGCACATGGAAGTGGATCCGCAGACCTACGCGGTGCGCGCCGATGGCGAGTTGCTGGTGTGCGAGCCGGCCGTGGAGCTGCCCCTGGCGCAGCGGTATTTTCTGTTTTGAGATATCCCGTCGACCCCGGGTATCCCGTCATTCCCGCGAAGGCGGGAATCCAGTGCCTCGAACGACATGGATTCCCGCCTTCGCGGGAATGACGACTTAAAGGTAGGAATGACGGCTTACAAATGAATTTAACCCTTCACGAGCAGACCGACCACCCATATGCATGAACTGAGCCTCTTCAGCAACACTCCGGAGCACGCGGACACCACCCTCACCCTGCCCTTCGAATCACGGCAGAAGAGCCGTCTGCGCGTGCATCTGGACAACGGCGAGGAGGCCGCCCTGTTCCTGGAACGCGGTCAGATCCTGCGTGACGGCGATCGCCTGCGCGCTGACGATGGATTGGTGGTGGAGGTGCGCGCCGCGCCGGAACCGGTCACCACCACGGCGAGCGGTGATGCCATCCTGCTGGCGCGCGCCTGTTATCACCTGGGCAATCGTCATGTGGCGCTGCAGATCGGTCCGGGCTGGGTGCGCTACCGCCATGACCATGTACTGGATGACATGCTGCGCCACCTGGGCCTGGAGGTAGGCTATGAGTTGGCGCCCTTCGACCCGGAGTCCGGCGCCTACCATTCCGCCCATGGTCATGGGCATGGCCACGGACATCACCATGACTGAAGCCCCCCATGCGCTGGCGCTGGTGCGCCTGCTGCAACTGGTGAGTCCGGCCCTGCCGGTGGGGGCCTATGCCTACTCCCAGGGCCTGGAGCAGGCGGTACAGGCCGGCTGGATACGGGACGAGGCCAGCGCGGGTGACTGGATCACCGGTCTGCTCGAACACAACCTGGGGCAGCTCGATGTGCCGCTGCTGCTGCGCCTGCACCGGGCCTGGTCCCATGCGGATCATGATCAAGTGGACTACTGGTGCCGTTACCTGTGCGCCGCGCGCGAAACGGCGGAGCTGCGCAGCGAGGACCGGCAGACCGGCACCGCCCTGGCGCGCCTGCTGGTGGACCTGGATTGCGCGGCCGCGCGCGCCTGGGTGACGCACGCCGACGTGAACTGGCCGGCCATGTTCGCCCTCGCCGCCGTGCACTGGAAGGTGCCGGCCGAAACGGCCGCCCTCGGTTACCTGTGGGCCTGGTGCGAAAACCAGGTCGCCGCCGCCATCAAGCTGGTGCCCCTGGGTCAGACCGCCGGCCAGCGCATCCTGGTGGACTGTGCCGCGCGCATCCCCGCCATCGCGGCCGCAGCGGCCGACTGCGAGGACGAGGACATCGGCCAGTTGGCAGCTGCACTGGTGATGGCCAGTGCCTGGCATGAAACCCAGTACAGCCGGCTGTTTCGGTCGTGATTACTGTATGCCCATTGATCGACATCACTCCCGTCATGCCGGCTTATGCCGTCCAGTACATGGATGCCGGCATGCGCCGGCATGACGGGGAAAGAACTGCATGGGCGTTTGTTAACACTGGAGATCCGTATGAATGACAAACCCGCCCTGCGCCTGGGTGTCGGCGGACCGGTAGGGTCCGGCAAGACCGCCCTGGTGGATGCACTGTGCAAGCGCATGCGCGACCATTATGAACTCGCCGTGGTCACCAACGACATCTACACCCAGGAGGATGCCCAGTTCCTGGTGCGCAGCGCCGCCCTGGCACAGGAACGGATCATCGGCGTGGAAACCGGCGGCTGCCCGCATACGGCCATCCGCGAGGATGCCTCCATGAACCTGACCGCCGTGGCGGAGCTGCAACAGCGTTTCCCCGGCCTGGACATGGTGATCGTGGAAAGTGGCGGCGACAATCTCAGCGCCACCTTCAGCCCGGAACTGTCGGACCTCACCCTGTATGTCATCGATGTCTCCGCCGGTGACAAGATCCCGCGCAAGGGCGGCCCGGGCATCACCCGCTCCGACCTGTTGATCATCAACAAGATCGACCTGGCACCCCATGTAGGGGCATCACTGGAGGTAATGGATCGCGATGCCAGGAAGATGCGCGGCGACAAACCCTTCGTGTTCACCAACCTCAAGACCGGGGAAGGGCTGGAGGCAATCGTCGACTTCATCCGCCATCAGGGCCTGTTGTCGTGAGTGCGCCCCATATGCGCGCGCCCTGCACTTGCCAGGCATCATTCTGGTGCAAGCGAGTTGTCGCAATGAAACCACGCTGTGGCGTAATCCCCGAATAACTGCCTGATTTTCAGCCATTACAGGCAGATGCAACGGGTTGGCACGGCGCTTGCTCTTACCCTTTTCAGGTAGCCACTCCCGAACCAGACAAGGATTCATGGGGACGTTACCAGAGGAATCCTGCTTCACCCACTGCCCTACACACTACGGAGTATTTTGAACATGAAAAAATTGAGCCTCTTGAAAGCAAGCCCGCTGGCACTGGCTGTGTCCCTGGCAAGCGCTACCGCGTTCGTGCCCACCGCGGCCAATGCCGAGATGTCCGGCAACATCGGCGTGCATTCCAAGTACCTGCTGCGCGGGATCTTCGAAGAGAACGACGATGCAGCGATACAGGGCGGCCTGGACTACAGCAATGAAAGCGGCTTTTATGCCGGCTGGTGGTTCTCCAGCCTGGGCTACAACTACGAAGCCACCGCCGATGCCGATGTCACGGGCAACGGTGTGGAAAACGATTTCTATGCCGGCTTCGCCGGTGAAGCCGGCGGTTTCGGCTATGACATCGGCCTGATCCAGTACCTGTATGTCAACGTCGACGACTCCGACCTCACCGAACTGACCGCCACCCTGAGCATGGGCGGCGGTTACGTGGGCATGCAGTACCTGCTCACCGACGGCTGGTGGGGTAATGCCGGTGATATCTACTGGAAGGCCGGTTACGCCATGGAGATCCCCAACAGCAAGTTCGGTCTCGCCTTCGACCTGGGGTACTACACCTATGACGACGACGACAACAGCGAGCTGGGCGGCGTAACCACCCAGGATTCCGGCTTCCGTCACTTCAACATCACCCTGTCCCATCCCGTGGGCAACACCGGTGCCGACATGTACGCCCAGTACACCGTCGCCGGCGAAGACCGCAGCGGCACCGAATACGACGACACCATGGTATTCGGCCTGACCTACGGCTTCGACCTCTAAGCAGTAACCCGCCGCGGCAGGATGTCCTGCCGCGGTTTTTTTCCCCAACCCTGCGAGCATCATGGCCCAGGAAAGCGATCCCCGGCAGGTCAATGCCGTGTTGCTCATCGAGGTCGCCAAGCTCATGGCCAAGTCCATGGCCTCGGGACCCAAGATCACCCATGTGCTGCATTTGCTGTCCAAGTGGTCGAAACTGCACTTCCCCCGCGTACTGCTCCCCAACTACCAGACCCGTGAACTGGAAGTCGCCTATTATTACGGCCTGTCCCATGAGAAGGTGGCGACTGCAGAGTACACAGTACCCTTCGACCAGGGCCTGACCGGCTATGTGTGGCGCAGTGGCCAGGTGGCATTGGTCACCGACGTGCTCAGCGAACCCGTATTCCTCACCCGCATCGCCGAACCCATTGAAGGCAGCAAGCATCATGTGGGCTACATCTCCGTGCCCATCATGGTGGACGGCAAGACCGTGGGGGTGCTTTCGGCCCAGCGTCGCGCCAACCCGCGCCGCCGTTATGCCGATGACGTGGACCTGCTGCGGGTCATCGCCAGCCTGCTGGGGCCGGTGCTGCAGTCCTTGCGCCATCGCGCCCAGCACATCAGCCTGGTGCCGGGCCAGCTCGATCGCGACAGCGATCACTTCATTCAACTCTGCGAGGCCCATGGCATCATCGGGTCCAGCCGTGCACTATTATCAGCAGTCAAGGAGATCGACCAGGTCAAGGACAGTGACGCGCCCATCATGCTGCTGGGTGAGTCGGGTACCGGCAAGGAGATGTTCGCCGGCATGGCGCACCGGGAAAGCCGCCGCCGCAAGAAACCCTTCATCTGCATCAACTGCGCCTCCATCCCGGAAGCGCTGCTGGAGTCGGAGCTGTTCGGACACGAGAAGGGCAGTTTTACCGGTGCCCACCGACGCCAGGTCGGCAAGATCGAGCAGGCGCACGGGGGCACCCTGTTCCTCGACGAGATCGGCGACATGCCCATGGACCTGCAGGTCAAGCTGCTGCGTGTGCTGCAGGACAAGCATATCCAGCCCATCGGCAGTGATCACCCGCGCCATGTGGATTTTCGCCTGATCACCGCCACCCATGTGAATCTCGGCGCTGCGGTACAGGAGGGGCGGTTTCGCCTCGATCTCTATTACCGGCTGAATGTGATCCCCATCGCCCTGCCGCCGCTGCGCAAGCGCCAGGAGGACATTCCGCGCCTGGCGCAGCATTTTCTGAATCTGTATGCCGAGACCTATGACCGCAGCCTGCATTTCACCCAGGGGGTCTATGAGCGCTTGCAACGTTTTTCCTGGCCGGGCAACATCCGCCAGCTGCAGAACGTGGTCGAGCGCGCCGTGCTCAAGGCGGAGAGCCAGTGGGTGAACGTGGAACAGATCGAGGCGGTGCTCGACGCGGAGATCATCCCCGACGGCGCATCCATTTCCGGCCAGGATCCCGTCTTCGCCCGCGCCGCGCCGGCCCCGGCGCGTCCCTATCAGTGGGTGCGCGATGCGGACATTGAATCCCTCCAGGATGCCTTGCGCCAGGCGGCCGGCAACCAGACCCGCGCCGCGCGCCTGCTGGGTCTCACGCCGCGTCAGTTCCGCTATCGCCTGAAGAAACTGCAGGTCGAATCTTGAGGCTTTGCGCCTTTCGTCCATTCTATCGTCATCCCGGCGAATGCCGGGATCCACAAACCACTGCAGATAATGGATTCCCGCCTACGCGGGAATGACGGGGCTCCCCTAGTACCGCCGCGTCAGCGACAACAGCAACTGCGGCAACAACTCCGGCAGCCGTCCCGGATGGTCCAGCAGGCGAAAGCGTCCCACCCCGAACATCTTTTCCATGCGCTCGCGCGCGCCGGCATCCAGACTCAGGCAATACAATTCCATGCCCTGGCGCCGGCCTTCGCGCACAGCGGCGCGCACATCCTCGGCCAGGTAGTCCTCGTCATGGACGTCGATGTCGGCGGGCACACCGTCCGTCACCACCAATAGCAGACGGAAGTGCTCCCGGCGCCGGCCCAGTTGCGCCAGGCCATGGCGCAGGGCCGCACCCAGGCGGGTGGAATGGCGCGCGCCCAGGCCGGCGATACGCGCCTCGATGTCGGCATCGAAGGTTTCCTCGAAATCCTTGATGTGCTGGCAGTCCACCTGGTGACGTCCGTTGGAGTTGAAACCTTGCAGCGCGAAGGCCTCGCCCAGGGTTTCCAGCATATGGCCCAGCAGCAGGGCGGCCACCCGGCTCAGTTCCAGGAGACTGTGGCCCGCCTCCGGCAGCGGATCGTTGCAGGACTCGCTCAGGTCCAGCAACACCAGGCTGGCAAGTCCCCGGTCATGGCGGGGACGGGCACAGAAATACAGGCGCGGATCGGGTTCGCGACCATTGCGCACATCCGCCTGGGCCTCCAACAGGGCATCGAGGTCGAGTTCGTCACCTTCGGCCTGACGGCGCACCCGTTGCAGTCGCTCCAGGCGCAGGCTCAGGGCCAGGCGCCGCAAACGCGCCAGCACGGGCCGGTGATACTGCACCAGGGCCTGGTCCGGGTCATCCCCCAGCCACCAGGATGCATGCTCGGCCGCCGGACCCTGCCGGTCGGCCAGCGCCAGCCGTCGACCACCCCGGTCCTCGCGCCACTGGACACTCTCCTGGATGGACGAGTCTTGCGTCGCCGATCGGGGTTCATCGCTCGTGAGCCTGGCATCCACATCCGCCCACAGGTGCGCGTTGTCATCCCGATAGGGCGCGACCTGGAAGGCCTGGCCCTCGTCCATGGCAATGCGCATCTGGCCCAGGTCGTGGGCCAGACGCAGGCCGAGCTCGCGGGCAAGCGCGGGATCGGCCCAGCGCCGCGACTGGCCATGGAATTCCGCCGCGGCCTTGTTCACCCAGGCATTGCCGGCATCGGCCTGGCCCAGCAGCAGGGCGCGGGCCAGGCACCGCAACAAGCGCGGGAAGGCCAGGGCATCGCCCTGCGTCGGCGTATGGAAGCGCTGCCACAACCGGCGCAGGCCGGGAAAACGCGCCATAGCCAGGGCTTCCACCCGGGCATCCTCGAACAGGCCGATGAGCACCTGCTGGCGTGGCTTGAGTTCCCCGCGCAGGAAGGGGGCGCCCGCGTGGATCAGGTGGGCGGCCGCGTGGCAGGCGGCGGCGCGATACAATTCCGCGCCATGCGGCTCGATGCGCCAGGCCGAGGGCAGCAGGATCGCATCCGCGCGCAGAACGGGCGTCTGCAATTCCGCTCGCGGATACACAGGGAACTGCCGGCCCCAGAGGGCCAGCACGAACAGGGCCCCGCGTCGCGCCAGCCGTGGCGCGATACCGGCCTCAGCGATGGCCGCGCTCACTGTCCTCGTTGGGAATCCCGGCGATGGGGCACTGGGCCGTGCCCGGCGTGGCGCGGGTGAAGCTCTCCACCTGTTCGCGGGCCGCCTGGGGATCCTTGACCCAGGTGCTGTAGAACTCGTAGGGACATTCGAGGGCGCCATTGGCGTCTTCGCCGGAATTGATCATGCCCGTATAGCCACGGTGCAGCAGCTTGTACAGGTGGTTCTGCGACTGCCAGTTCTGGCGCGCATCCCGGATCTGGGACACGGACAGCTCGGCATACTGGATGCCGTACTCCTCTTCCGCGCATTCGCCCAGGGTGCGGCCGTCGAAGCCCACCAGGGCCGAGTGCCCGAAATAGGAATAGACGCCATCGAAGCCCGTGGCATTGGCCACCGCCACGTAGCAATTGTTCATCCAGGCCATGGCCTTGGCGACCAGGATCTGTTGTTCCTTGGAGGGATACATATAGCCCTGGCAACGTACGATGAGTTCCGCGCCCTTCATGGCACAGTCGCGCCAGATCTCCGGGTAGTTGCCGTCGTCGCAGATGATAAGGCTGATCTTGAGCCCCTTGGGCCCGTCGGTGACATAGGTCTTGCCGCCTGGATACCAGCCCTCGATGGGGCACCAGGGCATGATCTTGCGATACTTCTGCACGATCTCGCCCTGGTCGTTAATCAGGACCAGGGTGTTGTAGGGCGCCTTGTCGGGATGCTCCTCGTGGCGCTCGCCGGTGAGGGAAAACACACCCCAGGTGCCGGCCTTGCGGCAGGCCTCGGAAAAGATGTCCGTCTCTTCCCCGGGGATGGTCGAGGCGGTTTCGTACATCTCCTTGGCGTCGTACATGATGCCGTGGGTGCTGTACTCCGGGAAGATCACCAGGTCCATGCCCGGCAGGCCCTGCTTCATACCCACCACCATGTCGGCAATCTTGCGGGCGTTGTCCAGCACCTCGGCGCGGGTGTGCAGGCGCGGCATCTTGTAGTTGACCACGGCCACACCGACGGCATCCGCGCTGGAGGAAATATCTCCGTGTCTCATCGTCTTTTCATACCTCTTGTGGAAATATCTGGATTAAGGATGCCCTGATTTATTCGTCATTCCCGCGCAGGCGGGAATCCAGTGGTTCAAAACCCATGGATTCCCGCCTGCGCGGGAATGACGGGTTGCTACACCGACAAGTACTTGCTGATCTTGTCCGTATCCACATTCTCGCGCAGGTCCTCGTGGATGAACTTGCCCTTGTCGATGACGATGATCCGGTCGGCGATGGCCATGGTGAAACTCAGCACCTGCTCGGACACGATGATGGTGATGTCGCGCAGCTTGCGGATCTCGTTGAGGATGTTGGCGATGTCCTTGATGATGGACGGCTGGATCCCCTCCGTGGGCTCGTCGAGCAACAGTACCTTCGGGTTGGTGACCAGGGCACGGGCGATGGCGAGCTGCTGCTGTTGTCCACCGGACAGATTGCCACCCTTGCGATGGCGCATCTCGTGCAGCACCGGGAACAGGGCAAAGATCTCGTCGGGGATGCGCTTCATTCTCGATACTTCCATCCCTGTCTCGATGTTTTCCTGCACCGTCAGGCTCGGGAAGATCATGCGGCCCTGCGGCACATAGGCGATGCCACTGGCCACCCGCTGGAAGCTTTCCTTGCCGGTAAGTTCCTCGCCATCGATTTTGATGGAACCATCGGTCGTGGGCAGTACCCCGATGAGAGACTTGAACAAGGTGGTCTTGCCCATGCCATTGCGACCCATGATGGCCAGGGTCTCGTTTTTTTTCACGGTGATGTCGACACCATGGATGACCTCGCTCTGGCCATAGCTCACGTGCAGTCCGGATACTTCTAGCATGGGGTTCTCCTTTCCGGGCTCAATGGCCGAGATAGACTTCGATGACCTTGGGATCGTTCTGCACCTTGTCCATGCTTCCCTCGGCGAGAATCATCCCCTGGTGCAGAACCGTGACCTTGTGGGCGATACGCGCCACGAATTCCATGTCATGCTCGATGACCAGTACCGAGCGTCCCTGGCAAATCCGGTTGAGCAGGTCCGCAGTCTGTTCGCGTTCGCGCACACTCATACCGGCCACCGGCTCATCCAGCATCAGCAGTTCCGGATCCTGGATCAGCAACATGCCGATCTCCAGCCACTGCTTCTGCCCATGGCTCAGCAGCGCCGCTTCCATGTCGAGGGAATCCTCCAGGAAGATGTCCGCCGCCACTTCGCGGATGCGCGCCTCCACCTCCGCCGTGCGCTCGAAGGCCAGTGATCCGAACACACCGCGGCCCTTAGGGTAGGAAATCTCCAGGTTTTCGAATACCGACAGGTTCTCGTAGATGGACGGGGTCTGGAACTTGCGCCCCACCCCGGCACGCACGATCTGATGTTCGGACAAATTCGTCAGTTCATGATTCTTGAACTTGATGCTGCCCGAGGTGGCCTTGGTCTTGCCGCAGATCAGGTCCAGAACCGTAGTCTTCCCCGCGCCATTGGGACCAATCACCACGCGCAATTCGTTGCGGTCGATATACATGCTCAGGCCATTGACCGCCTTGAACCCGTCAAAGGAGACCGTCAGGTCCTCGATCGCCAGGGTAAAATCGGTTTCGCTGCTCATGCGGCTTCTCCAGTTCGTCTATCATCGGTCGCTCGAGATTTCGTACGAAAGGACAGGATCCTGGCTGTCACCCTGCGACCGCAATCACCCCCGTTTCTCAGGCAACTGAACAGTCGCTTGCTGTATTTCTCATAGATCCCGGCCAGGCCATTGGGGAAGAACATGACCACGGCGATGAACAAGCCGCCCATTAGGAAGAGCCAGACCTCCGGGAAGGATTCCGAGAAGACCGTCTTCCCGTAGTTCACCAGCAAGGTGCCGTAGATGGCCCCGATCAGCGACATGCGTCCGCCAACGGCGGCGAAGATGACCATTTCGATCGAGGGTACGATGCCAACGAAGGAAGGCGACATGAAGCCCACCTGCAGGGTGAACATGGCACCGCCAATGGCCGACATCATGGCTGCCAGGCAGAACACGAAGATCTTGAAGTTGGATACGTCGTAGCCGGAGAAGCGTACCCGGTCCTCCTTGTCGCGCATGGCCAGCAGCAGCCGGCCGAACTTGCTGGTCAGGACATAACGCCCCACCAGCACGCAACCGAGCAGCAGGAACGCGTTGATGAAATACAGGATGTACTTGGAGCTGTCATCCCGGATATCCCAGCCATTCAGCGTCCTGAGGTCCGTGATGCCGTTGATACCGCCGGTGTAACCCTGCTGGCCCACGATCAGTACCGTCAGGATCAGGGCGATGGCCTGGGTAATGATGGCGAAGTACACCCCGCTCACCCGCCGTTTGAACATGGCGAAACCGATGATGAAGGCGAACAGGGCCGGTATGGTCAGGATCGCCAGCAGGGTGAATCCAAAGCTCTCGAAGGGAACCCAGAACCATGGCAACTCCGTTATCTGGTTCCAGTCCATGAAATCCGGGATGCCGGGTGTCGACTGGATCTTGGTACTTTCCGGATCCGATGCCTCCAGCTTCAGGAACATGGCCATACCATAGCCACCCAGACCGAAAAAGATTCCCTGCCCCAGGCTGAGTATGCCGCCATAACCCCAGAGCAGTACCAGGCTCACCGCCACGAAGGCATAGGTGAGGTACTTGCCCACCAGGTTGAGGCGAAACAGGTCCAGCGTGAGAGGAAAGACCACCAGGATCAGCAAGGCGATGATCGCCAGTCCGATCGCGCCTTGCTTGCCACCCAGAAGCTTGTCGTAGAAGAATGTCATCGTGCGTATCTCCCGAGTGGGTTCACTTGCGGATCTTGATGGAGAAGAGGCCTTCGGGCCGCAGCATCAGAATGACCACAATGGTCAGCAGCGTAAGCACCTTGGCCATGGACCCGCTCAGGAAGAACTCCATGATGGATTGCGCCTGTGCGATGGAGAAGGCGGAAGCGATGGTCCCGAACAGGCTCGCGGCGCCACCGAATACCACCACCATGAAGGTGTCGACGATATAGAGCGAACCCGTGGTCGGGCCGGTCGAAGCAATGGTGGTAAAGGCCGCTCCGGCAATACCCGCGATCCCGCAGCCCAGCGCAAAGGTCAGGCGGTCCACCATCTTGGTGTTGATGCCCACCGCACCGCTCATGAGCCGGTTCTGCGTGGTGGCACGCACCCGCAGGCCCCAACGCGACTTGAACATCAGGTAGAAGACCGCGCCGGTCACGAACGCCGTCAACCCCAAGACGAACAGGCCGTTGAGGGGGATATCGATGGTATCGGTAGGCTGGTAGGAACCCATCAGCCATTCAGGGAGCGTCGGGCTGACCTCGCGGGCACCGAATACGGACCGGAATATCTGCTGCATGATCAGGCTCACGCCCCAGGTGGCCAGCAAGGTATCCAGTGGCCGCTTGTAGAGGTGCCGTATGAGACTGAACTCAAGAAAATATCCTATCACCCCGGCAACCAGGAACGCCGCGATGATGGAGAATACGAAATAGTAATTCATGAAACCCGGAACATAGGTTTCGGTGATCGTGGAGAGCATGTAGGTGGTATAGGCGCCAACGGCCATGAACTCGCCATGGGCCATGTTGATAACACCCATCTGCCCGAAAATAATGGCCAGCCCAAGCGCCATCAACAACAGCACACTGAACAGACTCAAGCCGGCGAATCCCTGCATGACCAGGATTGCCTGAAGTTCCTCGTATGAAAAGCCACCCATGGTTATTTCTCCACCGCTTGGTTGCCAGGCGATCTTCGCCCGTACCCGCAATCGTGCTCGATCCTGATATTCACCAGGAGACCCGGGGCGGCTCGTCCGCCCCGGGTGCCCGGCCTTTGCTTACTGATAGCCTTCCGGGAAGGGGTTCGGTTCGATCAGGTCGGACTCGAACACAACCTTGGCCTGTCCGTCCTTGCTCCACTGGGCCACACGTGTCTTGCTCCACAGGTGATGATTGGGGTGCAGTTTCACGTAGCCCTCCGGCGCGGTATGCAGTTCGATGTCACCCTGTTCCGATGCCGCAACCACCTTGTCCACATCGAAGCTTCCAGCCTTCTCCACCGCGGCTTTCCACAACCAGGGACCGAGATATGCTGCCTGGGTCACGTCGCCAATGACGCTGTCCTTGCCATGCATTTCCTTGAATGCCTTGACGAAGGCCACATTGTTCTCGTTGTCCAGACTCTGGAAATACTTCATTACGGAATAAAAACCTTCCAGGTTCTCACCCCCGATACCCAACACCTCGTCCTCGGTGACGGAAATGGTCAGCAGGGTCTGCTTCTGGCCCGTGATGCCCGCGGCCTTCAACTGCTTGAACCATGCAACGTTGCTGCCACCCACCACGGCGGCATAGATGACATCCGGCTTTCTCAGGCGGATCTTGTTGATCACGGATCCGAAACTGGTGTCACCCAGAGGCTTGTATTCCTCTCCCACGACTGTGCCACCGAGCACGTTTTCGATGTGTTTGCGTGCAATCTTCATGGAAGTGCGGGGCCAGATGTAATCAGAACCAATCAGGTAGAAGGTCTTCGCTCCTTTTTCCTTGGCAACCCAGTCGAGACCCGCAAGGATCTGCTGGGTGGCTTCCTGGCCGGTGTAGATCACGTTATGGGATTGCTCGAGTCCCTCATAAAAGGTCGGGTAGTACAGCAAACCGTTCTCTTTCTCGAATACCGGAAGGGCTGCCTTACGCGAGGCTGATGTCCAGCAACCGAATACCGCGGCCACCTTGTCGTTCACCAGAAGTTTGCGCGATTTTTCCGCGAAGGTAGGCCAGTCACTGGCGCCGTCCTCCTGGATGATCTCGATCTTGCGACCCAGGATGCCGCCCATATCGTTGATCTGCTGGATGGCGAGTTTTTCGGCTTCCTGCGCTCCTGTTTCACTAATGGCCATGGTTCCGGTAAGCGAATGCAGGATTCCCACCTTGACCGTACTGTCGGTCACGGCCAGCCCGGTAGTATTCACTTCCGCCGTGGATGGCGCCGCATGGACTGCGCCCACGGCCAAGGAACCGCCCAGCGACATGGCGATCAGCAGTTTTCTGGCTTGCCACCAGAGGCCTTCTGTAGCTTGTACGTTCATACTTTCTCCCAAATGCTCAGTGTTGGTTCCGGTTCGCACGCGCTTGCCCCTTCGAGGTGCCTGGCGCATGGGTCAAGCAGGTTGATGCGGGCTTCGGGAAGGTCTGGTGCAACTAGCATGCCAGCGGTGATGTACGCGACTGCAGCAACATTTTTTTGCACCTGCAGGAAATCTTTTTCGAAGTACCCATGACAAGGATTCAGGCACATCAACCGTCATTGCGAGCACAGTGAAGCAATCTTTTGGCCACCACTCACTCTGTTGGAGATTGCTTCGCTGCGCTCGCAATGACGTAACAAGGTCGGATTCCGGATCCACGAATCAGCCCCACGACCGGTAGCCGCTCGGCATCGACTACTGACAATGCTCGACATTGTCATCTGACAATGTCGCCTGCCGTCGCATTGATGGCGGAATGTCACGCAATATCGCATCCCAAATGGTCTTTTTCGCCGTCTCGTGCCTTGTTATCAGGGCTGGCACGCAACCTGCTCTATTGGCACTACGCACACCTGGATATCGGGTGTGTCCCGAGCCAAGGTAACCCTGAACGGAGAGCAAGCAATGGCGGACAAGCTGATCAAGATCGATTTCTCGAAGTCACCGGAAGAACATGAATGCATCCATAACCGCTGGCATCCGGACATACCCATGTATGCCTGGGTCAAGCCCGGCGATGACTTCATCCTGGAGTGCATGGACTGGACCGGCGGGCAGATCAACAACAATGACTCTGCCGACGATGTGCGTGACGTGGACCTCACCAAGGTGCATTACCTCAGCGGCCCCATCGGCGTGGAAGGGGTGGAAGCCGGTGACCTGCTGGTAGTGGACATCCTGGATGTGGGTACCCTGGAACAGTTCCAGTGGGGCTTCAACGGCATGTTTGCCCGCGAGAACGGCGGCGGCTTCCTTACCGAACATTTCCCCGATGCACGCAAGTCGATCTGGGATTTCAATGGCATCTATACCAGTTCCCGCCATGTGCCGGGCGTGAATTTCGCCGGCATCATGCATCCTGGTCTGATCGGTTGCCTGCCCTCGAAGGAATTGCTGGCGGAGTGGAACAAGCGCGAGGCGGCGCTGATAGCCACGGACCCGGAGCGCGTTCCGCCGCTGGCCGCGCCACCTCATGCCGAGACCGCCCACATGGGCAAGATGGACAAGGAAAGCGCCAAAACCGCCGCGCTCGAGGGTGCCCGCACCGTGCCTCCACGCGAACATGGCGGCAACTGCGACATCAAGGATCTCACCAAGGGGTCACGGGTGTACTTCCCCGTGTACGTGAAGGGTGCCGGCCTGTCCATGGGTGACCTGCATTTTTCCCAGGGCGACGGCGAGATCACCTTCTGCGGTGCCATCGAGATGGCCGGCTGGATCCATATCCGGGTCAATGTGATCAAGGACGGCATCGCCAAGTACGCGGTCAAGAACCCCATCTTCCAGCCCAGCCCGTTGCAGCCGGAATACAAGCGCCACCTGATCTTCGAGGGGATTTCCGTGGACGAGAGCGGCAAACAGCATTACCTGGATGCCCACGTGTCCTATCGCCAGGCCTGCCTCAATGCCATCGAATACCTCAAGAAATTCGGTTATACCGGTGCGCAGGCCTACGCCATCCTGGGCACGGCGCCGGTGCAGGGCCATATCAGCGGCATCGTCGACATCCCCAATGTCTGCGCCACCCTGTTCCTGCCTACCGAAATCTTCGACTTCGACATAAATCCCTGCGCGGAAGGGCCCACCAAGTCGGTGATGGGCAATGTCGATATCCCCATTTCCTACTGGAATGACAAGTAGGTAACGCCTGAAACCTATGGTCACGTTCCCGCACGGGCGGGAACGAGCCATAGACCCATACGAGGAGGGCATCATGCCCCTGTACGAGTACTATTGTGAACCCTGCGGTGAGTTGTTTTCCGAACTGCGCGCCATGGCCCTGCACCAGGAACCCATGGACTGTCCGGTATGCGGTGAGTCCGCGCCCCGCATCCTGGCCTCGGCGCCGCGACTCAACACCATGCGTGCGGAAACACGCAAGGCCCACCAGACCAACGAACGCAGCGCACATGCGCCGCGCATGAGCCATGGTCATCGATGTGGCACCGGCTGCCACCATCACCACAAACCGAAGGCGGATGAAAAACCCGACTTGAAACAACAGGCCGGCAAGCGTCCCTGGATGCTGGGACATTAGGAAGGCCGGGTTGTTCTGCCACCATGCACTCTGCCACCCGTCATACCGGCGAATGCCGGTATCCATGGGTCCGACCTCTGCAGATCACGCGGTTACCGGCATGCTCACACGCTGAGGTATTGCCTGACCAGGTCGTCGTCGAGCTCGGCCATGGCACCGCTCGCCACCAGCATCCCCTTTTGCATGATAAAGAATTCGTCGCCGACGCGGCGCGCGAACGGGAGCTTCTGCTCCACCAGCAGCACGGTGAGCCCCTGCTCCTCGTTCAGGCGCCGGATGACGTCGCCGATTTCCCGGACGATATTGGGCTGAATGCCTTCCGTCGGCTCGTCCAGGATCAGCACCTTGGGGTCGAGCACCAAGGCACGCCCGATCGCGAGCTGCTGCTGCTGGCCACCCGACAGGTCACCGCCACGACGATTGCGCATGTCACGCAGCACCGGGAACAGCTCGTAGATGCGCTCGGGGATCCGCTTCAGACCGTCTCGACGGGCGGCCAGCGAGATACGCAGGTTCTCCTCGACCGTCAGCAGGGGAAAGATCTCGCGCCCCTGCGGGACGTAGCCGATCCCGGAGCGGGCGCGGGCCTCGGTGGACAGCCGCGTGATGTCCCGATCCTGGAAGTGCACGCCGCCGCCACGCACCGGCAGCAGGCCCATCACGCACTTGAGCAGGGTGGTCTTGCCGACACCGTTGCGCCCCATCAGGCAGGCGCATACGCCGGCGCGGATTTCCAGGTCCAGGTCCCACAGGATGTGGCTTTCGCCATAGAACTGGTTGAGTTTCTCTACCCGCAGCATGTCATTCCCCCAGGTAGACTTCGATTACGCGCGGGTCGTTCTGCACCTGGTCCATGCTGCCCTCCGCCAGCACGCTACCCTGGTGCAGCACGGTGACCTTGCGGGCGATGGAGCGCACGAACGCCATGTCATGCTCCACCACCACCACCGAATGCCGGCCCGCGAGCGACAGCAGCAGTTCGGCGGTGCGATCGGTCTCTTCCCCGGTCATGCCCGCCACCGGTTCGTCCACCAAGAGTACCCTGGGGTTCTGCATCAGCAGCATGCCGATTTCCAGCCACTGTTTCTGGCCGTGGGACAGCACGCCGGCCGGGCGTTCGCGCAGCTCCGTGAGTCGGACGAGCTCCAGGATTTCGTCGATTCGGTCGCGCTGTTCGCCACTCATGCGGTGAAACAGGTCCTGCCAGGGGCGCTTGATGGATGCCATGGCGAGCTCGAGGTTCTCGGTGACGCTCAGGGCCTCGAACACCGTGGGCTTCTGGAACTTGCGCCCGATGCCGCCCTGCGCGATCTCGTACTCGGGCAGGCGCAACAGGTCGATGGACTGACCGAAATAGACCGTGCCACTGTCCGGCCGGGTCTTGCCGGTGATGACATCCATCATGGTGGTCTTGCCGGCGCCATTGGGCCCGATAATGCAGCGCAGCTCCCCGTCATCGATATAGAGCGACAGGTTGTCGAGGGCGCGAAAGCCGTCGAAACTGACGCTGATGCCCTCGATGTAGAGAATCGGGCCATGGCGGGTGTCGACGGGCAGGGCGAAGTCCGGCTTCGGCATCATGAAGTCGAACACCCGGTCACGGCGCATGACCTCGCGGGTTTGCTTGAGCAGGCTCATGCGTCACCCCCCTTGCGGCGACGCAGCAGGCCGACGATGCCGCGCGGCAGCAGCAGCGTGACCAGCACGAACAGCGCGCCCAGGGCGAACAGCCAGGCCTCGGGCCAAGCCGAGGTAAACCAGGTCTTGGCGTAGTTGACGGCGAAGGCGCCGGTGATGGCCCCGTACAGCGTGCCGCGCCCGCCCACGGCGACCCACACCACCAGCTCGATGGAGTTCAGCGGCGAGAATTCCCCCGGATTGATGATGCCCACCTGGGGCACGAACAGGGCGCCGGCGACACCCGCCAGCATGGCCGAGAACACGAACAGCCAGAGCTTGTAGGATTCCACCTGGTAGCCAGAGAACCTGGCGCGTGATTCCGCGTCGCGGATCGCCGTCACGACCCGGCCCATGCGCGAGGTCACGATGAAGCGGCATACCAGGTAGGCCAGCATGAGCAGCAGGGCGGACGCCAGGAACAGGGAAATGCGCGTGGCATCGGACTGGATGCTGAAGCCGAGGATGTCCTTGAAGTCGGTCAGGCCGTTGTTGCCACCGAAGCCCATTTCGTTACGGAAAAACGCCAGCATCAGCGCATAGGTCAACGCCTGCGTCATGATGGAGAGATACACACCGGATACGCGCGAACGAAAGGCCAGCCAGCCAAACACGAATGCCAGCAGCCCCGGCACCAGCAGCACCATGATCATGGCGAACCAGAACATGTCGAACCCGAACCAGTACCAGGGCAGTTCGGTCCAGTTCAGGAAGACCATGAAGTCGGGCAGCTCCGGATGCCCGTACACCCCGCGCGAACCGATCTGGCGCATGAGATACATGCCCATGGCATAGCCGCCCAGCGCGAAGAAGGCGCCGTGTCCGAGCGAAAGAATGCCGGCATAACCCCAGATCAGGTCCACCGCCAGCGCGAGCATGGCATAGCACAGGAACTTGCCGAGCAGGGATACCATGTAGGTCGACACATGCAGGGGTGACTCCGGCGGCACGGCAAGATTCAACAGCGGCACCAGGATCACGAGCGCCAGCAGCAGCGCCATGACCACCATGCCGCCCCGGTCGGAAAGCAACAGACGCCGCATCAGCATGCGCTCAGCCCTCCGCCGCGCGGCCTTTCTGCGGGAACAGGCCCCGCGGCCGTTTCTGGATGAACAGGATCAACAGGACCAGCACCAGGATCTTGGCCAGCACCGCGCCGGACCAGGGCTCGAGGAACTTGTTCAGCACGCCGAGCCCCATGGCGCCGACCAGCGTGCCCCACAGGTTGCCCACGCCGCCGAACACCACGACCATGAAGGAATCGATGATATAGGCCTGGCCAAGATTGGGCCCCACGTTGGTGAGCTGGGACAAGGCCACGCCGGCCACGCCGGCCACGCCGGCGCCGAGGCCGAAGGTCATGGCGTCCACCCAGTCCGCGCGCACGCCGCAGGCGCGTGCCATGGCACGGTTCTGGGCGACGGCACGCACCTTGAGACCGAGGCTGGTTTTCTTCAGGATCGCCAGCAGGGCAAGAAACACCAGCAGGGAGAACACCAGGATATAGAGGCGGTTGTAGGTGATCGACCAGACCGCGTTGACCTCCAGCGAGCCGCTCATCCAGGACGGCGATGACACGGCGCGGTTGAGGGGCGAGAAAATGGAACGTACCGCCTGCTGCAGCACCAGGCTGATTCCGAAGGTGGCGAGCAGGGTCTCGAGCGGTCTTCCATAAAGATGACGGATGACACCGCGCTCGATGGCGATGCCGACCAGCCCGGCCACCAGGAAGGCGGCGGGGATCGCCACCAGGATGCTGGCATCGATATGATTGGGCATGATCTGCTGCACCATCCAGGTGGTGTAGGCGCCGATCATGATCAGCTCGCCATGGGCCATGTTGATGACTCCCATCACGCCGAAGGTGATGGCCAGGCCGATGGCGGCCAGCAGCAACACCGAGCCCAGGCTCAGGCCGAAGAACAGGTTCTCGGCCAGGCGGAACAGGTCGATGCGGTTCTGGATAGAATCCAGGGCGGCGCGCGCGGCATCCCGTACCCCGGCGTCCGGATCGGATGCCGCCAGCTGGTCCAGGCGCGCGCGCACCTCGGGGTACAGGGCGCCGCTCAGCACACCGATGGCTTCGATGCGCCGACTGGCCGCTTCCTCGTCCAGCACGATCATCGCCAGCACGATGCCGAGGGCCTCGTGTACGCCAGCATGGTCCTCGGCTTCCAGGCGCGCCTCAAGCAGCGGAACAAGGTCCGGTGTGGGGCCGGAGGCGATCAGGCGCTTTGCCGCATCCATGCGCACGGCGGGACGGCTGTCCGTGAGGCTCAACCGGGCGATGCCGTCGCGCAACTGGCCGCGCAGGGAATTGTTGATGGGAATGCGGCGAACCTCGAGCGATGACAGCGTGCCAAGCGCCCGTCCGTCCAGGCTATCGTGCAATTGCGGGTCGTCACCCGAAGCCGCCGCGATCAGCACGCGGGGCGCCTCGCCCTCCGCACCGGCCAGGCCATAGAGACGGCCCTCCAGCAGGGCAGCCAGCACGTCCAGCGTGCGCGGGTCGCCGCTGGCCGCGAGCTCCTCGACCAGCCCCTGGCGATCACGGAAACTGCCCCCGGCCAGGCCACCGACCAGGACGGAGAAATCGCGCGTCGCGGTCTCGACCGGCGCCGCCTGCCCGCTGTCCTGCTCGACATCCGACGCGCCGGCCAGGCCCGCCAGTAACAGGCCGAACACCAGCAACAGACACGAACGGAACCGGTGATTCCTGGTGATCACGATCATTCCCGCATTCTCATGTGCAATAACAGGGTGTTGGAATTCCGGGTCGATTCCTCATGCAGACCAGCGCCGGCATGAGGAATCGACCCGGGATTTCATGTACAAGAGATGGTGTGCGTGGGGATGCGATCCCCACGCACAACCCCCGGGCTCAGAAGTTCTGGCCAGAACACTGCTTGGTTTTGGTGTTGTAGTTACCGCACTTGAGGGTCACCCAGTCGGCCTCGATCTCCTGGCTTCCTGGCAGGAAGTCGGACCAGGCATCCCCGGGCACCAGTCCCTCGGTCTGCCATACGGTGGCGAACTGGCCATCCTCCTGGATCTCACCGATCAACACCGGCTTGGTGATATGGTGATTCGGCAGCATCTCGGACATGCCACCGGTCAGGTTGGGCGCCTTCACCCCGATGATGCTGTCGATGACCTTGTCGGGATCGACGCTGCCGGCCTTCTCCACTGCCTTCACCCACATGTTGAAGCCGATGTAATGCGCTTCCATCGGATCGTTGGTCACACGCTTGTCATCCTTGATGAAGGACTTCCACTTGGCGATGAACTCGCTGTTGGACTTGTCCTCTACGCTCATGAAGTAGTTCCAGGCGGCAAGATGACCGACCAGCGGCTTGGTGTCGATGCCGGAAAGCTCTTCTTCGCCCACCGAGAAGGCCACTACCGGGATGTTCTCCGACGAAATACCCTGGTTGCCCAGCTCACGATAGAAGGGCACGTTGGCGTCGCCGTTGATGGTGGAGACCACGGCCGTCATCTTGCCCTGGGAACCAAAGCGGTTGATATCCGCCACGATGCTCTGCCAGTCGGAATGCCCGAAGGGGGTGTAGTTGATCATGATGTCGCTTTCCGCGACGCCCTTGCTCTTGAGGTAGGCCTCCAGGATCTTGTTGGTGGTGCGCGGATAGACGTAGTCGGTGCCCGCCAGCACCCAGCGCTTCACGCCGATCTCGTTCATGAGGTAGTCCACCGCCGGGATGGCCTGCTGGTTGGGCGCGGCACCGGTATAGAACACGTTACGGGAGGATTCCTCACCTTCGTACTGCACCGGGTAGAACAGGATGCCATTCAACTCCTCGAACACCGGCAGCACCGACTTGCGCGACACCGAGGTCCAGCAGCCGAACACCGCCGCCACCTGGTCCTTGACCAGCAGCTCGCGCGCCTTCTCCGCGAACAGCGGCCAGTTGGAGGCCGGATCGACCACGACGGGTTCGAGTTTCTTGCCCAGCAGGCCACCCTTCTTGTTCTGCTCGTCGATGAGCATGAGCATGGTGTCCTTGAGGGTGGTTTCCGAAATGGCCATGGTGCCCGACAGGGAATGCAGGATACCGACCTTGATGGTATCCGCGGCACTCGCCAGGGTACTGCCCAGCCCGATCGCCAATGCCGTTGCGGCAACGGCGACCGGCTTGAGCCACGAAACAGGTTTGCTTGTCATAGGTGCATACTCCCTTGTTGTGTTGTGGATGGGTGACACGCAAATGGTGCAATTGCGATGCCACCCCGGGGGAGCTGCGTAATTGATTGAAAACAGGTTGAATTACTCGCCATTCCCTGGCTCACCGCAAGACGGCGTGCACCAGCTTGTACCAGGCATGGCGCGGTATGCACCGAAAGGTGGCCCGAAAAGGGGGCAAGAGATCAAAAAGGGGCAGAGCTCTTACCGTGGATTCCCGCATGCGCGGGAATGACGAGATATGGATTCCTATATGCGCGGAAGGACGGGGTAGGATTCTGTCGCTGCTCGCGTCTCTCCGTCATGCCGGCGTAGGCCGGCATCCATGGTTAACGTAGCAACAGGATTACTTCACTTCGCTCGCAATGGCGGGAAATGGAGATTATCAGCCCAGCAGCCCGCGCAAATTGGCGAGGTGGGCGCGGCCGCGCTCCTGGCGTTTTTCCGGGTCGACGGTTTCGTGGTTGCCTTCCCATTCCAGATCGTCGGCGGGCAGCTCTTCCAGGAAGCGGCTGGGCTCGCAGCTCATCCATTCCCCGGCGCGCTTGCGGCGCCGGGCGAAGCTGAAGGTGAGGGTCTTCTGGGCGCGGGTGATGCCCACGTACGCCAGACGTCGTTCCTCTTCCAGGTTGTCCTCGGCGATGCTGGTGCGGTGCGGCAGGATCTCCTCCTCCACACCCACCAGGAACACGTGGGGAAACTCCAAGCCCTTGGCGGCGTGCAGGGTCATGAGATGCACGCAGTCGCCGCCACCCTCTTCCTTGTCGCGGTCGAGCAGGTCCATGAGGCTGACCCGGTTCACCAGGTCCACCAGCGAGGCATTGTCGTCGAGCTGCTCCACCATGCGCTTGAGCCAGCTCAGCAGGTCATCGAGGTTCTGCAGGCGTCGCTCGGCATCCTTGGGTTCCTTGGCGGTGTCGCGCAACCAGTCCTCGTACTGGGTCTCCGCCAGCACCCGGTGTACCACGGACATGGGGTCACCACCCTTGCCGGCGTCGTTCAGTTCCATCACCCATTCGGCGAAGCGGCGCAGGCGCGTGACGGCCCGCTCGGGCAGCACCTGCTCCAGACCCAGCTCATAACAGGCGCCGATGAGGCTGATGCCGCGCTCACCGGCATACTGGCCGAGTTTTTCCAGGGTGCTGGCACCCAGCTCGCGGCGCGGGGTGTTCACTACGCGCAGGAAGGCGCGGTCGTCGTCCTCGTTGGCCAGCAGGCGCAAATAGGCGACAAAGTCCTTCACCTCCGTGTACTCGAAGAAGGAGGTGCCGCCACTCAGGTGATAGGGGATGCGATGCTCGCGCAGCACCTTCTCGAAGGGCCGCGACTGGAAGTTGCCGCGATAGAGGATGGCGTAGTCGCCATGGCGGGCGCGACTCTGGAACTGGTGGTGTACCAGTTCCG
>SWCG01002316.1_pt1 | contig 25012 bp, 26 predicted proteins | sample 4690071 | NCBI WGS metagenome assembly SWCG01 (sample SAMN10267281, study PRJNA491770) | bioreactor metagenome | isolation source: DHS bioreactor inoculated with subseafloor sediment | place: Japan: off Shimokita Peninsula | collected 2012-10 | reverse complement strand
AAAAAAAAATTGATTTTCTGATTGATATAATTGTGCAAGTAATAACCTTATTTTGAATTTAAAATTTCCTCCAAAGAGGTAATTAAGTGCGGTAAATCTTGTTCAATCGTATCCCATAGAATTTTTGGTGCTATCGAAAAATATGCGTGAACCAATTGATTCCGTAAACCACGCATTAAATACCATGGCACATCTGGATGCAAATTTTGGACATCTTCCGGAATTGCAGAGACAGCTTCTCCAATAATGATAAAATTCAGTTCAACCGCACGGATTGTTTTGTATCCGACATGAATTCCTGGAAAGTCATATTATGGATGAATGATTTTATTTCAAGAATAGCGTCTAAAATATCCTGGATTCTGACAACCCAATTACGAGGTGACATAATAACAATCCTTCAGAACATTCTCTCGAATTCTATGTTTAAGACTATCCAACGTTCCCAAATCAACGTTACAACCCAATAATTCTTCTAATCGATTCTGTAATTCAATCAACCCAAACAATCCCATTGGTCGATTAAATTCTACCAGAATGTCTACGTCGCTTTCCGGCGTAGCTTCATCACGAGCAACTGAACCGAACAACATCAGACTCTTTACCCCCATATCTTCTAATTCTGTTTGATTTTGATTTAAAATCTCGATCACTTTTTTTCGTTTCATATCTAAATTATACAGGATTCTAGCTTTTGATAAATCCAAATCCACCGCCGCCAGGCGTCTGGATGCTGATGATATCTCCCGGACATAGTTCCATGGTGCCTTTGCCCGGCAATTGAATTTGTTCATCGCCCCGCAGCAGGCAGTTCAGACCGCATTGTCCGGGCTTTCCACCGTTCAAGCCATAAGGCTGGTGTGTACGTCGTTCGGTCAGCAAGGTTGCCTGGCAGTTGACCAGCACCTTGAGATCGCGGCGCAGTCCATCACCGCCCCGTCTTCGCCCGGCACCACCTGATCCACAGCGGATTTCGTAGCGCATCACCCGCATTGGATAGGCATATTCGAGTGCTTCCACCGGGGTGTTGAGGGTGTTGGTCATGTGCGAGTGCACCGCGGAGGCACCATCGTGTGTCTGTAAAGCGCCCGTGCCACCGGCCAGTGTTTCGTAATACGTGAAGGAACCTCTACCAGAGAGCACAGGTCCTCCAATGGTAATATTGTTCATCGTGCCCTGACTGGCAGCCGGGATTCGTTCTGGGCAGGATTGTGCCAATGCCCCTAAGAGCACATCCACGATGCGCTGCGAGGTTTCCACATTACCACCTGCCACCGCCGCCGGGAATAGCGCATTCACCACCGTCCCCTCCGGGGCGATGACCTGCACCGGAACCAGGCAGCCGGAATTATTGGGCACATCCAACCCCAACAGGCAACGAAAGACATAATAGACTGCCGAAAGTGTGATGGCGTAGACCGCGTTAATATTGCCCTGTTGTTGTGGGGCTGATCCGCTAAAATCCACCCGCGCCTGATCATCCTCAATGGTAATCGCCACGCAAATTGGAACTGACTGACCGGTAATGCCGTCATCATCCAGATAATCTTTGAAGGTGAAAGTGCCATCCGGTAGGGATGTAATCAAATTGCGCGTCAGGCGTGCGGTATAAGCCAGCAGCTCCTGCATGGAGGTATGAATCTCATCTGCTCCATAACGGCTGACCATCTCCAGCAATCGTTCTGTCCCGCGCTGGTTGGCTGCCAGTTGTGCCAGCAAATCCCCCCGGCGTTCCTCCGGGGTGCGCACATTCGCCAGAATCAGGTCGAGAATAGCCTGATCCGTCCTCCCGGCGCGTACCAGTTTAACCGGGGGGATGATCAGACCCTCCTGGAACAATTCGCGACCGACCGGCATGGATCCGGGCGTCATACCGCCTACATCCGCATGATGCGCACGCGAAGCCACAAACCCCACCAAGCGCGCTTCTCCCTCCCCTTGGAAAAATACCGGAGAGACGATGGTGATATCCGGCAGGTGCGTGCCCCCACGAAAGGGATCATTTAAAATCACAGCATCGCCGGGACCCAGATCAGTGCTGTATTGCTGGATGGCAGCCTGAACCGAAAGCGGCATGGAGCCCAGATGCACCGGGATGTGCGCAGCCTGGGCGATCATTTGCGCCTGGGCATCAAAAACTGCGCAGGAATAATCCCTTCTTTCCTTAATATTAGGCGAATAACTGGATTTGCGTAATACGGTGCCCATTTCTTCGGCTACCGAGGCAAACAAATGTTTAAAGATTTCCAGGCGAATCGGGTCGTATGTCATGCTCCCACCTCGATCACGATATTTCCCCACTGATCCACCCCGGCCTGATCGGTAGGGCTGAGCAGGATGGTGGTATCATCGCGCACGACCACAGCCGGACCCGGCAGACGGTTACCGGCCTGCAGCCTTTCTGCCTGATAGAAGGGAGTGGGGATAGTCTCCTGGTGAAAGATTACAGGTCGAGTATCCAGGAAAGCTTTGTGCGGATTGGGATCCCCCACTGGTTGTGGTCTGAGCGGGGGCGGTGTGCTTTTACCGATTGCCCGTAAGCGCAGGTTGACGATTTCAATGACTCCTTCTGGTTTGGCATATCCATAGGTTGCCTGGTGTTGCTGGTGAAAAGATTCCAGAAATGCTTCATTCAAGGGAATGTTCAGCTCATAGGATTGCCCGCGGTAGCGCATATCCAGACTGTGTTCCAGGTGGACATCCTTTTCTGCCACCCCTTCGGCCAGTACATCTGCAGTACCCCGTTGGGCTAATCCCATCAGCAAATTGGAGATTTCCTGGAAGGGTGTTTCTCCGGGCAGCATCACCGTTTGGGAGTAATCTTTAATCACATCTGCCACCAACATGCCATAAGCTGAGAGGGTGGAAGCCAGCGGTGGGACGAGAACTTTGGGAATGCCCAGCCCGCGCGCCAGGTCTGCGGCATGTAGTCCCCCCGCACCGCCAAAAGACAGCAGCGTGAAGGCACGCGGATCCCAACCACGTTCGACGGAGATGACTCGTAAAGCGCGTTCCATGTGTGCATTGGCCACCTGGATGATCCCTTGAGCAACCTGCGTAGTCTGCATACCTAATTCTTTGCCCAGCGTTTCGACTGCCTGCCAGGAGCGCTGTGCATCCAGCAGCATCTTGCCACCCAGGAATAATTCTGGGGTCAGGCGGCCGAGCACCACATTCGCATCGGTGATGGTGGGGATCTCGCCTTTGCCGTAACAAGCCGGACCCGGATCAGCGCCGGTGCTTTCAGGGCCAACTCGCAATGCACCCCCCGCGTCTGCCCGGGCAATCGAGCCGCCGCCTGCACCAATGGTGTGAATATCCAGCATGGGCAGGTGGATCGGATGACCACTGACAACCGCCTCCGTGGTGATCTGGCGGGTGCCATCTATTAAGGAAACGTCGGTGGAGGTGCCGCCCATATCGAAGCCAATCAGCCGAAGTGAATTATCACTGTTGGTGGATTTGCCAATATACTCGCACCCCACCACACCGCCTGCCGGCCCTGACAGGATGCAGCGTACCCCTGCCTGGCGAGCTTCTTCGGGTTGGATGGCGCCACCGTTGGATTGCATAACGCTCAGGCGCATCTCCGGGCGTAGGGCAGCTTCCAGATAGGTCAGATATTTGCCCAGCACCGGCGAGACATATGCATTCACCACGGTGGTGCTGCAGCGTTCATACTCACGGAATTCAGGCAGGATCTCTGATGACACAGAGACGAAATAGCCCGCAGCCCGTAATTTCTCAGCAATCATCTCTTCATGCTCAGGATGCAGAAATGAGAAAAGCAGGCAAATGGCTACTGCTTCCGCGCCAGAAGTCTGAATGTCAGCCGCTACCGTTTGTAACTGCTCGGGATCGAGGCTTTGTAAGACTTCCCCCGTATGCAGGACGCGCTCCTGCACTTCAAAACGCAGGTCTACCGGCACCAGAGGCGCTGGCAGGCTGACCGTCAGGTCGTACAATGCAGGGCGATTCTGACGCCCGATCTGCAGGATGTCTTTGAAACCGGCTGTGCTCACCAGGGCCGTGCGCGCACCTTTGTACTCCAATAGGGCATTGGTGGCAACCGTCGAACCATGGATGATGGTGGCATGCTTGTTGGTGCGGCCAGAAAAAATCCGGTCTAAACCTTCCAGCACCGCCAGGGCAGGGTTGTCAGGGGTGGAAAGCTGTTTGAAGCTCTCGATTTGTTGGCTGATGGGGTCGTAGATGACGAAATCGGTGAAGGTGCCACCGATGTCAATACCAATGCGCAGGGAGGTGTTTGAGTTCATTGGGATATTATAGTATGGAAAAATGGTTTAAAGGTGAAAGAGGTTGAAAGTTGACTGTCGACAGTCGACAGGGATGGAAAGGGGAAAGTGGAAAGGCGAAAGTGAAAAGGTGCACTGCACTTAGGGATAAACACAGTAAATTGGATTGGAATAAACCCACCCTTCACCACAAGACCAAAAGTGCGTTGCACCTATCTGGACACACCTATCTGGACACACCTATCTGGACACACCTATCTGGATACACCTATCTAGAGAGACTTATTCAAGCCTAAAGGCTAAGTGGAGGAAAGCGTCATGTGAAATAGAAAAAGACAACCACTCTGGACACAGGCAAAAAGCTATATCTGGTCACTTTTCAACGGATCAAATTTCGCTTTAACGCTGCTAGTTGAGATTTTCGGAAATCCTGAACGACTGGGATGTCAACATCGAATACATCAAAGCCGTGGAATGCACCCGGAACTACCTTGATCTCACAGCTGACCCCACTTTCGGTCAATCTTTGGGCGTATGCCATGTCTTCATCATAAAACAGATCCAGGGTTCCGACGCCCATCCAGGCTGGTGGCAACCCTGAAAGATCCTGGCGGCGGGCAGGTACTGCATAAGCGGGAATCTCTTCTTCGCCATATTGTTTTCCCAGATAAGATTCCCATCCAAAGCGATTACTCGTCTGATTCCAGGACTCGTAGTTGTTACTTCCATCGTCGCCACGCAGGCAGGTTCTATCATCCAGCATGGGATACACAAGCAGCTGAAAAACCGGTGTGATTTTCTGCTGGTCGTGTGCAAATTGAACCAAAGCTGCGGCCAATCCTGCGCCCGCACTGGCACCACCGATCGCTATTCGTTGGCCATCAATACCGAGTTCTTTTGCCTGCGACGCCACCCACAGCAGGGCGGCGTAGCTATCCTCCAGCCCGGCGGGGAAAGGGTGTTTTGGGGCATACCGGTAATCGACAGAGACGACCGCAATGCCTAAATCCTGCACGAAGGAGCTGCAAAGACGGTCATCCATTTCTGGTTTTCCCATGATATAGCCACCGCCATGCAGCCAGATTAATACTGGTATTGCCTCTGCTGAGGATTTGGGTGTATATTTTCGTAATCGGACTTTTGGTTGATCATCCCGACCAGGAATAAAAATATTTTCAATGATCACACCATCGGGTTTTTTGGCTGGGGGTGTCAGGCGTACCAACCAGCGAATCAACCAAATATTGTTTTTACTGCAATTCATCGCGGGGAATTTTCTGGCAAGTTGTTGTAGATCGGGATGGATATTTGAATAATCTTTTTCCACGGCTGATAACCTTCTCAATGATATGAGGTTGCCCATGAGTGACGAATGAACCACCGCATTGTTTTTATGATACAGATCTGATATGCAGGAATTATACTGTAGGTGTTCTCCTCGAAAAAGACCTCGGAGTCCTTCGGAAGGTGTTAGGTGTTGAGTGTTGAGTGTTGAGAAAATCCTGAACACTGAATTCTTAATTCTAGACCCTGCCTTATCTTTTGCTTTTCTCCCCCAACCAGAGTAGAATGAAAGTAGGCTAGACGATGCAATCAATTTCTCGTGATGGGATTTGCCATTCCGGAAGGCGAGATTCCCGATGATGGAATGGCAATGAGGAAACCATGTTATATAAATACACCTGCAAGAGTATGGGTTTGAATTGTCCCTTTATGGAGACCGCGGTAACGCTGGAAGAAGTGACCAAGAAAGCGTTGGAGCATGTGCTGGAAGTTCACACCAAAGACTTCAATAGCATCCAGACACCGGAAGAAATCGCGCGGATGTCACAGGCCTTGGAGCGATCTGTTCGGGTGGTGGTAGGCTGAGTTAATCGCAACCCATTGAGGCTGCTTCGCCTGGCTGTGAGCGGGCAAAAATCTGCCTGCGCAGGGAGCGTTCAGTATTCCCGTAGTAATCCTGCCACCAGTCGTCGCTGCGCAAGTGCTTGGGTGGGTCATCCGGGTTACGCCATTGCAGTGATTCGCGGAAGGCGAAATGACTGTACATGCGCATGAACTCACCCAGGTAGATATCCGCCACGCGGGTATTGCCGCGTACCACCAGCATATTCTCATCATTTCGATTGGTGGAAGACTCGCTGAAATTGGCAGAACCGGCAATCACGATCGGATCATCCCCCAGCGGATCCACCAGCATGAATTTGTTGTGAATGTAACGCACATGCGAATTCAGTCCGCTCAGGCGTTCTTTCAGCCAGCCATCGATTTCGTTGGTGCGGATGAAATCCCCGATGGCAAAGACGTTCTCAGGCCGGTTGCGCAGTTTCTGGATTTTGCCTTCCTCGGCAGTTTTCTCTGGTCCCGCACGCATGGAACGCGTCTTCTGCTCCATGAGGGCAAAGCGCAGGCGTGCATGTGAAGTGGCATATACATCTTTGAAAATATCGCTCATCCCGAAAGCAAAGGTCATGAAAAGACTGTTGGTTGCATTGCGTGCCAGGTCGGCGTACCATCCCAATGCATCCAGATTTTTACGCGGGCTGAAAATCACACTGGTGCCGGTAGGCGGCATCCCGACGGGCAGCGGGGTGATCGTTTCCACACTCTTTTTGAGCACGCTCGAAGTGGGATCCTGCGCCAAAACCTGCCAGTAATCGAGGAATTTTTGTGCCACCTGCTGGTCTGCGACCACATGCGCGACGTTGGAATGCCCGAAGATACCGCCCTCGGAGAAGTTAGTGCCACCCGTCCAGACGGATTGGGGAGTGCCATTGTGCAGCTTGACGATGAATTTGTTGTGCGAGATGTAGGACTTGGGCTGTGTGCGCTGAAAACAGGCAGAGTCCAATCCCTGGGCCAGTACCGCCGCAATATTCTTCAGTTTTGGGCTGTCCTGGCGGGCATCATAGACGATCTGCACCTCCACGCCGGCGTCCAGGGCGGTTTTAACCACCTCCAGAAAGCGCTCGAAATAGAATTCGTAGGCGGCGATGCGCAGGCTGTCGACCCCGGGAACGCAGGACTGGATGATTTCTTCCAGAGCTTCGTTCAGGCCGCGTGAGAGCCATTCATACGCTTTGCGATTGGGAACCTGATCGGGCGGGTTATCACCAAAGCGGCGCACATACGCCTGCGACCCGGCGACACCACGATTGAAGTAGACATCGTGTACATCGGCACGGATCACCTCGGTGGCGACCTGTACGCTGGTGCGGGCAAATTCGGTCAGGTTCTGCGGGGTGCCTTTCAGAGCAGCGACGGTGTAGATGTACTCGTGCCCGGGTTTGGCGGAATAGTCCGCCCATTGGAAGGACTGGATGGGATGATCGCGGGTGGAATAGGACGAGCCAGCCGGGAAGCCCGGATCGGTCTCCGCAAAGGTTTTGCTGCCGGATAAATAGTATGCTTCGTTCTCGGTCAGATCCTGGCGGTGGAGCGAGAAGCCCAGCAAGCCGGTGCAGTCTGCCTGTGGCAAATCGAACCCGAGCATGACCACATACGTGCCGGCAATGGCATGCACACGCAGATCGTTGGTGGTTTGGGTCATACGCATAAGAACCTCCCACAAGCCGCTACCGGGTTGGAGGGCAGCGCTGTATGGATATTGTATTGCGGATGGAAGGGAGGAGCAAGGGGAGGGAGAAGGATGGGGGATTTGAACTGGGATTACAGGAGATTATTATAATGGACTATGATTGAAGATTAAAAATATTTTATAAAAAAACACCTTCAGATCATTTTTGTGAAATAAAATATCTGGTTATTAAATACATTTAAAAATTGCCTATGTTAAAAATTGCCTATTGACTTTAATTGTGAAAATATGTACACTAGTAAACATCAGACCATAATCACATCATGATAATCAAACCAATCAGCTATCAATAATATCCCGCTAACAATTTGTTCGCATAAATCTTAACAATTCAACAGTTGTTTCAAATAAATATAAAAACAATTCTTTTATTCAATGGGATGGGAAGGAGCAAAACGATATTAGAGTATACAAAACAAATTTAATTAGTGATTGATTATTAAAGAAAAAATAAAAAAAATAACCTTGGAGGATGAATGATGAAAAAAAAGAATTTCTATTGGGCATTAGTATCAATAATATTACTAGCTACTATGATGGTAAGTTGTGCTGCACCAGCTGTACCAACTATAGAAGTAGCAGCAGAAAAAACCGATGTTGAACAAACAGCCCCCGAAGATCCTGTTGTTGAAGATGCAACACCGGTAGAAGTGGAAGAAACTTCTGCACCGAAGGCTCTTTTAATTTCAAATCGGCCAATTGGAGATAAAGGCCCGATTGATAATCAAATTGCTGGGCTGGAAAAATGTAAAAGTGAATTGGGCTTTGAAATCAAAGTGTTAGAATCCACTTCTCCTGACCGATTTGAAGAAGATATTCGTGCAATGGCAAAAGAGGGTTATAACTTAATAATCACTGGTTTTCCTCCTGTTACTGAAGCGATGATGAATGTAGCTAGAGATTATCCTGACATTAAATTTGCAGGGATTTATCAATTCGGCAACCTTCAGGGTGCTTTACCGAATCTATGGGATACAGAATACCAATCACAGGATCTTACTTATGTGTTAGGCGCAATGGCTGGCAAACTTTCAACCACAAAGAAAGTTGCCTACGTTTCTGGAGCAGAAACAGCCAGCAGTAATTCAGGTATGAATGGGTTTATGCAAGGAGTCGCTGAAACCTGCCCTGAGTGTTCAGCAGAATTTGCTTTTGTAGGGGATTACACAGATTTAGCAAAAGCAAAGGAAATTGCTAAAGCAATGATAAGTAACGGAGTTGATGTTTTTCAGACCGCAGCCGGCCAGGCTTCTCAAGGAATAGTTGAGGCGGCGAAGGAATCCGGAGCATTGGTGCTTGGTGATAATTCTGATTTCTTTGATGTATCCCCAGAAGCATATGTTAGTTGGATGTTTACTGATTTTGGCGCGAATGTGGTGATGGCTTGTGAGGATTATTTGGCTGGTGAGTTTCAGGGAGGTCAACATACATACATGAATATGGCAAATGGGGGAGCGGCATTTATGTGGGATAAAGTTGATCGATTTATTGAGGCAAATCCAGAAAAAGCGGATCAAGTCAAGGAAGCTTACCTTTTTGCTCGAGATATTGAAAAACAAATAATAGAAGGAAAGATTAAAGTAGAATTCAACACAGATACTCCTAAAAGTATCTCAAAATAATAACTTAATAAATATTAACAAGAATCAGTCGGGATCATAATAACCCGACTGATTCAGAAAAGGATATGGTAGCAAATATGAAATTTAAAAACACAGCCCACGGTATGTTGGTACCAAATGTAAAAGAAATAATCCCTTTTTATCGAGATATTCTCGGATATGAAATCATTGATGAAGCAGATGGTTTTGTCTTGTTTGATGCAGAAGGCGCTAGGCTATTCATGTGGGAATTACCTCACATTACAAAATATCTTGGTGTAGAGCGCATGGCAAAAGTTAAACATAAAACACAATTTGCTATTCGGTTCGATACCCCATCCGAAGTTGATGATGCTTATAAGGAATTATCAGGTCAAGGTGTCGATTTTGTAATAGCCCCTCAGGATTGGCCGGATTGGAAGGCACATGCTGGTTATTTTGTTGATCCCAATGGATACATGTGGGAAATATTTTGCTGGATTAATAACGACCAAAAATAGAGATAGAAGCAGAAAAAATGAAATATTTAAATAAAGCCTACGGCATGCTGGTTCCAAATGTTCAAGAGTCAATCCCTTTTTACAGAGACATAATGGGATATGAGATAGTGAATGAAGCTGAAGGTTTTGTTACTTTTAAAGTGGATGGTATTACGTTATTTATGTGGGAATGGCCTCATATTGCTCGCTATATTGGGCAAGAAAGAATGGAAAAAGTTAAACATAAAAACCTCTTTGCAATTTACTTTGAAAATAGAAAAGAGGTTGATTTAGCTTATAAAGAATTATCAGGTCAAGGCGTTGATTTTGTAATAGAACCTCAAGATTGGCCAGATTGGAAAGCATATGCTGGATACTTTGTTGATCCGAATGGGTACATGTGGGAAATTTGGTGTTGGATTTAATGAATATTGTTTATTTTTTAATGAAAGGAAAACCTAATGCCTTTTGGTTATAACGGAAAAATTGCCCATATTAACTTATCAACAAAAGAAATATTAATTGAGACACCCCCAGAGGATTTTTACCGAAAATATATAGGTGGGCAAGCAATGAGCCTTTATTATTTATTGAAGCAAGTTCCACCAAAAATAAATGCATTTGATGAAAAGAATGTTCTCGTTATTGCTCTTAGTGTTACAACGGGAGCACCAATTTCTGGCCAATCTAGGGTTGTTGTAAGCTCAAAATCACCGTTGACTGGAGGGATTGGAACTTCGGAGGCAGGAGGTTTTTGGCCTGCGGAGGCAAAAGCAACAGGATTTGATGCATTCGTTATTGGAGGGAAGGCGTCTACGCCTGTTTATATATACGTCCATGATGAGATAATTGAGATAATAGATGCTTATGATATTTGGGGATTAAAGACAAAAGAGTCTGAAGCAAAGATAAGAGAAAATATAAATGATCCAAAGCTTCAGATTTTGCAGATTGGACCTGCTGGAGAAAAACTAGTTCGATTTGCAGCTATCATGAATATGAGCAATCGAGCAAATGGTCGAACTGGAATGGGTGCAGTAATGGGATCTAAGAACCTAAAAGCGATAGCAGTTCGAGGGAAGAAGAAAATTGAGATTTCAAACCCAGAAGCATTAAAGAAGTTATCTCGTTGGGGGGCAGAAAATTTAAAAACATCTGCTGCAATTTTTACCGCAGAATTTGGAACAGCAAGCGCTACAGGTTCTTTACAAGCTCGGGGAGGTTTGGTTACTCGGAATTGGACAAGTGGAGTTTATGAACATTTTGAAGACTTAACAGGTAAAAAAATGTCAGAAACGATCTTAAAAAAAAGAGATACTTGTTTTGCTTGTATTTTAAGGTGCAAAAGGGTTGTTCAAATAGATGGTCCAGATGTTTATGTAGATCCACATTATGGAGGGCCTGAATTTGAAACAATTGCACTTTTTGGGAGTGCATGTGAAATTCACGATTTAAGATCTATTGCCCTTGTTAATCAAATTTGTAATGCTTATGGAATTGACACAATAACAACAGGCGGGATTGCAGCATGGCTTATGGAGTTGTTTGACCTGGGGATTATCAACACAAAAGATACAGATGGCTTTGAGATTCGATTTGGGGATGCTAATGCAATCATAAAATTAGCCAAAATGATTGGTAAACGCGAAGGATTTGGCGATCAACTAGCCGAAGGAATGAATTTTTTAGCGGAAAAATTTGGACCAAAAGCAAAATCATTAACAACATCTGTCAAAAATAATGTAATGCCTGCCCATATGCCTCAAATAAAGAAATCGCTGGCATTGATATATGCGGTTAACCCTTATGGAGCTGATCATGAATCTACAGAACATGATGGGTCTTATCTAGGTTTTCCTAAAAGAATGGAAGAATTGGGATTAACTAATCCTCAACCCCCCGATGTTTTGAATGAAGAAAAAGTCCGTTACACATTAATTATGGAACAATTTTTTAGTTTCTTAAATTCCATTAACATTTGTTTGTTTGTATGGGGTCCAGGTTGGCAGTTGTATGGCCCGGGTCAGACGATGGAAATGGTGAATGCTATTACAGGGTGGAATATGGATTTGACCGAAGCGCTTCGTATAGGGGAAAGATCGATAAATATGATGAGAATGTTTAATGTTAGAGAAGGTTTTTCTAGGAAGGACGATTTACTCCCTGAAAAGATCCACATTCCCTTGAAAGGTGGAGTATCTGATGGATTCTTAATAACGAGAGAGGAATTAGAAGAGGCAATTTCAAAATATTATAGCTTATCTGAATGGGATCAAGAAGGAGTACCTCAGAGAACCAAATTAATTGGTTTGGAATTAGATTGGATTAATATGTAAGTGTTCAGAAATAATTCCTAAATTTATTTACTTCAAAAAAGGTGAAAAAATGGATTATGTAATAGAAATGAAAAGCATCAATAAAACATTTCCCGGAGTCATGGCAAATAATGATGTTTCTCTAAATATTATTCCGGGAGAGATTCACGCCTTGGTAGGAGAAAATGGGGCGGGAAAAACGACATTAATGAATATCCTTTATGGATTGCATCAACAAGATTCGGGAGAAATTTTTGTTCAGGGGAAAAAAGAAACAATTAATACACCAAGTGATGCGATTAAATTGGGGATTGGGATGGTGCATCAACATTTTATGCTAGTTCCAGAACTCACGGTCTTGGAAAATATTATTTTAGGAAGAGAAAATACTAAATTTGGATTTACTGACTACAAAACATCGGAAAAAGAGATACTTGGTATTAGTGAAAAATATCAGTTAAATGTTAACTTACATGATAGGACTTATAAATTGTCAGTTGGGCAAATGCAGAGAGTTGAGATTTTGAAATCTCTTTACAGGGGTGCGAAGCTACTGATTTTGGATGAACCTACAGCGGTCTTAATTCCGCAAGAGACAAAACAACTATTTGACATCCTAAGAACCCTCACAAATCAAGGGTGTAGTGTTGTTTTTATCAGTCACAAGCTTAAAGAAGTTTTAGAAATATCAAACAGAATAACAGTAATGAGGCAAGGCAAAGTAACTGGTGTAGTAAACACAAAAGAAACAAATGAATTAGAGTTGGCTTGCTTAATGGTAGGCAGGGAAGTAGTTTTTAGAGTAAAAAAAGAATTAGCCACACCAGGTGAAACAGTCTTAGAAGTACGAAACCTTTGTGCTTTAAATGATCGAGGACTACCCGCGTTAAAAAATATTAATTTCAATATTAGACTTGGAGAAATTCTTGGAGTTGCAGGGGTAGAAGGTAATGGACAGCTTGAATTAGTTGAAACATTAACCGGATTAAGGGCTGCCACACATGGAAGTATTGTTTTTAAGGGTGAAAATATTGAACAATGTACACCTAGAGAAAAGCGTGAAAAAGGGGTATCTCATATTCCGGCTGACCGCTTAATAATGGGTATAAACACCAAATGCACTATTTCTGAAAATTTAATCCTTAACAAATATTATCGAGTACCATTGTCAAGACATGGTGTTTTTAATAAAGATAACATTAAGACATTTGTTAATCGCTTAGTCTCTGAATATGGAATAATAACTCCTGATCCTAATAGTTTAGCAAGCAGTCTTTCAGGTGGAAATATGCAAAAGCTTGTATTAGCTAGGGAGCTTGACGGTGAACCGGAATTATTAGTTGCATCTCAACCAACGAGAGGTGTTGATGTTGGAGCAATTGAGTACATTCACTCACAGATTATAAAAATGCGTGATCAGAAGCATGCTGTTTTGTTAGTTTCTGCAGAGCTAGATGAAATTCTCTGTTTGGCTGATCGAATCATAGTGATGTACGAAGGAGAAATCACAGGGGAATTTCATTCTACAGACATTCCAGAACACGAAATCGGTTTATATATGGCTGGTTCTAAACGAATGTCTGTGGCGCAGGTGAATTGATTTGAAAAATTGGAGATTAATGAAATGATAAAAGAAATATACTCAAAGTTGCCAGCTAAAATTCTTGATCCAATAAAATCCATTCTTCGCCAGGTCCTATTAATCTTGCTTTCAATTGCAATAACCTCAATTTTGATTTGGATAATGGGTTATTCCCCTTTAGCAGTTTTTGATGGACTTTCAAACGGAATTACAAAAGATTTTCCAGGAACATTGCGATGGACAACACCTCTTATTCTTTCAGGTTTAGCAATCGCTGTAGCATTTAAAACAGGTGCGTGGAATTTAGGTGTTGATGGTCAATTATATATGGGAGCCCTTGCAGCAACTGCAGTTAGTTTAGGGTTATCCACATTACCTGGAGTCTTACTTTTTCCAATTACTGTTTTAGCAGGAATAATTGCTGGAATGCTTTGGGCACTATTGGCGGGAATTCTGAGGACTCAATACGGGGCGAACGATCTTGTTTCATCTTTATTGTTAACGTATGTAGCATACCATTTTTCTGATTATCTAATACATGGTCCGTTAAAGAGTGGAGCATATGGACCTGCAGAATCTAGCAACATTATTCCAGAGACTGTTTGGTTACCAAAAATTATTGAAGGATCGTCAGTAACAATTGGTTTGATTGTTGCGATCGTGCTTGCAGTCGTTCTTTATTTCCTAATTTTTAGAACCACCTTAGGCTATGAATTAAAAGTTGTTGGATCTAATTTATGGTTTTCAAGATATGGTGGCATTAAAGTCAAAGCAGTCTATTTGAAAGGGATGGCTATTAGTGGTGCTATTAGTGGCTTGATTGGCGTGATCGAAATTTTAGGAGTGCACCACAGGTTCCCAATACGGTTTTCGAGTGGACTTGGTTTTGACGGTATAGTGGTTTCCTTATTAGCAAGCAATAATCCATTGGGTGTAATAATATCAGGATTGTTTTTTGGAGCTTTACGGAATGGATCTTATAACATTGAGAGATTAACTGAAATACCACGAGCTATGGTGATTATTGTTCAGGCCATAATTGTTCTTATGGTGGGTATGCAAGTAATTATTAAATTCAAAAAACAAAAAAAAGATAAACAATCTTCCAATGATGACCAAAGTAAAGAAACCGAAGAATTAAACACCTTTAATACAAATGGAAGTGAGGGATAATGTCCGGAATTATTGATGCAGATTTATTTGCTGCTCTTCTTCGAATATCAACACCGGTTCTCCTAGTTGCAATGGGTGGGTTATTCTCAATGAGAGCTAAATTGTTTAACTTCAGTATTGAAGGGTATATGCTGGTAGGATGTTTTTTCTCAATTCTTGTTGTAGATAAAACTGGAAATTTATGGTTTGGTTTGCTAGGTGGGGCTTTTGCGGGATTAATATTTAGTATTGTCTATGGTTTTGCTGTAATTCATCTTAAGGCAAATGCGATTATTGCTTCGGTTGGGATGAATTTATTGGGAGTTGGATTGACAACTTTCCTGCTTAGACCAATATTTAATACTTCGGGGGCTTATCGTCCTCCTAACATGGAGGCATTTCCTGTAGTCAACATTCCGATTATCAAAGATATACCTTTTATTGGAGATGTAATAAGCGGACATACACCATTGGTCTACTTTGGGTTATTGCTTGTCATTGTATGCCAACTTTTAATGTACAAAACCCCGCTCGGTTTGGCAATTCAATCTGTTGGAGATAATCCAGAAGCTGCTCGGACTGCTGGAATTAACCCCAAGAAAATTCTTTGGTTAACGGTTCTATGGGGAGGTTTCTTCAGCGGGTTGGGAGGTGCTCATTTAGCTACTGGTTATGTAACTGCTTTTTCGCAAGAGATGACAGCCGGGAGAGGATTTACTGCATTTACAGCTATTGTGTTTGGAGCGGAGAATCCTTTCTTGACGTTCCTAGCGACTTTAGTTTTTGGTTTTGCAGATGCTCTAGGAATTCGTTTAGAAATTCAGGGATTTGGATTGCACCCATCTTTGATAAAAACTTTCCCGTTTATATTAGCAGTTTTAGTTTTGACAATAAGTTCAGCAATTCGTATGCGAAAAATGAAATCCGCTAAACAAATATTATAGAAAATATAGGTTAAAGTGAGGAGAAAACAATGAAAATAGAATGGACATCAAAAGATTACAGTGTAAGCCCAGAAAATTATGCAGTTATTGAAGAAAACAAAGAATGGTTATCAAAAAAAATAAAAATTCATGATGTTACATTGCGAGATGGCGAACAACAAATCGGGGTTGGTTTTAGAAAAGAAGAGAAAATTGCTATTGCAGAAAAACTTGCCGAATGTGGAATTCATCGAATTGAAGCGGGTATGCCTGCAACGTCGAAAGACGATGCTGAGGCAATTAAACAAATTGTAAATAAAAACTTAGGACCAGAAATTTTTGCATTTTGCCGATCTGTATTGGATGATATTAAAACAGCAAAAGATTGTGGGGTCCATGGTGTTGTGGTTGAAATTCCCAGTAGTGAACATATGATTCAATACTCATATCAGTGGACAGTAGAGAAAGCAGTGGACCTGGTTGTCAATGCGACAAATTTGGCGCATGAATTAGGGTTAAGAGTAGTGCTCTTTACGATGGATTCAACACGAGCTCGATTTGATTGGCTTTCTAATTTGATTCTATCTGTTAAAAAAGATGGATATTTTGATAGCTTGGCTCTCGTTGATACACAAGGCGTTATTTCACCAACCGCGTGCCGAAAATTAGTCAGGAATTTAAAAAGCATTATTGATAAACCCCTTGAAGGTCATTTTCACAATGATCTTGGTCTAGCCAATGCAAATAGTCTTGCTGCTATGGAAGAAGGAGTTGATATTATTCATTCAACAGTGCTGGGTATGGGTCCGAGAGCAGGTCAAACAGCAACCGAACAGATAGTGGTCGCATTAAAACTCTTATATGGTATCGATGCGGGAATAAAAATTGAAAAACTTAACGAATTAGCTCAGTTGGTTTCTAAATTTGCTCCCCATCAAATTCCATTAAACCAACCTTTAATTGGTGATTCGTTATATAAAATTGAATCAGGAATACCTGCCTCCTGGTGGATACGAATTAAAGAAGAGCATCCGCTAGCTTTTTATGGAATTCTACCATCATTGGTAGGGCGTGAAGAAGTAAGTATTGTTCTTGGAAAAGGGAGCGGTCTTCCTTCGATTAAGTATTGGTTGGCAAAACTTGGCCTCGACACAAATGAGGAGTTATACCCAGAAATATTAATGCGAACAAAAAAATTAGCTGTCGACAAAAAGGGATTGGTGACTGGTGATGAGTTTTCTGAAATTGTGAAAAATGCAATAGGAGAAAGTGTTTAGAATTTTATGCTGGGAAAAGACATAATTATGAGAAAATTAAGTGACAAATATGCAATTGTAGGAATTGGTTATACCCCTCAAGGTAAAGTGCCTGATAGATCTACACTAAGTTTTCATTTGGAAGCATGTGCAAATGCAATTAAAGATGCTGGGTTAAGCAAACAAGAAATAGATGGTTTAATAATCTATCGATACTTTGAACCATTAGGAAATGATTACGAAATAACCCCATATTTAGTTGCACAACATTTAGGTATTCAACCTTCTCACCTCTCTCAAGAAGCAAATTGTGCCAGGAGTCAATTAATTCATGCAATTGCACTTTTAGAAGCAGGGTTTTGTAAATATGTCTTGATTAGCTATGCAGATAATGCCTATTCTCAAAAAAGAAGTTTTGTCAAAGAAATTAAAAATGAGAAACCAATTGATGATAATGCGGTTTTTGGTGAATTTGGGACATTAGCAAAATATGCTATGGCGGCTCGAAGAGGAATGTATGAATTTTCAACAGGACCTGAAACGTGGAAAGATATTGCAATTAACCAAAGGAAATGGGCAAACCTTAATGAAAATGCAATCTTTCATCATAAGACATTAAGCACTGAAGAATACTATTTGGCTGACTTTATTGTTGAACCTTTTAGGCGCTTTGATGCGAGCCAACCAATAGACGGTGGTAGAGCTTATATCGTTACAAGTATCGAAAGGGCAAGAGATTTGAGAAATCCACCGGTTTTGGTTATGGGTATATCCGAGGACAATCCATGTGTAGATCCACATAGGTCATTTTTTATGACGGGTAATACAGGCGCAAAAAAAGCAGGTGCTTTGGCGTTAAACATGGCAGGGATTACTTTGTCTGATATAGATGCATGTCAGATATATGATTGTTTTACCTACACGGTCGAATTGACACTTCAAGATTATGGTTTTTTTCAACCTGGAGAAGGAAAAGAATGGTTTTCAGAAGGAAAGACAGCGCCAGGAGGAAATTTCCCAATAAACACTTCGGGGGGAATGCTTTCAGAATCATATTTTATGGGATTAACTCCGCTTACTGAGGGAGTTATGCAGTTAATGGGCAGATGCGGTAAGAGACAATTAGGAGTTGAGACCAACACGAAAGAGCCTAAAATCATATTATGTAGTGACAATGGTGGTGTCTTTCAAACGCACTCAACTGTGATTTTGCGGAGAGCATAATGTTTAATTACAAAGATATTTATCCGGTTGTGAATGCTGACAACAATTTTTTTTGGGAAGGTTGTCGACAGCGAGAATTGAGATTCCAAATTTGTTCAGATTGCAAATTGATTAGGTGGCCACCTTCCTTTTTATGTCCTAATTGTCTCTCGACTCGATATGATATTTATTTATCAAATGGGGAAGGTAGAATTTTTAGCTACATTGTTTATCATAAGGCATATCATAAATCTCTGGTAAACGAAACTCCATATGTTACAGCTATAATAAAACTTGAAGAAGGAGTCAAATTCTTATCGAGAATTCTTATCAAAAATTTTGACAATATTGAATGTGAAAAGACGGTAGAATTAGTTTGGGATAATATCTCTGAGGTTTATCCTATTCCATTATTTCAAATAATAGGCGAACAACAAGTTTAGGTGAGAAATGAAATATAAAAGATTTGTTAAACAGTCAGTTCCTGAAGAAATTGTGAAAGAGATTTTGCAATTGATTCAAAATGGAGAACTTAAACCCGGAGACCAACTCCCAACTGAGCGTGAACTTATGGAACAATTGGATGTCAGTCGTTCATCTATTAGAGAAGCGCTTAGAGCTTTGAGTGTTATGAATGTGATAAATATACGCCAAGGACACGGTACTTATGTTTCTTCATTAGACCCTCATTTATTAGTTGAACATCTGGAGTTTGTTGTTTCTCTAGAAGACGCAACGATTCTCCATTTATTTGAAGTCAGAAAAATGATAGAAGTCTATTGTGCAGAATTAGCTGCAAAAAGGATAAAACCGGAGGAGATTTCTCAATTAAAAATGAAACTTGAGTTAGAAGATGTTAGAAATATCGATATTGGATTACATAGTGAAATAGCCAGGTTGTCTAAGAATCCTATATTAATAAGAATCTATTCCAGTATTGAACGATTAAGTCAAATCAGCAGAAACCGTACTGGTTCAATTCCAGGAGTTCGTGAACAGGCTTCGATTGATCATGAAAATATAGTAAATGCAATTATTTCCAATGATCCTGAAGAATCACGAAAAAGAATGTTAGAGCATTTACAGTTTGTTGAAAGAAAACTCAAAGAAGATTTGGCGGCTCATGGCACGTCATCATATTCAAAAGAAATAATTATTACACAAGAATCTGCTTATTTAAAGGATTAATGGGAAGCGAATATGAAATTTAAATTATTGATTACATCATCAAATTATTCAGATGGGTCACTCGAAAGAGAAATGCTCAGCTCTTTAGGTGTGGAGGTGATAGTTGAAAACTCGCCGACGGAAGAACAAATTATCGAACACGGTCAGGATGCAAATGGAATTTTAGTTGGATATACACCAATTGGAATCAAAGCGTTTCAGGAACTTAACAACCTGGGAATTATCGTTCGGACAGGTATCGGTGTTGAAAACATAAATCTGAATGTGGCTAAAGAAAAAAATATTCGTGTTTGCAATGTGCCTGATTATTGTCTAAATGAAGTTGCAGATCATGCAATGGCTTTATTACTATCCCTGGAAAGAAAGATTGTTTATCAAAGCAATTTAATTTTACAAAATGGGAAATGGGAAGGGGTAAATGCAATTAGACCAATTTATGGATTAAGCGGTCGAATTCTGGGATTGGTCGGTTTTGGGGGAATCGGAAGGAATGTTGCTAAGAGAGCACAATCATTTGGATTAAAAGTATTTGCATTTGATCCATTCGCCAATAAGGATATTGCTCACGAATATGGAGTGGAGCTTGTACCATTTAAAACATTAGTTACGGAAAGCGATTATTTATCCTTGCATGCACCACTAACTGATTCAACCAAACATATCATTAATAGTGAATCATTGTCGTTGATGAAAGCTTCAACCTACTTAATTAATACCTCAAGAGGTGGTCTGGTTGATAACAATGCATTATTTGAAGCATTAACAAACAAAAAACTTGCCGGAGCTGGTCTTGATGTTATTGAAGATGATTTAGCTGGTGCTTTAAGATTTAGAGAATTTCAAAATGTGATTATTACCCCGCATACTGGATATTATTCTCTTGCTTCTTCAAAAAAAATGCGTATCAATTCTGCAGAAGAGATTGCAAGATTTATCAAAGGCGAAAAGCTAAAAAATCAATTGGTTTAAACCAATTTGGAGTAAAAATGGAAATTTCAGTGCTTTGGAAAGAAGGAAAAAGTTTCATTGGTAATTCTACCAATGGGTTTAAGGTTGATATTGATGCAAAAAAGGAAGTTGGAGGTAATGGGCAAGGTTTTTTACCAATGGAATTAATTGCGAATGGGATTGCTGGGTGTACTGCAATAGATGTGATCTCTATTCTTCAAAAGAAAAGGCAAAAAATTGTTTCTTTCGAGGTCAAAATCCATGCCAAAAGGTTAGATACACATCCAAAGGAGTTTTCTCATATTCTTATCGAATATTTAGTTTCTGGGGTAGAACTTGATCCTATCGCAGTGGAAAGAGCTGTACAAATTTCAGAAGAGAAATATTGCCCAGCGATTGCTATGTTTAGGAAAGTATGCCCTGTTGAACATAAAATCTCGATATTATCTTAATACTTAGGACAAGCAAATCTGAAAATAGAGAATTCACTGACATGGCACTCTTCCCAGCAACATGCTGAGTGTCAAATCACTTATTGTTTTAAATAAATCAATCGACACACGTCGAGGCTCTGTTATAATCCCTCCTATGATTGTCATCTCCGACATGATGGGCACACTCACCACTGGCTCTCCGATCCTGGGATTGCTGGATTGGATTAAGGTGCACCAAAGCAAGGCGCAGGCGCGCTGGTTATTCGCATCCATGATGCCCGCCTACCTGCTGGTCAAGTTGGGCCTGATTGATCCGCAACCCTGGGGGCAGGGGCTGATGGTGAAGAGTCTGACCTGGTTGCAGGATATGGACGAGGGGATATTTACCCAGGCATGCGAGTGGGCAGTTGAGCATAACCTATGGCCCAAGCGCCGTGAGGATGTGGTGGCCCGGTTGCAGGCGCATGTGCAGGCAGGTGCTCAGGTCTATATCGCCAGCAGTGTGGTCGAGCCGATTGCCGAATCGTTCGCTCGGCGGATTGGCGTGCAGGCGATCGGATCACCGGTGAATGTGGATGGTGGCAAAGTGCGTCTGGTGGATGGTCTGGTCTCGAGTGAACGCAAGATTGAAGAAGTGCTGCGGCGGCTGGAGATCGAACGCGTTGACTATGCTTATGGGGACACCTTCATGGATATCCCCATGCTGGAGAACGCCGATCACCCGGTGGCAGTCTATTCAGATAAGCGCTTGCTGGAGATGGCGAAGGAGAGAGGGTGGGAGGTAATAGCCTAAAGGCTAAAGGCTAAAGGCTAAAGGTGAAAGTGAAAAGACAAAAGAGAAAAAATCTCTTTATAAAATATAATGCTTGTGGCTAATTATCTTTCAGATTTCGATGCAGGATGGTTAACATTCTTGCAATTTCTAGAGATTGATTTTGAAGATTCTGGAAATCTTCTGCCTTTATCCAATTCTTTAATTCAAATATTTCTAAGAGCGTCATGGTTTCGTAAAGAGAACCACGAGCAATCATTAGAAAGTGTTTATACTCTTTTGTAGAATATCGTCCCTTTCCTTCAGCGATGTTCATCGGAACTGAGGTTGCTGCTGCTTCCAGTTGTTCCACCAAGCGATAATGCTTCCTGGTTGAAGTGAGATTCTCGGCCTGATCAATCACATCGCTTGCAAATTTGATGCTTTTTTGCCAAACAATAAGATCTTTATACGTTAAGCGAGCAGTCGGTACAACGGAAGGAGTTTTTACATTGGTATTGTAAGTCATAATTTGTTTTACCTTTCAGTTTGTTGAAAAGATAGATCATTGCTTCCTTTTTTATTTTACAAGAGAAAAAATCATACCTGAGATATTTTTTACCGCCTTTCGCCCTTCGCCTTTCGCCTTTTCATTTCGACCCAATATCCTGTAAAATAAACCTATCTATTGACCTCTGGAGAAAAGAATGCCCTACACCTGGTTACTATTCGATGCTGACGGCACTTTATTCGCTTATGATGGCGCGGAAGAAGAAGCGCTGCAGAAGGTGTTTGCGCATTACCAGTTGCTTTTAAATGAGGAAATGGCTGCTGCCTATAAGCGCATCAACCAGGCGATGTGGGCACGCCTGGAGGAGCAGACGATTACGCTGCTGCAATTACGCTGGCAGCGCTTTGCTGATCTGTTCACGGAGTTGAGCATTGGGTTGGATGCACAGGAGTTCAGCCGCACCTACCTAAACTATCTGGGGCAGTCGGCGCACCTGATCCCGGGCACGCAGGAGGTATTGGAGCAGTTACACGGGAAATACAACCTGGCGATTATCACCAATGGCATCACCGATGTGCAGCTTTCGCGTATCAAACTCTCGGGGTTGGAGCGTTTCTTCCCGCAGGTCTTCATCTCGGAAGCGATCGGTGTGTTCAAACCAGCCAGCGGGTTTTTCGATGCGGTGTTTGAGGGGATCGGGCAACCCTCCAAAGAGCATGTGTTGGTGATTGGCGACAGTCTCAGCTCGGATATGGCCGGGGGTGTTGGGTATGGCCTGGACACCTGCTGGTATAACCCGCGCGGGGAGCGGGACCCGAATGGATACCCCATCACCTATGAAATCAATGATCTGGGTCAACTGCTCGAAATACTGGAATAGAACGATAAAGGATGGCAACTCATGAAGGTACTTTTTATTGGCGGTAGTGGCAATATCAGCACCAGTGTCTCGCGGATAGCAATTGCCCGCGGGATCGATTTGACCCTGCTCAACCGCGGCAAGACAACAGCGGATATCCCCGGCGCGCGCTGGTTGACGACGGATTTTTATGATCTGGCACAGACCCAAAACGTGTTGGGGGATGAGACCTTCGATGTGGTGGTGGATTGGATTGCCTATACCCGGCAGGATATCGAACGCGATCTGGAGTTATTCATGGGAAAGTGCGGGCAGTTCGTCTTCATCAGCTCGGCATCCGCTTACCAGAAACCACCCAGCAGTGTCATCATCCGCGAATCGACCCCGCTGCATAATCCCTACTGGCAGTATTCGCGCGATAAGATCGCCTGTGAGGAAAGGCTCATGCGAGCTTATCGCGAGCAGGCTTTCCCGATGACGATCGTACGCCCCTCGCATACGTATGATAAATTTATTCCGATTGCGGTGGGTGATTGGGATAAATACACCATTGTCGACAGAATGCGCAAAGGCTTGCCGGTGATTGTGCATGGCGATGGCACCTCGCTCTGGACGGTCACGCATGCCGATGATTTTGCAGTTGGATTTCTGGGGTTACTCGGGCATCCTGGTGCACTGGGACAAGCCTTTCACATCACTTCCGATGAATGCCTGACCTGGAATGACATCTATCGTGCGGTCGGAGCAGCGGTTGGAGTGGAACCAAAGATTGTGCACATGGCGTCGGACTTTATCGTCAAGGTCGCCCCGGATTATCTGGGCACATTAATCGGCGACAAGAGCTGGAGTGTGATTTTTGACAACAACAAGATCAAAACAACCGTGCCGGAGTATCAGGCTGTAATCCCCTTCCACCGGGGAATTAAACGTACAATCGCCCAGTTCGAAGCGGATCCGGTACGCAGCCGTGTCGTTCCAGAGGATCACGCCGGGATCGAACGGATAATGAAGGCGTACGAGGGATCGCGTATTTAATCTTTGATGTAGGTTATCGATTCAACAATGAATCGAGCACTGCTTGCGGGTGCTTTTGAGCGACTTTCAAGAGCGCCATGGCTGGCCCTTCAGGTGTTCGGCGACCTTGTTCCCAGTTTCGTAACGTTGAAACACTGATTCCAAGCAGAGAAGCAAATTCTCTTTGAGTGAGATTATACCCATCTCGAATTTTCTTAATATCAAGTGGCTGAAAATGAAAACTTCGTGATGGTGTTTGTTCACCACGATAAATTGCTGCTGCCTCTTTCACACTTCGTAAAAATTCTGCAAAAGAATCGTCATTCATTTAAATTCCTCCTTGATAATTTTTCGTAAAAGTTTAAGTTGATCACCGCTCAGGTTTTCCAATTCGTTTTTTGTGTAAATGTAAAGCATAAAAATTATTTCATCACTGACAGCCCAGAAATAAATAGTTCTTAGCGCACCACTTTTTCCACGACCTGTTGGAGCCCAGCGGATTTTTCTTAATCCACCACTTCCAGGTATGATTTTGCCTTGTTCGGGACTACGAATCAACTCCAGTTGTAAATGACGATAATCATCGTCTGAAAGAAATTGTTGTACTTGCCGCGTGAAAATTGAGGTTTCAATGATGACCATAAAATTAACTCTTTGTTAATTGTACGCCAATGACGTACGTCTGTCAATGATATTTTCAAGCCAGAATTCAATAATTTTATAACGATCCTGATCAAAATCAACACGGGTCGATCAAACTCCCTTGGTTTAACCGCACCTAGCTACCTTTTCAATTTGGTTTTATATTCCAGATATAGATTTGCGTTTTAAATACTAACTTTTTCATACGGCTTTTGCGAGGATAAATTTTTCGCCACGGTTGGTGAATTCCCTCTGTTCAACTACGAGCGATTAATTTAACCATCAGGAACGGTCCCCCCC
>SWCG01001457.1_pt1 | contig 25216 bp, 26 predicted proteins | sample 4690071 | NCBI WGS metagenome assembly SWCG01 (sample SAMN10267281, study PRJNA491770) | bioreactor metagenome | isolation source: DHS bioreactor inoculated with subseafloor sediment | place: Japan: off Shimokita Peninsula | collected 2012-10 | reverse complement strand
TGGTGGAGGCGTCAAGGATGACGAAATGAGGCGGCCAGTAGCCCCCGCCGATGACGTACTTGCCATCACCGGACACAGCCACGTCGCGGGCGTCGTAGGCGACCTGGGTCTCGGCCACCAGCATCTTCTCCGGCGTCTGCCAGAGGTCGATCTTGGTCATCTTGCCGTCACGGCCCATGGTGTACCAGAAACGGCCGATCTCGTCGGGCTTGGGATGCTTGACCGCCTTGTTGTTTTCCACGGCCTTCATGACGTGCACCGCATATCCGGTGGGGATGCGGGCGACCAGTTCCTTCTTGTCACCGTCTATGACCGCCACGGAACCATTATCACGTTCGATGGACAGGAAGAAGTTCTTCCAGTTGCGCCCGTGCAGGGGCTTGGTGGGATAATCCTTCAGCTCCACGTGACGCTTGGTGCTGTCCTTCATCTGCTGCAGGGACAGCTCCGGCGGGATGGGAGGGTCCATCTGGATGTAGGTCGCCAGCATGGAGATCTGCTCGGGCGAATACATCATGTCGAAGTTGTTCATGCCGCCTTCGGTGCCGTAGGCGATGATGCGTTCGAGCCGTTGCTGACCCAGCTTGCGGGTCTCCTCCGGCAGCAGGCTCTTACCTGTGGCGCCCTTGCGCAGCACCCCGTGGCAGCCGGCGCACTGCTGGAAATAGAGTAGCTTGGTCTTTTCGAATTGTTCCGGTGTCAGGGTGGGTTCGGCGCCTAAGGCCTGGCCCGAGAAGGCCGCCGCTCCGCCCAGCAGCAGGGCGGAAAGTACGGAGGCGTGAACGGTACTGAGTCTGGGGGTTGCTGACATAGCCTTGTCCTCATGTGACAGGTGAAATTGCTTCTTGCTTCTGTGGCTTTGTACTAAGCGGGTTGCTGGCTATCCTTGATGTTAGTCAATTGATAGAGTATTTGTGAAACATGTATGAAAAATCACTATATTGAGCAAGAATCGTTGGTTTACGGTTAATTTCGAATATTAATGAAATATTATTTATGAATGTTTCCTCAACCGCGCACAGGATAGGGATGATTGGCTGCGACATAATTGATCAGGATCAAGTCACCGCAGGGTTTCCTTGTTGATAATCCAAACCTGTCATAAGGAATTGGAATGGGCAGGTCAGCGGGGCATGTCAGCGACTGTCCCGATGCCCGGATCCCGTCCTGCGGGGCATCATCCGCTTCCTCATTTTCTGGCCGTTCAACCTGGAGAGAAGACATGGGCATGAACAAGCAATGGAGTATGTTCGGGCTGGCACTGCTGTTGCTGGTCATTATCACAGCCATTCTGCTTGGCTTCATGGTGGATATATTCAACCCGGTCTCCTGGGGCCTGATCGTACTGCTGGCCCTGATCCCCTACATCCATCGGCGCATGGTGGCCCGTCGCTTCGTGGAATGGCGGGATGAATACAGTGTGGGAATCGAGTCCATCGACAATGACCACAAGCGTCTGCTGAGCCTGATCAATCAGCTCCAGACCGCGACCCATTACCAGACCGGGCAGCAATTCGAGCAGGAGGCCCTGGATGCCGTGGTGGACTACACCAAGTATCATTTCAAGCGCGAGGAAGATCTCATGGAAACCCACGGCTACCCGGACTTCGAGCCACACAAGGCGCAGCATCGGGAGATGATCGCGCGGGTCAACGAGATGCTCGAGGATTACCGGCAAAACCCACAGGAAGGACTCGAGGAGACCGTGCAATTCCTGAAGAAATGGCTGATCGGCCATATCAATGGCACGGACCAGGCCTACAGCGAGTTTCTGCGCGCCAGGGGGGTGCGCTAGCGCCCGGGTAATTTTTGACCTATATCAAGGCGGGTGGGGCACCCGAAGTCTACAACTGAAGCCGAATCCGGAATGGATCGCTCCGGGTCCACACCGAACCGGCAGGGGGTTGCGTGAATCACAAGCAGGCATATGTGTACCTGGTAGGGGCGGGTCCCGGGGACCCGGACCTGCTGACCGTGAAGGCACAACGCCTGCTGCGACAGGCAGACGTAGTCGTCTATGACCGCCTGATTTCCCCGGCCATCCTCGACCTCATCCCGCCCGGCACCAGCCGCATCTATGTGGGCAAGGCCACGGGCCGGCATTCCATGCCCCAGGAAGACATCAACGAGTTGCTGCTGAACCTGGCCCGCAAGGGACACCAGGTGGTACGGCTCAAGGGCGGGGATCCCTTCGTTTTCGGGCGGGGCAGCGAGGAAGCGCGCCACCTGGCACGCCACGGTATCCACTTCGAAGTGGTACCCGGCATCACCTCCGCCGCGGCCTGCAGCGCCTACGCGGGTATCCCCTTGAGCCACCGGGGTCTGGCGCGCAGTGTGCGCTTCGTCACCGGCCACTGTCGTGCCGACCAACCCCTGGAGCTGGACTGGCAGGGGATGGCGGACCCCCAGACCACCCTGGTGATCTACATGGGGCTCGCCAACCTGGCGCAGATTCGACAGGGCCTGCTCGATGCCGGCATGGCGCCGGATACCCTGGCCGCCTTCGTGGAGAACGGGACCACGCCGCGGCAGCGCCGCATCCTCACGACCCTGGGTGATCTGGAGCGGGACCAGGAAAGCCACGGCGTGCAGGCGCCGGCCCTGATCATCATCGGCAAGGTAGTGGATTTTGCGCATGAGCTGAACTGGTTCATGCCGGCGGAGTCCACGGAGGAAAGGGACCATGACGCGCAGCAAGTGGGCTAGCCTGGCCATGATCCTGTTGCTGGCCATGGGGCAGGCCAGCATGGCCGGCCCGAGCGGGGCGCGCCAGCTGGAGCTGCGCCACCTGCTTGTTCAGGATTGTGGCTCCTGCCATGGCATGACCCTCAAGGGCGGCCTGGGACCCGCACTGCTACCGGGCAACCTGGCGGACAAGCCCGATGCCCTGCTGGTGAACACCATCCTGCTCGGCCGCCCGGGCACGGCCATGCCGCCCTGGCAGGCCCTGCTCAGCGAAGAGGATGCGGTGTGGCTGGTGGAGACTTTGCGTGAGGGGGTGAAGCATGAGTAGTCGCGTGGGGATCCTGTTGTTGGCGCTGCTGCTGTCCGGCTGCACCACGCTGCGTGGTACCGGGGACCTCGGCCTGGTGGTGGAACGCGCCACGGGCTCTGTACTGGTGGTGGACACCACGGAACAGCGCCGGTTGGCCCGCATCCCCGGCCTCGGTGACCTGTCCCATGCCAGCATCGTGTACTCGCGCGACGCCCGTTATGGCTATGTATTCGGCCGTGACGGCGGACTGACCAAGGTGGACCTGCTGCGCCAGCGCATCGAGCGCCGCATCATCCAGGGCGGCAACAGCATCGGCGGTGCGATTTCCCAGGATGGGCGCCTGGTGGCGGTTTCCAATTACGAGCCCGGCGGGGTGCGCATCTTCGACGCCGCCACCCTCGAGCTGGTGGCGGACATTCCCGCGGAATACGGTCCTAACGGACAGTATTCCAAGGTGGTCGGCCTCACCGATGCCCCGGGACAACGCTTCGTCTTCAGCCTGTTCGACGCCGGCGAGATCTGGGTCGCCGACATGTCGGATCCGCGCAATCCCGTCGTCCACAAGCACACCGGTATCGGTCGCCAACCCTACGATGCCCTGATCTCGCCCGATGGCCGGCACTACATGGCCGGCCTGTTCGGCGAGGATGGTCTCGCCTTGCTGGACCTCTGGCATCAGGATCGCGGCGTGCGTCGCGTGCTGCCCGAGTACGGCAAGGGCGAGCAGCGCCTGCCGGTCTACAAGATGCCGCACCTGGAGGGCTGGGCCATGGCGCAGGATTACGCCTTCGTGCCCGGAGTAGGCCAGCACGAGGTGCTGGTGATCGATCGCGGCAGCTGGGAACTGGTCAAGCGCATCCCGGTCCATGGCCAGCCGGTATTCGTCATGGCGCGGCCCGACGGCCGCCAGGTATGGGTGAGTTTTGCGCACCCGCGTAATGACCAGGTTCAGGTGATCGACGTGGAAGACCTGGAACTCGTATCCAGTCTCACGCCCGGCAAGGCGGTGCTGCACATGGAGTTCACGCCGCGCGGCGAGCATATCTGGATCTCGGTGCGTGACGACAATCGCCTGAACCTCTATGACACGGACAGCTTCCAGCTGCTGAAGACCCTGCCGGCGGAGAGCCCCAGCGGGATCTTCTTCACCGACCGGGCCCATCGCATCGGTTTATAGGATTCCCATGCCGACCACGAACCTGAATGCCTTTGAACGCCGTCTGCTCAACGATTTCCAGCAGGACATGCCCCTGTCTCCCACGCCCTATGCGGACATGGCGGCGCGACTGGGCGTGCGCGAGGCGGAGGTGCTGGAGGCGCTGACGAGCCTGCGTGAGCAAGGTGTGGTCAGCCGTGTCGGCCCGGTGCTGGCCACCAACCGCGTCGGCGCCAGCACCCTGGCCGCCATGGCGGTGCCCGCATCCCGGCTGGATGAGGTGGCCCGCACCGTCAGCGACCACCCCGCGGTGAACCACAACTACGAGCGCGAACACCGCTTCAACCTCTGGTTCGTGGCCACCGCGCCGGGTGAGGCGGAGCTGGCCCGGGTCATCACTGAACTGGAACAGGCCACCGGCCTGGATGCCCTGGTGCTGCCCATGATCCAGGATTATCACATCGACCTGGGGTTCGAACTGCAATGGAACTGAATGTGCGCCAGCGCCGGGTGGATACCACGGGCATCGATGCCGATGATCGTCGCCTGCTGGAGCAGATCCAGGAGGGACTGCCGCTGGTGTCGCGGCCCTTCGCGGATATCGCCGGGCGCCTGGGCATGGTGGAGGCCGAGGTGATCGCACGCATCGAGCGCCTGCGCGGGGAGGGTGTCATCAAGCGCATGGGCGTGGTGGTGCGCCACCGTCCGTTGGGCTACGACGCCAATGCCATGGTGGTGTGGGACGTCCCCGATGCGCGGGTGGATGCCCTGGGGCAGTGCTTCGCGCGCTTCCCGTTCGTTACCCTCTGCTACCAGCGGCCGCGGCGCGGTGCGCCCTGGCCCTATAACCTGTTCTGCATGATCCATGGCAAGGACCGTGACGCGGTGCTGGACAAGATCGCCGAATTACGCGAGGCCTGCGGAGTGGGGGAGGTGCGCCACCAGATCCTGTTCAGCCGCCGCTGCTTCAAACAGCGTGGCGCCAACTACCGCCGGGAGCCTGCCGATGGATGAGCTCGATCGCGCCATCATCAACGGGCTGCAGGAGGGCTTTCCCATCTGTGAGCGTCCCTATGCCGCCACGGCGCAGCAACTCGGTCTCACCGAGGCGGAGCTCATCGAACGCCTCGGTCACCTGCTGGAGGACGGGGTGCTGTCGCGCTTCGGACCGCTGATCCATGCCGAGCAAGTGGGCGGCGGCCTGACCCTGGCGGCCATGCAGGTACCGGCCGAGGATCTGGAGCGGGTGATCGAACAGGTGAACGCCTTTCCCGAGGTGGCCCACAACTACGAGCGCGACCATGTGCTGAACATGTGGTTCGTGCTGGCCACCGAACGGCCGGAGCAGGTCGGCACCGTGATCGCCGCCATCGAATCGCGCACCGGCTACCCGGTCTACAATTTTCCCAAGGAAGAGGAATATTTCCTCAACCTGAGACTGGCGGTATGAACGCCGTGCTGGATAGCGGGCGCGAGACGCCGACCCTCGATGCCGTGGACCGGCGCATCCTCATCGCCTGTCAGGCGGGCCTGCCACTGGTGGAACGGCCCTACCACGCCATGGCGGAAACCGTGCGTATCGATCCCGATGACCTGATGCAGCGTCTGCAGCTGCTGTTGGCGCGGGGCGTGATACGGCGCATCGGTGTGGTACCGAACCACTACAAGCTGGGGTATCGCGCCAATGGCATGACGGTGTGGGATGTGCCGGATGAGAAGGTATCGGAGCTGGGTGCCCGGGTGGGCGCACTGGATTTCGTCAGCCATTGCTACCGGCGGCCGCGCCATCTCCCCTTGTGGCCCTATAACCTGTTCGCCATGGTGCATGGCCACGACCGTGACGAGGTGGCCGGCCAGATCGAGGCCATCCGTGCTTGTCTCGGTCCCGACTGCCGCGCCCATGACGTGCTGTTCAGCACCCGCATCCTGAAGAAGACCGGGTTGCGGTTTGATAAAGGTCAAGGTGGCGCTGTAGACAGGTCCGTATAATAGGGCCATGAAACGGATTCCGCGGCATCCCAGCCCGTTTGGCGGGACGCCGTGAATACATCCCTGTAGGCTTGACGGCCGCGTCCATGCGGCCGACACCCGCCAACCGGTCTGGGATGCCGCGGAATCCTCCGCCGGGAAGCGACCGAAAGGCCTGGTTTCCGGCACTCCCAGGGAGGTTTTCGCATGTTCCGCATCACCCAATACCTGCAGGCCCTGGCGGAGAACAAACCGCTCGGCCCCAAGCGCACGCCGCCCGGCCCCGTGGTGATCTGGAACCTGATCCGGCGCTGTAATCTCACTTGCAAGCACTGCTATTCCATCTCCGCCGACCACGATTTCCCGGGCGAGCTGAACACCGAGGAGGTCTATGCCGTCATGGATGACCTCAAGGCCTACGGGGTGCCGGTGCTGATCCTTTCCGGCGGCGAGCCGCTGCTGCGCCCGGACATCTACGACATCTCGAAGCGTGCCAAGGCCATGGGCTTCTACGTGGGGCTGTCTACCAATGGCACTCTGATCGATGAAGACAACATCGGCAAGATTGCCGAGGTCGGCTATGACTACGTGGGCATCAGCATCGACGGACTGCGCGACACCCATGACAAGTTCCGGCGCCTGCAGGGGGCCTTCGATGCCTCCATGCACGGCATCCGCCTGTGCCAGCAGCATGGCATCAAGGTGGGGCTGCGCTTCACCCTGACCCAGGACAATGCCGCGGAACTGCCGGCTATCCTGGATCTCATGGAGGAGATGGACATCGACAAGTTCTACCTGTCCCATCTCAACTATGCCGGGCGCGGCAACCGCAACCGCAAGGACGACGTGGTCCACCAACTGACCCGCCAGACCATGGACCTGCTGTTCGAACGCTGCTGGGCCGACATCCAGGCGGGCCGGCCGCGGGAGTTCGTCACCGGCAACAACGATGCCGACGGCGTCTACCTGTTGTTCTGGGTGCAGAAGCACTTCCCGGACCAGGCCGAGGCCATGCGCGCGCGCCTGGCCCAGTGGGGCGGCAATGCCTCCGGCCTGTGGATCGCCAATATCGACAACCTGGGCAATGTGCATCCCGACACCTTCTGGTGGGACTACCACCTGGGCAATGTGCGCGAGCGGCCCTTCTCGGACATCTGGCCCGACACCTCCGACCCGCTCATGGCCGGCTTCAAGCAGCAGCCGCGCCCGGTGACGGGCCGTTGCGGGGAGTGCGACTACCTGGACATCTGCGGCGGCAACACCCGCGTGCGCGCCTGGTCGCTGACCGGCGATCCCTGGGCGGAAGATCCCGCCTGCTACCTGGACGACACGGAGATCGGCGCCAGCGGCGACCACGCACGCCTGCAGGTCACCCCCTACAAGCGCACCATCCGCATCAAGCAGGCCTGATATGGGTTTCTTTGAACCGCCAAGGCGCCAAGAGAAGCAAGTTTTAACCGCCAAGACGCCAAGGCGCCAAGAAAACCGGGTTTTAACCGCCAAGACGCCAAGGCGCCAAGATATCTCATGTAATAGGTTTTCTTGGCGCCTTGGCGTCTTGGCGGTTCCAATATTTCCTTGGGTTCTGGTTGTGCTTGGCCTCTTGGCGGTTCAATCCATCCACGCCGCGCCCGATGTGAAGCAGCTCTACACACAGCACTGCGCTGAATGTCACGGCGCCACGCGGCTGGGCGGCATGGGGCCGGCGCTGTTGCCGGGGAACCTGGGGCGCCTGAAGAAAGCGGAGGCCGTGCAGGTGATCGCCGAGGGGCGGCCGGCCACCCAGATGCCGGGTTTCGCGCAGCAGCTCTCAGCGGAAGAAATCACCCTGCTGGCGGAGCTTGCCTTCACGGCCCCGGCGGTCATGCCGGGCTGGACCCTGGAGGACATGCGCGCCAGCCAGCTGGTCCCACACCCTGCGGGTTCCCTGCCGGACAAGCCTGCATTCGAAGCGGATATGATGAACCTGTTCATCGTGGTGGAGCTGGGTGACAACCATGCCACCCTGCTGGACGGTGATCGGTTCGAGCCGATTCATCGCTTTGCCACCCGTTTTGCCCTGCACGGCGGGCCCAAGTATTCCGCCGACGGACGCTACGTCTATTTCGCCTCGCGTGACGGCTGGATCAGCAAGTTCGACATCTACAACCTGAAGACGGTGGCGGAGATCCGTGCCGGCATCAATACCCGCAACTTGGCGGTTTCACCCGACGGGCGCTACGTGCTGGTGGGCAACTACCTGCCCCACAGCCTGGTGATTCTGGATGGCCGCAATCTCGATCCCCTGCAGGTCATCCCGGTGCGCGACGAGGAGGGTAACAGTTCACGGGTGAGCGCCGTCTATACCGCGCCGCCACGCAACAGTTTCATTGCCGCCCTCAAGGATCTGACCGAGGTGTGGGAGATCCAGTACCCGCAAGCCACGGATTCCGGTACACCCGAATTCAGCCTGCGGCGCATCCGCCTGGACGACTACCTGGATGATTTTTTCTTCGATCCGGAATACCGCCACCTGATGGGCGCGGCGCGCAATGCCAAAAACGGCCAGGTGGTGGACCTGGATGCCGGGCGCAAGGTGGATGACCTGGACCTGGATGGTATGCCGCATCTCGGATCCGGCATCACCTTCGAGTATGAGGGCCGACGGGTGCTGGCCACGCCCCACCTGAAGAAGAGTGAGGTGAGTGTCATCGACCTCACGACCTGGAAGACCATCAGGCGCATCGAGACCCTGGGACCGGGCTTTTTCATGCGCAGCCACGAAAACTCACCCTATGCCTGGGTGGATGTCTTCTTCGGCCCCCACAAGGACGCCATGCACGTGATCGACAAGCGCAGCCTGGAGATCATCAAGACCCTGCGTCCCGAGCCGGGCAGGACCGCGGCCCACGTGGAATTCACCCGCGATGGCAGCCATGCCCTGGTCAGCCTGTGGGAGATGGACGGGGCACTGATGGTGTTCGACGCGAAGACCCTGGAAGAGGTCAAGCGCCTGCCCATGCGCAAGCCCTCTGGCAAGTACAACGTCTGGAACAAGACCCGCTATTCGGAAGGAACCAGCCATTGAACCCCGCTGAACCGTATCGTCGCCGCGAGGTCTTCGTGGCGGCACCCCACCGCATGATGATGTTCGGTGGCGCCTTGCAGCTGGTACTCACCCTGCTGCTGTGGGGCGTGGAGCTGCTGGGGCGCTACACGGCCTTCAACGCGCCCGCCTGGCAGGTGCCAAGACTCTGGGGACATGGGTTTTTCATGCTCTTTACCCTGTTTACCTTCTTTATCTTCGGTTTCCTGATGACCACCTACCCGCGCTGGATGGGCGGCCGCGAAATCCCGCGACCTGAGTACGTACGCAGCTTCCTGTGGATGCTGGCGGCGCTGCCCGTGTTATACCTGGGTTTGTTCCTGGATCGACTGCTCATGGCAGTGGGAGTGGCCATGCTGCTGACCGGCTGGCTGCTGGGACTGCGCGCCCTGTGGAGGGTATACCGTGAGGCGCCGGCGGCGGACAAGCGTTACGAGACCCTGCTCAACCTGTACCTGGGAATGGCGGCTCTCGGCATGCTGGTCTATGGAGTGGGGCTGGTTCTGCACAACGCAACGGCGTATGCGCTGGCCATGCAGATCGGCCTGTGGGGCTTCCTGGTCCCGCTGCTGCTGACGGTGGCGCACCGCATGCTGCCCTTCTTCAGTGACTGCGTGCTGGAATCCTATCGACGGGTGCAGCCATTTCCCCTGCTGCAGTTGCTGGTGGCGGCCGCCTTCCTGCGTCTGCTGCTCTCGGCCCTGGGGGCCGAGGCCTGGCTGCTGCTCGCCGACCTCCCGCTGTTGCTGGGCAGCGCCTGGCTGAGCCTGCGCTGGGGGCTGGTGCGCAGCTTCGCGGTGCCGCTGCTGGCGGTGCTGCACATCGCCTTCCTGTGGCTGCCCATCGGCATGGCCCTGTTCGTGCTGCAGGACCTGGCCCGGTTGCTGTCACTGTCCATACCGCTGGGGCAGGCGCCCCTGCATGCCCTGGGCATCGGCTTCGTCACCGGCATGACCATCGCCATGGCCACGCGGGTGACCCTGGGCCACTCGGGCCGCGAACTGCGGCTGGACGTCTTCACGGCCTGGCTGTTTGCCGGTGTGAACCTGGCGGCGCTGTTGCGCATCCTGGCGGAGCTGCCCGGCCTGGGCCTGGTAGCCGGCCTGTCCACCAACCTGCTGGCGGCCGGCGTCTGGCTGTTATGCCTGCTCCCCTGGGCAGCTCGATATGGCGTGATCTACTGGACGCCGCGGGTGGACGGGCGGCCCGGCTGACTAGCCTTCGCTCTGCCAGCCCTTGTGCTCCGCATAGTGCATACCCACATCGGCCAGGGTCTTGAGGGAACCGAACAGCAGTAGTGCCAGCGTGCCCTCCATGCCCGACGCGGCGGCCAGGCCAATGGTCAGGTGCATGGGTACCACGCGCAGGTAGGGTAGGAACATCATGGTGCCGATATTGGGGCAACCCTGGCGGTCGGCGGTAATATGCTGCTCATAGGAGCTGCGGTGATTCCAGACGAAGCCGGCCGTCATGGTGCCGAACACCAGCCAGTCCAGAGCCTGCAGGTCGCCCGATGAGGACAGCAGGAATACCAGGTAGGCAAGGTGGAAGGCGCCGAAATGCAGCACGAAGAAATTGGCGACCTGGCGCTGGGTCTCCGGTGTCGGTTCCACGGGCTGGCCGTTGATCCTGAGATTGTCAGTGCTGAAGTGCTCGAGCGCGAGCATGCGCTGGCGGCTGTAATAGCCGATCACGATGCTCTGCAGCAGAAACGGCCACATCAGCAGGGCCGGTGGCCATTGCATGACGATGGCCATCAGTATGGTGCCGGCATTGGCCGCCACCAGCGACCAGACGCTCTGCCTGGTGACCATCTGCTATCGGAATCAGGTTTCGTCGATCATGGAAACGATCACGCCCACGATGTCATTCATACTGATGATGCCGGCCAGTTCATTGTTTTCCAGCACCACGATCCGGTGTATCGACTGGGTCACCATCAGGCGGGCCACATATTTGACGTCCATTTCGCCATTGACGGTGATCACCGGTTTGGCATAGACGTCATAGACGTTGGCCAGGTCGATGTCCCCTTCCTCGGCGACGATGGTCTTGAGGATGGAGGTATAGGTGATGATGCCGAAGGCGTCGTGCGGGTGGCTTTTCTCCACCACCAGGGACTTGACTCCCTTGTCACGCATGGCGCGCAATGCCTCACGCAGGGTGGCGGTGGGGGAAATGGTGGCCACATTGCGCACCATGATGTCACTGACCAGGGTGGGGCGTTTCTCAGATGTCATCTTTCATGCTCTCCTGAAAGCGGTCGAGCTGCCGGGTATCGATACCGGCAATGTGCTCCAGTGGGATGGTAAATACCACACCCTTGCTGTGATTGGCCAGCTCCAGCTCGGTGGTCAGTGCCTTCATCACCGTCAGTGACAGTTTCCGTTCCAGCACGAACAGCAATACCGACTGGCTGCCTTCATAGGTAAGCCCGAAGAAGGTCTTCCTGGTGTCACCGCCAATCCCGCGGGCGTCCATGATGGTGACCCCCCCGGCGCCGGCACGCTTGGCGACATCGATGGCCTTGTCTTCCAGATCGTCCGCCACCATGGCGATCAATACGGCGAATTTCATGTCAACCCCTCCCTCGTGTGTTAGGACTCTTCAGCAGCCCGGCGCCGCTGGCGACGGGCGATACGGTCGACCACGATGGCATAGAGCATCACCGTGACAATGGGAAAGATCGAGGCAAAGGCGATCAGGCCAAAGCCGTCGATCAGTACGTTACGCCCCTCGATATGGGTGGCCAGGCCGATACCGAGGGCGGTCACCAGTGGCACCGTCACCTCCGAGGTGGTCACCCCGCCGAGGTCGAAGGCCAGGGCCACGATGTACCTGGGTGCCATCCAGGTGAGGATGATCACCAGAGTATAACCGCCCATGATGTAGTAGTGGATCGGATCCCCGGTGATGATCCGGTGGACCCCGATGGTGATGCCGATGGCCACCCCCAGCGCCACCAGCAGGCGGATCACGTTGCCGGACAGACGCCCCTTGCCGGCCTCTTCGGCCTTCTGACCGATGGCGATCAGCGCCGGCTCGGCCATGGTCGTGGCGAAACCGATGGAGAAGGCGAACAGGTAGATGTAGACCACTTGCTCCAGGGCGATCAATTGCTCGGCCATGCTGGTGCCGATGGGGAACAGGCCCAGTTTCAGGCCCAGCACGAAGGCATACAGGCCGAAGATCACCATCAGGAAGCCGAACACCACCCGTGGCAGGTGGGGAATGGACTTGCGCAGCACGGCATACTGAAAAAACAGGATCACCAGGATGATGGGCAGCACATCGCGGAACATCAGCAGCAGGTCGCTCAGCATGCTCAGCAGCACGTGGGAGCCGGCCGCCTCCATCGCGGCTGCCTCGCCAGCCGCCTGCGGGCCGAGGTCCGCGGCAACCAGGCCCGGATCCACCTCGCCGAAGTTGTAGACCAGGATGCCATAGAACTGCACGGTAATCATCGGCACCATGACCGCCAGGGCCACCAGGCCGAAGCCATCGGTCAGGACATTGCGTCCGCGGATGGAAGCCGCCAGCCCCATGCCCAGGGCGGCGATCAGCGGCACGGTGACGATATTGGTGGTCACCCCGCCGGAGTCATAGGCCAGGCCGACGATCTCCTCCGGGGCGAAGAAGGTGATGATCACCACCGTGATATACCCGATGATCATGTACCAGTGCAGTGGCTGGCCGGTGACGATGCGCAACACGCCCACCGCCACCACGACACCCACGGAGACCGCCACGATCAGGCGCAGGATCAGCGCGCTCACCCGGCCTTCGCTGATGATCTCCGCCTGGCCGGCCACGGCGATCAGGGCCGGCTCGGCGATCACGGTGGCGAAGCCCAGGGCGAAGCCGAAGGTCATCAGCAGTGGCAGGGAACCGCGCTTGGCGAAGGCGTTGGACAGGCCCTTGCCGATGGGGAAGATCCCCATCTCCAGTCCTTGCAGGAACAGCGCGACGCCCAGTACCACCACCAGCAAGCCGACCGTGATCGACAACAGGCCATCCGGCACCTGGCGCATGACCAGGAACTGGAACACCAGCACCACCAGGATGATGGGGAGCAGGTTGCGGAAGGAATGCTTGAGGGTGTCCCAGAAGGCGTTGAGGTGATCCAAGATGCGCTACCTTCGGGTTCAGGGCTTGCCGGGTCCGGTGTCACGGTCATCGAGATCGAGCATTATCCGCTCGACATCGATGCCCATGGCGTCCATGACGGGCAGGGTGAACACCAGCCCCTTGAAGCGCTGCTCAAGCAGCAGTACCTGGTTCAATTCGGCTTCGACCTTGCGGGCGTGCTTTTCATCCAGGGCGAAGAACAATACCTCTTCCTGCCCCATGTAGGTGAGTCCGAGAAAGGTATGATGTTCCGGGAAACCGACGCCACGACCCGCGACGAAGCTGATGCCCTGGGCGCCATGTTTTCTCGCGATCTCGATAGCACGGTCCCGCAACTCATCGGCCACCACGGCGACTACCAGGACAGGCTGCATGGCGTGCTCCCGTTGTTTGTGCGACACTGACTCAATCCTAGCTGAACGCGGCAATAATAGCTAAGGATTCATGGGGATAACGGCGTTGCAGGCGGCGCTCGCAATGAAGGAAGCACTGAGGCAGTTGCTGGGGACGGCCCGTACCATGTTGCCGGTGCTGGGAGTCATCGGCGGCTTCCAGGTGTTGGTGCTGTCCAGGATGCCTTCGGAGCCCCTGCTTCTGCTGTTGGCCATGCTGTCACTATTGGTGGGCATCAGCCTGGTCCTGAAGTCGATGGAGCAGGTGATCTTTCCGATCGGCAATGCCCTGTCCCATGAGTTGAGTGCGCGCGGCTCACTGCCGCTGCTGCTGTTCTTCGGTTTCACCCTGGGCTTTGCCGCGGTGATCGCGGAACCCTCCCTGATCGCGGTGGCGCAGGAGGCGGAGCGACTGAGCGAGGGGCGCATGCAGGCCGCCACCCTGCGCCTCGTCGTGGCCCTCTCGGTAGGCCTTGCCCTGGTTGTGGGGATTCTGCGCAGTGTGCTCGGCCATACCATCCATCGCTACCTGTTCGGCGCCATTGGACTGATGCTGCTCACAACCTGGGCGACGCCGGCCGAGGTCACCGGCATTGCCATGGATGCCGGGGCGGTGAGCGTCAATATCATCACCGTGCCCCTGCTGGTCGCCCTGGGGGTGGGCCTGTCCCATGCGCTGAGCGGTCGCAGTCCCCTGGTGACCGGGTTCGGCCTGCTGGCCCTGGCGGTGATGGCACCCCGCATCGCAGTGCAACTGTATGGCCTGTGGGCCTATGGCGATGCAGCCTGGGGCCTGGATGGCCGGAGCTTGCCGCGTGCGGGCAGTGCCGTCGTGCCACTGGTGCTGTCGGGTGACCCACATGTTGCCCTGCTGCGCGATGCCGGCACCATTCTGCGTAGCGTGATCCCCATTCTGTTGGTCGTGGTGGGCTTCCAGCTTCTGGTGTTGCGCCGGGGTTTCGCCAACCCACGGCGCCTGCTGTATGGTTTCCTGTGGCTGCTGGTCGGCCTGTTCCTGTTCCTGCAGGGCTTGCGCTACGGTCTGTTCCCGCTCGGCACCCGGATGGCGCTCGATCTCGCGGCGCTTGGCAAGATCTATCTATACCTGTTCGTTTTCCTGATCGGTGTGGCCGCCACCCTGGTGGAACCCGCGCTGATTGCCATCACCCGCAAGGCCGAAGTCCATGATCCCGGCTTGCTCGATGCCGGGATCCTGCGCTGGTTGGCGGCCTGTGGTGTCGGCATGGGCCTGGTCCTGGGGATCGTGCGAATGGCGCAGGGGATCAGCCTGGAGTGGGTGCTGTTGCCCCTGCTGGCGGTGCTGGCGCTATTGGCGTGGATCGGGCCGCGGGATTCCACCGCCCTGGCCTTCGACCTGGGTGGCGTGGCCACCTCCGATGTGACGGTCCCCCTGATCACCGCGCTGAGCATCGCCCTGTCCAGCCTGCTGGGCAGCGGCGATGTGATGTTGGATGCCTTCGGCCTGATCGCCCTGGCCTCGCTTGGTCCCATCCTCCTGGTGATGCTGTATACCATGGCCGCGGAATCTTGGCGCTACCGCCACACGGGAAGGGAGTGATGTACTGCCAGGCCCTGATCACATGCATGCGGCATCGGGATGGTCTGCGGGGTGGTTTCAGGCTTGCCGGGTCATGTGGAACAGGTAGGCACGCAGCTTCTCCGGGTCACAGTGCAACTCCACGCGATCGGCCTCCTTGAACTGCAGTTGCCAGATCAGGTCGTTGCGGGTGAATTCAATCAAGGCATTGGTCAGGTCAAGGCGCGACAGACCGCTTTCCTGGCTGATGGGTTCCAGCTGCAGGGTCAGGGGTCTGCCGGGCTGGTCGTCCGTCACGCCGGGCTTCGCATGCAGCATCTCCAGCAGGCGTGTGCCCATGTACAGGGCATGGTTCAGCTGCAGGGTATCGACGAGGCGCGCGTTGAGGGCGCGCAGCTTGGTGGACAGGGAGCGCATCAGGCGTACGGTGAGGGCGGGGAAATTGAGCAGGGCATTGACGAAGTCTTCCTTGCGGAACTCCAGGGCCAGCAGCGAGTCGTTGGCACGGATGCTGGCGGAGCGGCGCAGGTCCATGAAAACGCCCATCTCCCCGATGATGGCGCCCTTGCTCACCTGGGCGATGACATTGCTGTTATGGCGCGCATCTTCCTTGAGGATGCTGGCGGTGCCATCCAGGATGATATATACCTGTTCGCAGGGATCACCCTCCCGCGCCAGGAATTCACCCGGCTGGAAGCGCCGCTTGCGGCCATACTCGGACAGGAACTGGCTGGCCTTCTCATCGAGGCCGGATAGCAGGCTGTCAAGCAGGGGGTTGCTGGTGGTAGGCATCGCGGCTCGGGTGGTGGTCCTGGAAAGCAACTATAGCCCAGTTTCCGTGCAGGTTTCATGATTCATTATTACGCCTTGCGCCGGGTGAATCCCTACCTCGGGATGATCCAGGTGATCGATGCCGGCGCCGTGCGCGCCTATTCCAGCACGGGTGAGCGCTGGCAGCCGCGGCGCGTGTTCGATGCCGGGCAGTTCGCGACTGCTTCCGAGGCCAGCCATCACTGTGGTTTCGAACTCCTGCCCAAGGATGCCTTGCTGGAGGCCATTCACAATCGACCGACGCTGCCGTTCCCCCAGGCGGATCGCTGCGAACTCTGGCTGCTGCACCGGGCGAGCGCAATGCCGTTGGCCTTGCTGAGAACCTGCTTCTGGGAGCATGAGCGCGAACCGGTGAGCGACCCCACCTGGCGACCCTTCATGCCGGGTCGCGCCCATTTCCAGGTGACCTTCCTGCCCCGTTCCCGGGGCACGGCGGCGGATGCCCGCCATTGCCAGGCGGAGCTGGAGCAGCTGGTGAATTTCGCGGCCCGCCCGCAGCCGAGCACGCAATGGTTCCTGCGCCATGAGGATGGGACGGGAACGGGGCTCGATGGCCTGCGGCTGGATCCGGTCCTGGAAGGACGTCATCTCGCGGTGGAATGTTTCCCTGAGCTGCTGGTGGACGAGGCGGCCTGGCCGGAGGAATGGCAATCCGAACTGGTGCGCGCCTTCCATGATTCCCTGGCACCCCAGTTGCTGGTGCACCAGCGCCTGCGGGATGCCACGCGGGCCCGTCTGGAAAGCGCCGCCCAGCGTGTGCCGGCTCGATTGCTGGATACCTACCGGATGATCCCCGAGCTGCTGGATGCCGAAGGCATGACGGTGGCCATGGTCACCGCCCGGCTGATGGGATCCGGCGCTCGGCATCCCCTCTAGCGAGTAACCAGGGAAGGCGGGACGACGGATGTCGTCCCGCCCTGTGGCATTACTTGAGGGCGCGGCTGATCGCCGTTACGTATAGGCCTTCTTGCGCGGCGTAATAGGCCGCCAGGTCCTGGATGTCCTGGGCGCTGAGCCCGGAGGCAAAACCGCTCATGATGGCATTTTGACGGCTGCCGTCCTGGTAGGACTTCAGTGCCTGTTGCAGGTAATCCGCATACTGGCCGGCGAGGCGCGGATATTGTGGATCGCTGCTGTTGCCGTCGGCACCATGGCAGGCGACACAGGTGGAGGACTTGGTCTGGCCGGCGGCGGGATCGCCCGCGGCCAGGCATTGGCCCGACAGGGTGGCCAGTCCGAGGGAGAGGATAAGGATGTTCAATTGCTTCATGTCGTTCCCCAATGCGGTCGATGGATGGGTTAGTCGCGCGGGCCGGAGAACCAGGCCGCGATGTCTTCCATGTCCTGCTCGCTCAGGCTGCTGATCTGGGCGTGCATGGTGTCATGACCGCGCTGCCCGCTCTTGTAGGCCTGCATGGCGGCCACCAGGTATTGGGCGTGCTGACCGCCCAGCTTCGGTACCCGGTAGGTGGGGTAGACATTGGTATAGCCCGGCACACCATGGCAGCCGAGACAGGTGGTGGCCTTGGTCTGTCCGGCCACGGGATCACCCGCCGCGAGGGCGGTGCCTCCGAGGGACAGGCTCAGACCGAGTACGACCATACGGGGGAGAATGTGAATCTTCATAAGCCTCACTTTGGTGGTGGTTGCGCGTAACAGCAATAAATTCTTTTTATGATTGCTGACCGGACCGAGTATAGCGCCGGAATCCAAAGCGGGGAAATAGCCTACCAGCTTATGTAGGCATAACCTTTTTCCTGGTACAGCATAAGGTCATCGGCCCCGATGGGGACCACGGTGGCGAAGTCGAGCAGGTCGTCCTCGCTCCAGGACAAGGTGGTCATGGTGTTGCCACAGGCATGGAACTCCACCCCGTACATGGCCAGGCTCGAGGCCCGTTCCTGCAGAATCCCGGGCACCGGTCGTTCCGGCAGCTTGCCCAGCAGGTGCAACCCGGGGCCGATGGCGGTGACCACGATGTGGATATCATCACCGTACTTGCGCAGCATCTCCCCGACGGAGAACAGCACGCTTTCCATGTACTCCGGGTCGGCCTTGTTGAGCTGATAGATCACCTTGTGCTTGGGTTCGCCGAACAGATCGTCCGCCGCGCCCGCCGAGAGGGGCAGCGCCAGGCCCAGGAGGGCGAGCCAGAACAGGGCGGACAGGAGAGGGGCGCGGGAAAGGTTGGCAGTCATGATGAGCAACTCGTTCAGGTGATGAGGGCATGATTGTACGGCAGCCCGGTGACCGGCCACCAGCGGGAGCGGGCTCGCCGCGGGTCGCCAATGTTAGAATGGCCGTTTCCTCCGAAGGTTCCGCTCTGTATGCCCGTCGCTGAACTGGACCGACTCGAGCCGCTCATCGACCTGTGCCCGCTGCAGTTGCGGCCGGGGCTGCGCAAGCGCTGGCAGGGCCTGCGGCGGCGTGCCCGCGCCGCCAAGCCCGTCGATCGTGGCCTGCGCGACCTCGCCCGTGACCTGGAGGCGGCCAGGGCCCGGCGCGCGTCCCGTCTGGCGGCGCTGCCCTCCCCGGAGTACGTCCTCGACCTTCCGGTGGTGGCGCGTCGCGCGGAACTGCGCGCCGCCATCGCCGCCCATCCGGTGATCATCGTCTGCGGCGAGACCGGCTCCGGCAAGACCACCCAGCTGCCCAAGATCTGCCTGGAACTGGGCCGTGGCGTCGATGGCCTCATCGGCCATACCCAGCCACGGCGCATCGCCGCGCGCAGCCTGGCGGCAAGGGTGGCGGAGGAACTGCACGTCCGCGTCGGCCAGGCGGTGGGCTGCAAGATGCGCTTCCATGACCAGGTGGGGGAGCAGACCTTCCTGAAGATCATGACCGACGGTATCCTGCTGGCGGAGACCCAGGGCGACCCCGACCTGTTGCAGTACGACACGCTGATCATCGACGAGGCCCACGAGCGCAGTCTCAATGTCGATTTCCTGCTCGGCTATCTCAAGCAGCTGCTGCCGCGCCGTCCTGACCTGAAGCTCATCATCACCTCCGCGACCATCGATCCAGAGCGCTTCTCGCGCCATTTCAGCAGCGCGCCGGTGATCGAGGTGTTGGGTCGCACCTACCCGGTAGAACTCCGCTACCGGCCTCTGCGGGGCGATGACGAGGATGATCAGGACCGCGACCGCGGCCAGGCACTGCTCGATGCCGTGGACGAGCTGGCGCGGGAAGGCGATGGCGATGTGCTGGTGTTCCTGTCCGGCGAGCGCGACATCCGCGAGGCGGCGGAGCTGTTGCGCAAGCATCACCCGCCCCACACCGAGGTGCTGCCCCTGTACGCGCGCCTGTCCGCCGCTCAGCAGCAGGCGGTGTTCAAGCCCCACCGGGGGCGCCGCATCGTGCTGGCCACCAACGTGGCGGAGACCTCGCTCACGGTACCGGGCATCCGCTACGTGGTGGACACGGGCCTGGCGCGTCTCAGTCGCTACAGCTACCGCAGCAAGGTGCAGCGTCTGCCCATCGAGAAGATCTCCCGGGCCGCCGCCGATCAGCGCGCCGGCCGCTGCGGTCGCGTGGCGGCGGGCATCTGCATCCGTCTCTACAGCGAGGAGGATTTCGCTGCGCGCCCGGCCTTCACCGAGCCCGAGATCCTGCGCACCAACCTGGCGGCGGTGATCCTGCAGATGAGTGCCCTCGGGCTCGGTGCCGTGGAGGACTTTCCCTTCGTGGAAGCGCCCGATCCCCGTTTCGTGCGCGACGGTTTCAAGCTGCTGCAGGAACTGGGTGCCGTGGATGAACGCCAGCGGCTCACGGAGCGGGGCCGCCAGCTGGCGCGGCTGCCGGTCGACCCGCGCATCGGGCGTATGATCCTGGCGGCGCGCGAGGAGCTGTGCCTGCGGGAAGTGCTGGTCATCGCCGCCGCCCTTGCGGCCCAGGACCCGCGCGAGCGGCCCCTGGACAAGGCCCAGGCGGCCGACGAGAAGCACCGCCTGTTCGCGGCCCCTCAGTCGGATTTCCTCGGCTACCTGAACCTGTGGAACGCCTACCACGAACAGGCCCGCCACCTGTCCCAGAATAAACTGCGCAAGTGGTGCCAGCAGCACTTCGTTTCCTACGTGCGCATGCGCGAGTGGCACGAAGTGGAGCGCCAGTTGCAGCGCCTGGTGACGGACATGGGCCTGCGTCTCAACCAGGAGGAGGCGGAGCCGGATGCCATCCACCGCGCCCTGCTGAGCGGCCTGCTGGGCAATATCGCCATGAAGACGGCGGAACGCGAATACACGGGCGCGCGCAACCTCAAGCTGGAGCTGTTTCCCGGTTCGGTACTGGTGAAAAAGCGCCCCAAGTGGATCATGGCGGCCGAGCTGGTGGAAACCGGCAAGCGCTATGCGCGCACCCTGGCGGCGATCGAGCCGCGCTGGGTGGAGCCGCTGGCGCCGGGATTGGTGAAACGCAGTCATGGAGAACCGCACTGGGAGAAAAAGGCCGGCCAGGTGGTGGCGCGCGAGCGGGTGACCCTCTATGGCCTGCCCATCGTCACGCAGCGGCGCGTGAACTACGGCCCCATCGACCCGGTGTTGTCCCGCGAATTGTTCATCCGCGAGGCCCTGGTGGCGGGCCAGCTCGAGACCCCGGGGCGCTTCATGGCCCACAACCGGGCCCTGGTGGCCGAGGTGCTGGAACTGGAGGCACGGGCGCGGCGCCGCGACCTGCTGGTGAGCGAGGACGAGCTGTACGCCTTCTATGACGCGCGTCTGCCCGCCGATATCCACGACAAGGTGGCCTTCGAACGCTGGCGCAGGCAGGCGGAGCGCGCGGCCCCGCGTTGCCTCTACTTCGCGCGGGAGGAATTGCTGGCACAGGAGGAGGCGGTCGATGTCCGCCAGTTTCCCGCCGAGCTGGAATGGCAGGGTCTGCGGCTGCCGGTGCGCTATCGCTTCGAACCGGGCGAGGAGGACGACGGCATGACGGTGACGGTGCCACTGGCGGCCCTGAACCAGCTGCGCCCCGAGTTCTTCGAGTGGCTGGTGCCGGGCCTGTTGGAGGAAAAGCTCACCCTGCTCATCAAGAGCCTGCCCAAGCAACAGCGACGCCATTTCGTGCCGGTGCCCGAGTATGCCCGTGCCTGTCGGGAGGCGTTGCGGCCGGGCTCGCATTCCCTGCTCGAGGCGCTGGTGGAACGGCTCGCGGCCATGAGCGGCGTTTCCCTGGAGGTCGCGTCATTCCGACCGGAATCCTTGCCGGCGCACCTGTTCACCCGCTTCGAAGTGGTGGACTCACAAGGCAAGACGCTGGCCGCGGGGCGGGACCTGCCGGCCCTGCAGCAGCAATGCGCCAGCCAGGCACGGGCGAGCTTCCGGTCCTTGCCGGACAATCGCTGGGAACGCCGCGGCCTGAGTGAATGGGATTGCGGTGACCTGCCGGAGTTCGTGCGTCTGGACCAGGCCGGGGTACAGGTGTGCGGCTACCCGGCGCTGGCAGCGGGCAAGGAGGCTGTCGACCTGCGCCTGTTCGATACGCCCCGCGAAGCCGCCTGGCGTCATCGTGCCGGTGTGCTGGCACTGCTGCGCCGCCACTGCGCGCGCACGGTGAAGGAGGTGCAGCGCCACCTGCCGGGTATCGACGCCCTGTGCCTGCGCTACGCGCCGTTGGGCAGTTGCGCCCAGTTGAAGGAAGACATCCTGCAGGCGGCGCTGCAGCAGGCCTTCCTGGCGGAAGAGGAAACTCCACGCACGCAGGAGGCATTCCTGGCCAGCGCACGGAAGGGTGAAGGACGCCTGCTGGCCACTGCCAATGAAATCTGCGCCTGGTTGGCCCCGGCGCTGGAGGAATATCACCTGGTGAGCCGGATGCTCAAGGGCACTCTCCAGCCGGCCTGGCTGGAAACGGCGGCGGAGCTGCGTGCGCAACTGGATGAACTGGTGTACCCCGGTTTCGTGGCCGCCACGCCCTACGCCTGGCTGCCGCAGCTGGCGCGCTTCCTCAAGGCCATGCGACTGCGCTGGGAGAAGCTGCCCCGCAACCTGGATCGCGATCGCCAGCAGGCACGCTTGCTCGCCCCGCGGGTGGAACGCTATCGGAGTGCCTTCGCGGCCCTGGGGAAATTCGAGTGTCCTTCACCGGCGCTGGTGGAATACCGCTGGCTGGTGGAGGAGCTGCGGGTGTCTCTGTTCGCCCAGGAACTGAAGACCTCCATGAAGGTGTCGCCGGAGCGGCTGGAGAAGGCCTGGGAGGCGGTGCAGGCGTCGAGCCGTTTGTCGGGCTGAAGCCCGACAATGCTAGAACCCGCCTTCCAGTTCGATCTCCTCGCGCATCTTTTCGCTGAAGGCGCGTTCCAGGGTGCCGACCAGGCTTTCGCCGCTACGGTCGTTTACCCACTGGTTCTCCGTGGCATCAAAGTTGAAGTGGGCAGGACCCAGTGGCGAGGCGACCCAGATCTGCTCCGTCGCTTCCTGGCGGTTGATGATGATCTTGCCACCGTCGTCGAAGGTCACGGTCAGCACGCCGTCGACAAGGTCCATTTCCAGGTCTTCGAGGGCATCGATGGCCTCCAACTGCTCGAGGATCTGGTCCAGCAACTGGGCGGCGCGCACGGCAAAGGAGAGTTCCGTCACTCTGATAACTCCTTGATGGGTTCCCGGGGTAGGGCGCCGGAAAATCGGCAGATGGGGATGATGGAGCAGGCACACGGCCAAATCAAGCCGGCTGCCGGGGCCGGGAAAGCCCCGGCTTTCGGCTGTTTTCATGATGATTTCTATAGGCATTTGCCAGATTTCCTTTCTCCGCGGCAGGGACTCGACTAGAATACGGCCCTTATGATTTGATCCAGCGCAAGGCGCTCACCGGGCCACCCGCCTAGAGTGTCGGTTACCGGCGCCCCACACACAGGCAATCTTCAAACGCATGTCCAGACAAGAGCAGTTTTCCCGCGATGAACTTCTGCAATGTGGCCATGGTGAACTGTTCGGCCCCGGCAATGCCCGGTTGCCGCTGCCACCCATGCTCATGTTCGATCGCATCACCCATATCAGCGACACGGGCGGCAGCGCCGGCAAGGGGCAGATCATCGCCGAGCTGGACATCAACCCGGAGCTCTGGTTCTTCGACTGTCATTTCGAGTCCGATCCGGTCATGCCGGGTTGCCTGGGGCTGGATGCCATGTGGCAGCTGATCGGCTTCTTCCTGGGCTGGATCGGCGGTCCCGGTCGCGGTCGTGCCCTGGGTTCCGGGGAAGTGAAGTTCACCGGCCAGGTGACCCCGAAGAACAAGCTGGTCACCTACCGCATCGATCTCAAGCGCGTGATCCAGCGCAAGCTCTACATGGGCATCGCCGACGCCACCATGGAGGTGGACGGTCGCGAGATCTACAGTGCCAAGGGCCTGCGCGTGGGTCTGTTCACCTCAACGGACGATTTCTAGGGTTTGGTTATGCGTCGTGTCGTCGTCACCGGTATGGGCATCGTCTCCAGCATCGGCAACAATCAGCAGGAGGTGGCCGGTTCCCTGTGGGACGCCCGTTCCGGCATCACCTTCAATGATACCTATGCGGAACTGGGCTTCCGCAGCCATGTGGACGGCTCCATCAAGCTGAACCCGGATGAATTCATCGACCGCAAGCTGCGCCGCTTCATGGGCGACAGCGCGGCCTTCAACTACATCGCCATGAAGGAGGCCATCGCCGACGCGGGCCTCACGGAGGCCGAGATCTCCGATCCGCGCATCGGCTTGATCATGGGTTCTGGCGGCGCTTCCACCGCCAACGTGACCCTGGCGGTGGACCTGTTGCGCGAGAAGGGAGCCCGCAAGGTGGGGCCCTTCATGGTGCCGCGCACCATGTCCAGCACCAATTCCGCCTGCCTGGCCACCCCCTTCAAGATCAAGGGTGTGAATTACTCCATCAGCTCCGCCTGTTCCACCAGCGCCCACTGCATCGGCAACGCCATGGAGCAGATCCAGCTCGGCAAGCAGGACATGGTGTTCGCCGGTGGCGGGGAAGAGGTGCACTGGAGCATGACCCTGCTGTTCGATGCCATGGGTGCCCTGTCCAGCAAGTACAACGACAGCCCGACCACCGCCTCCCGCGCCTATGACGTGACCCGCGATGGCTTCGTCATCTCCGGTGGTGGCGGGGTGCTGGTGCTGGAGGAACTGGAGCATGCCCGGCGACGCGGGGCCCGCATCCATGCCGAACTGGTGGGCTACGGGGCCACCTCAGACGGCTATGACATGGTGGCGCCCTCGGGCGAGGGTGCGGTGCGCTGCATGCAGCAGGCCATGGCCACCGTCGACACCCCCATCGACTATATCAATGCCCACGGCACCAGTACGCCAGTGGGCGACCTCAAGGAACTGGGCGCCATCCGCGAGGTGTTCGGCGACCAGGCCCCCTTCATCGGTTCCACCAAGTCCCTGACCGGCCATGCCCTGGGCGCGGCCGGGGTGCACGAGGCCATCTATTCCCTGCTCATGATGCACAAGGGCTTCCTGGCCGAGTCGGCCAATATCACCGAGCTGGATCCCGCCGCCGAGGGGTTCCCCATCCTCCGCAGTCGCCAGGAGGGGGCCGCCATCAATACGGTGATGTCCAACAGCTTCGGCTTCGGCGGCACCAACGCCTGCCTGGTGTTCCGGCGTTTGTAGCGGCCCGCCAGGCGGGACCGGAGTCTAGTCCCGGAAATTGTTGTACTGCAGCGGCAGGCCCACATCGGCCTGGCGCAGCAGGGCGATGGCCTGTTGCAGGTCATCGCGCTTCTTGCCCGTGATCCGCACCTTGTCGCCCTGGATGGCGGCCTGCACCTTGATCTTGGCATCCTTGACCTGCTTCACCACCTTGCGCGCGGTGTCCGTGTCGATCCCCTGGCGTACGGTCAGCACCTGGCGCGCGGCGCTGATATTCTGCTCCAGCTTGCCTTCCTCCAGGGCCTGGATGTCCACCTGGCGCTTGGCCAGTTTGGTATGCAGGATGTCCTTGACCTGACCGAGCTGAAACTCGTTGTCCGCGTGCAGGGTCAGCTCCGCCTCCTTCTGCTCCACCCGGGCGCTGCTGCCCTTGAAGTCGAAACGGGTGCTCACCTCGCGGTTGGCCTGGTCGACGGCATTGCTGACTTCGTGCAGGTCGATCTCGCAGACGACATCGAATGAGGGC
>SWCG01002660.1_pt1 | contig 26565 bp, 20 predicted proteins | sample 4690071 | NCBI WGS metagenome assembly SWCG01 (sample SAMN10267281, study PRJNA491770) | bioreactor metagenome | isolation source: DHS bioreactor inoculated with subseafloor sediment | place: Japan: off Shimokita Peninsula | collected 2012-10 | reverse complement strand
TCCCCCTTTCGACTTTCAACTTTAAACTATCAATGCTTTACCCTTACGGGGTCTGTCTCTAATACAACCAGATCTGATGATCCAGACTTCTGGGAATAAGATTTGGATATTCTTTAACCAATTCAACATGTGCGGCGACCAGCTATTCTTCTATCGGCACGAGATTCTTGCACTTCGGGTAATTCGAACAGCCCCAAAAGCGCTTCCCCTGGTTCGGACCTGTCTTAGCAGATCTCATCACCATCTCCGCTCCGCATTTCGTACATCTGGGCGTCGTCCAGGATTGTTGGTGTTTGTCATCCGCTGGTAACGGCTGACTGGCATCTAATTGGATGTAGGGTCGCAGCACTGCCTGGACTTCCTGGAGCGAGTAGGTATGCTTGACCGGTACGCGCACCAGCGGAATCCCGGCCGCTTTAAATACCTGATCCACAAACTGATCGCGTTCCTGGCGGTCATTGCGTTGGTGGCTCTTATCATCCAGCTCAATCCCCAGGAAGGGACGCACTGCCTTGGGGTTGCACAGCAGGAAGTCGACATGCTTGCGGTCGATCTTGTTGGTGTAGACCTTTCTTGTTGTGCCTAATGTTATTGAAGATACCCCAGACCCGGAAGTAAACAAACCTATTCGTTTATATCATGACCTTTGGTCACATCGTGCCCTATCGGTATTCGTTTTACATTCGTTGACGGCAGCCCAGCTTGCTTAATATCCCGCGAATGAGTGACTGATCTTCGGATGAGATGAAAAGATCCCACAGGATGGTGGTGTCAACAATCAAATAGTCATTACTAATATCCAGAAGTAATAGCAAATCTATTGTATTAATAAAAGGTGTCGTAATTGTAAAAAAGGGCCGCGAGACAGCTCATTAAAAATGACATTACAATGCAAACCACTACAACAATATATTTTCTTTAAACCATCCTTTCTGAGCAGCCACATTTACTGCGATTTCTATTTGACGTTTGGTAAATTGTGATTTTCTATCACCCCAAGAGTAAAAATTCTTAAATAATTCACCCTTAGATTTAACATTTTCGTAATTAATAATCCATAATACCGTTGAAAGAAGTTCTAAACCATATGGCGACTCAAAACCATCTACAAGATTTGAAACTTTTTCTAATCTAGATTTAGTTTCTGGATAATCATTCAAAAATGAAGATGCTTCTTGTGTAGCGCCTGGAATCAACTTCAATGGTTTTAATGGTGAATCCCCTCCATCGGCATAACCGATTATATAATGACCTTCAATTAAATTCATGACATGGCGTAAGTTTTCAGCATATGGTCCATAAGGAGCCTTTTGATATTTAAGTCTTAATGGTTCACCCAATTCTTGCATAAAATACATTAATTTATGAATTTCTAACAAAGTAATGAATGGATCTAATAAACCGGATAAATATCTGTTAATTAACTCTATCAACACTGCTCTGCCAGTAGTCATTGGCGGGATATCTTTGGTGTGAGCAATTTTTTCTGTATTGGGTGCGCCGTAAGGCTCATATATATTAATTTGAACATTAGGCAATTCCGATAAAATAATTTCTATTAAGTTTTTCACTTCATTCCAATTTAATCCACCAAGACCACTGCCTAAAGGAGGAATTGCTACAGATTCAATTTTAAATTTTTTGATATCTTCTTTTAATGCAATTAATCCAGACTTAATGTCATTTATTTGGCTTTTCCCTTTCCAATGTCTTTTTGTTGGAAAATTGATAATATATTTGGGATTCGTTAGGCTTTTTGTTTCAAAAGTAAACATTTTGCCGGGCTGAACCTCTTCTTTTTTACATGCAATAGAATAGGCGTGAAAATTCTCTGGAAATGTATTCTTAAATTGAAGAGCAATTCCTCTTCCCATCACTCCAACACAGTTTACTGTGTTGACCAATGCTTCAGACTCATCTTTAAGAATATCGCCTTTTTTATATATGATCATTTTTTCACCTCTAAATTAATAATACCAGGTGGGCAAAATTTCAACTCTTGGACAATAACTTTCTTCTGGAATTAAGGACTTAACGGCTTGATAATATTTTTGTGAATACACACCTATTCTTTCTATTAGAGCCCAAGGAAAATTTTTTTCCATAAGAAACTCTGCCTGTTTACCTTCTTTGATTGAATGATGTATTCCCTCACCAGACCACCGAACCGCACTTACTGCTTCCCAATTTATTTCATTTAAATTATTAAGATCACAGCGGTCTTCAAAGTAATATGCTCCTGCGTTTGATAATGTGAAAGCCCAACGCCTCTTTTCTTGATTTGCCCATTCAACTGCTTTATATAAATCAGCTTCCAAATGCAAAATTGGTGCTTGACCTCCATTATATGTTATCTCATTATGATTTGATTGATAAATGATATACAACATAACAGATCGAGGACAGAAATAAAAAGGAACACAATCACCGACATATATACTTGGAAAACTATTAAGAGTTAATTCTTTAAGACGTCTTTTTTTGATATTATCCATTCCAATAGTAATTGTTTGATTCACCTTTGTTTTCATTTCCGAATCACACCACAAGAAACCATCATTAATAATAGAATTTAAATTTCCAATATGAACGATATGGTAAATTTTGGGATTTGACGGAACCGACATAATTTTCCTTCATCGATTGTTTATTCAAGATCTACTAATAATTATACGTTGATCTATTAAGGTTAGTGTAACATTAATCCTGTAAAACCCGATAATGCAAGGTTACTGTCTCAAATTCTCCTAGATTGCAAAAAAAGAGATTAACGACCATAGATCAGGAAGTGCAATGATTTTACCCAGGGCTCATTTTGGTGAGGTCCTTGGAAGATCGGCATAGTGTATTGGTAGGTCTCTAAATATTTTACCTCGAGATTCTGTAAACGGTGATAGGTATGAACGGGTGTTTTCAACGGCAGATATTGGTAGGAGTGATATTTGAGTTGGTTGGCATTACGACAGAGAGCAAGCATGGCGCGTAGTCCAGGTAAACGCCAGGAACAACCTCTGCCTTTCATACGGTGAACAATCAGCTTATCCACAATGCCTTCAATTGCACCCAGTCGGGTGGGCAGAGAATAGCCGCGGTATTCTAGATCCAACAATCCATCCTGGTTGTTATGCACATAACGATAAAAGTCCTTTAGTTTTTCAGTCCTTCTTCCGGAAGATTGTTGGATCAGTTTACGCAGATCCGGTTCCCCATTGGAAAAGCCTTTTTGCTTTACCCGCGATACATAATCTTTGGATATTTCCCAATTACCTAGTGCCAGCCTGGCTGTTCTTTGCAAATGAAATCGATCCAGAACATACTCTTGTGGGACTTGCAAACGGTCGAATGTGTGTCGTACCCATTGGCTGCCATCACCTCCACTGATCAGAAGTTTCGTTTCTTTCAAGTTATAACGTAGATCTGCTTCCAGCAAGACCCGTTCCTGCCACTTCTCTGAGTTCAACCCAATGGTTGTGATACCGTGTTTGTTTTCCAGGCAAAATCGGTCTTTGCCTATCTGTTTTCTCCCAGTACTCAATATTGTCACCCGTACTTCTGCTGATCGGCGCTTTTCATGCTGTAAATGCACCCAAACACCATCACTTTCACCATACAGGTCTTGCGCGTTGATTTTTCCGGGCTCTTGTTTTTCCCCACTTTCAAAAACGCGTTTCCGCTCAGCTTCCTCCCCGTCTGCAATGCGGTTACCGATTGTCCATGCCATGCGCTGGATTGAACTATGACTGATGGGTGTTTTTAGCAGCCAACTAAGTTGATCGGCTGCATTCCGGTACGTGCCATTACTGGCTAAGTATGAACCCATTTCCAGCACCCGGCCACTCATACGGCTATATCGTTTCATCCCTAACAGCTCGTCAATTGGTTTTTGACGCACTTTATGTTCGTCCACATACACCCTCCGTTTGTAACGTAAAGTGCCTAGGCTGCTAGTCAACCATCGCCCCTCTGTGCCTAAATTTCGCCATGTTTCCGGTACGGTCGCTGCTATTCTATTATCTAGTTCATGGATCCCTGTTTGAAATACGCGCTGTCCAATTTCATTTACTAGCCCCTGTACATTTTCTTCGAAAGCAAAATAAGGAACTTCTTTTTGGTACTTTAATTGAGGGTGTTTATTAACTCATTGAAAAGCCGAATTCTATGAAAACCCTCAATTTTTTGAAAAAATAATGTCGTCATTTGTGTTTTTCTCATAAAAATTCATAAAATCCTGCATAAATTGCTCATTATTTGACCTTATTTAGGTCATCTTTGACATTTCGCCCTTGGTTATTCCCAAGCATATGCTCGCGCCTTAAAGTTTGTCCCAGTTATCAACTTTACCATCCGTTTTAAGTTCAAGACTATAAATGTTAGATAAGCCTGCACAGCATAGCGAATTTTTGTGACATATCGACAACGCCCTAATCCATGGCTTTGTTTTGCTTCACCAAATTTACGTTCGATTTTATATCGTTCTTTCAATCCAGTCTGATATTGATTGCTTTCGATCAACGCCAGCCAGACTTCTTTATTCCCGTCTTTTTTCGCGTACCGATTCCGTTTTAGACGAATCGCTGAATGTAATCCTCGTAGTTCCAAGTGGTAATGATTATCACCATTATCATATCCTCGATCACCAGCATATATTTCGACTGGCAGGTTTTGTTCAAGATCATGATCTACCAGCGGACGAAAATGATGCCCATCATACGCTTCCCCTGAGGTTATTTTCAACCCTGTGATCAGTTCACTTTCAGCATTCATGCTCACATGAGCTTTGAATCCGTAAAAGTACTCTTTTTGTTCTATATCTTCCCCTTTTTCATTTTGGACTGTCTTTTTGTGCTTTACACCCCATTTGGCGTCTGGATCACGAGGTGCTTTCCCTTTCTCCTGACGTTTTGTTTCTTTTTGAGTATTCACATCCGCTATGCTATGGACACTATCTATGATTTGTATGCTGCCAATCTTTACCCCTCGCGACATTGCTTGTTGAATAATTTCCTGCAGCATTTCTTCGAAGATCCTGATCTTCCCTTTGTTCACTAGCCGTTCTCTGAAATGTGTCAACGTTGAGTGATCAGGTGCTTTTCCATCTACTGCCAGACCCACAAAGAACTTGGCAGGTAAATTTTCATTCACATATACTTCAACCTGTCTTTCAGATAAATTGTATAAATAGGCAATCACTTCAACTTTTAATAGCATTGCTGGTTCAAAAGGAGGTCTGCCTACCAGCCCTTGACCCTTGTATACTTTGATCATCTTGTGAGTAAAATGGTCCCAATCGATCAGTTCGCGCAATTTCCTTAGAAAGTGATCTTTGGGTACAATTTGATCATAAAGATATTCTCCAAAAAAGGATTGTTGGTCTGTCTTTTGAAACTGAGGTGTTTCCATTATTATTTCCTTCCACTAAAATGTTGGGTATCGTAATTGAATCAAATTTTTGCCGTTTTGTCAATTAATCTCGGTTTTTAAGTTTGTTTTTCAACACCCTCTTTAATTCCTCGTTTCCTACGTTTATGGTTATACTTATTGAGACGGAGTCTTCTGTCATTTGAGAGTTCCTTTCTTGTTTGTTTTTGTCGAATTACAATTTTGATCGGAACTCTCTTTTTTTGCAAATTTATTTCTAGGGGTTTTTGTTACTGAAACAAAACCAAGTTCAAATTTTGCATGTGAAATCATGTAAATTATAATATTGAAAATTATTACATTTATATTTCGATAAATTATTAACTAAATAATAAATTTTTTCCTCCTCAATACCCCCATCTTTCATTCTTCAATGGAAACTGGTTCAACTCATCCCTGTACAAGCGCCAGTTCGGCATAAACTCATCCATTAATGCCACGAAACGATCATTATGTTTGCGCTCCAGTAGATGCACCAATTCATGCACAATAATATATTCCAGGCAGAGATCAGGTTTTTTCGCTAATTCGAGATTCAGCCAGATGTGCTTTTCCTCAATATTACAGGTGCCCCATTTGGTTTTCATCTGCCGCACTCCCCAGTCGTTTAGTGTCACGCCAATAATCTCTTTCCATTTGTTGATCATGTCCGGTATTTTGGCTTTCAACTGTTTGCGGTACCACTCTGTCACAACACGCTGACGCTGCTGTTGATCACTGTTTTCACGCACAAATAAATCCATATAGGTTTTATTTCGAATAACAACTTTGGATTTGCCTTTTTGATAAATAACATTCAACAAATAGCGTTCGCCATTGAAGTAATGACTCTCGCCCGAGACAAATTCACGTTCAGACTGCCTGGGTTGTGCCTCAAACTTGCGTTGCTGTTTGCGTATCCAGGATAATTTGGAAACGGCGAACAACCGCACGGCGTCATCGTCAATTTTCAATGGTGCAGCGATCCGCACCCTGCCATCAGGTGGGTTGACGCTCAGGTGCAGGTTTTTGATATTCTTGCGATCCACCTCAATCACAAGATCGCTGACTGTGATTTGATGCATCTTAGTAATCCCGCTGGTTTTTAATTAATTCGAAAGTTTCATCCACTTTATCTTCCGGCAGATGTTTTGCAATCACATAACGCACTTCGCGTTCTTTAATTTTATTCCCGCGCCAGCCGTCTTTTTTGGTGGTACGGATATCATAATCCAGTGCGATAGCCAGGTCTTCATTGCGACCCAGATTATCAAATAATGCCCGTTTGGCATCTGAATCCAATCGAGCCGGGTATTCTTTACTGTCCTCAGGTTTCTGAATCTGGTTCGTCAAATCGATAATCTTTTCGAGGTAATATTTATATTTCAGCGCTTCTTCACGACGCTGACGAATCAAATTATCGAGTAGTAATGACATCTTTTCAAAATACTTCGGGTTTACCGGTGTTTCATCAATAATCTTGCGCCGCAGGTTGTTCTCAATGGTTTCTGCCACCGCCTGTTCATTTTTCTTGATCCCATCCGGTAGTTTATCAATGGCGTCCTCACCGCGTTCAACAATCAATTGGATCAACGAAAGGTCATCAAAATCGGATACTTTCTCGCTGTCTTCTGCCCGGATATAGGTGTCAATCAGATGGCGCATAGCTGGCTCATAGGTTTTCAGGTCAATATAATCCCCACTGGCAAGGCGGATCTCGGTTCGCACATTGGTGTAGTAGTCCACTTCCCGTTTGATCGTATCAATCTCAGTTTTTGAATAACCGGCTTCTTCCATTTCATTGGCAATATTGGCATAGGCACGGATTAGGGCAACTGCATGTTTGTACAATGCAATCCTTTTCGGTTCGTTTTCCTCGAGCTGTTCTTTATTGGTGGTATCCGTTCCACAGAAATAATGGGTAAATTCCAGTGTGCCTCTGGGCATTTCCACAGGCTCACACAGCGCTTTAATGCTCTCGCGGTTTTCTTCCAGGCGTTCTCTGGCTTTCTCCAGACGGTTCGTGAGGAGGCCTTCCACATCAGCCTGATCATATCCATCCAGTGCACCCGAGGTGTAATCCTGCACGGCACCTTCCAGACTCTGGAATAAGTCGCGGTAATCAACAATGAAACCGTACTCTTTGTCATCCCCATCTAGCCTATTGACCCGGCAGATGGCTTGAAATAACCCGTGATCACGCATTTTCTTGTCAATATAGAGATATGTAGCCGGCGGTGCGTCAAAGCCAGTCAATAGCTTGTCGACCACAATTAACAGTTTCATCTGGCCCGGCTCTTCTATAAACTTTTTCTTGGCATCCTTCTCGAAATCCTCAACGCTTTTTCCGTTCAGCATTTTCTGGTAGATATCGAACTGCTCCAGGTTTTCGGTTTCACCGTCACCGGTTTCTTCACCCTTGATGGAGTTGGCATCCGGGATGTAGGAGGTGACGATGGCGCACTTATCAAAACCGGCTTTGATAAACAGGTCATAATAGCGGCAAGCCTGATAGATACTGCCTGCTACCAGCAGGGCATTACCATGACCGCTGGCTAGGCGGTCTTTGGTTTCCATATCCAGCAGGATATCCGCCACGATCTTTTCCAACCGATCCCGGCTGCTGAGTACCTTTTGCATGATGCCCCAATGCCTTTTGAGGGTCCCTTTAGCAGTGTCATTCAGGCCTTTGGTTTTAACTTCAAACCACTGGTCAATTTTATCCGGTGAGGTGATCGACTGATCAATGTCGCGTGCTTCATACCTTAAATCCAGCACCACCTGATCACGAACGGCTTCATCAAATTTATAGGTGTGAATATACTTACCGAAAATCTCGATGCTTTTTTGTTTGTCGACTCTTAATAGCGGAGTTCCGGTAAAACCAATAAAGATGGCATCCGGCAGAATCGCTTTCATAGCCTTATGCAGTTCACCGGACTGGGTACGGTGGCATTCGTCTACAAATACATACAGGTCACCTTTGGCGCGGAAGTCTTTGGGCATGTGAAGCCTCAAATCATCCAGATATGCATCCACATCCGCATCTTCGCGAATGCCAAACTTATGGATCAGGGAACACATCAAGGGTGGGTGGGTGGCATTCAATTTTTCGAGCAGGTCGTGACCGCTTCTACAGCGTACCAGGTCTTCATCGACGCCTTTATAGACTTTTTCAATTTGTTGATCCAGCTCAGTACGATCGGTAATAATCAGCACCCTTGATTTTGGTTTGTGTTCACGGATCCACTTGGTTAGCCAGACCATTGTCAGGCTCTTGCCGCTGCCCTGGGTATGCCAGATGATACCGCCTTCTCGCCGTTTGAGATATTCCTCAGCAGCTTTGACGCCAAAAAACTGGTTATGGCGGCAGATTTTTTTGGTACCGGCATCAAAGACGATAAAATCATGGATCAGTTCCAGAAAACGATTTTTCTCACAAACTTGGACAATTTGGCGTTCCAGCAGGTTCTCAATCCCGGATGGCTCTTTCCAGTTTAAGAAATGTTTTTCCGGTGTTTCGATCACACCATAGCGCATCCCTTCCGTTTCATTGGCTGCCATCACCAGCTGGATGGTGGTAAAGAAAGAGCGGATAAAGAGCTGCTTCTGGTTATCCAGGTTCTGGCGGATGCCTTCCGATATCGAAACCGTTGAGCGTTTTAGTTCAATCACACCAAGAGCAATGCCGTTAACATACAGCACCAGGTCCGGGCGTTTATCGTGCAGCCCTTTAACGGTCACCTCTTCGGCAATACCAAAATTGTTCTTTTCAGGATTTTTCCAATCGATCAGCCAGACCGTTTCGTTATTCTCACCTGCTCCCGGGCTGACCTTGACTCCGTAGCGCAGCAGGCTGTAAACCGCTTTATTAATGTCATACAAACTTTTACTCTGGTCTTCGGATACTTTTGTAAGTTCAAAGAGCGCTTTATCAATCAATTCGTCTTTTGTCTTCCGACTGCGAAGGTATTTACGCAGATGAGCAGATTCAATATTGCTGTTTCCGGTTCGAGTTTCCCAATTGCCCAAATAGCTGTACTTAAGTTGATCAAGAAAAATAGCTAAGATACGATCCTGGGTTTTTCGTTCAAGGTCCCCTATTTTGCTCATGCTATTCTCCTATTAATCGAATGCGCCCGGTCAGTAATTCCTGCATCATTCCTTGTTTTAGTAAGCGAGTCTTATCACACTTTTTCTCAATGATATTTATTTCGGTATCTAATTCATTAAGGGAATTGGAAATTGCCTTCTGTTCTTCAATATCATTTGGCATTAAGATCTCCAAACCTCTCACATCATTTGAGTTTATTGAATCAAATGTAGACCCTTTTGAATACGTGCTCCATTTTGGTTCAAAAAATATCAAGTAATGATATAAGAAATCGTTATCATAAGATATCGCGCATACACCACGACCTATACAAGCATTAAATAATGTTTTTGAAATTTCTCCAACTGGAGCTCGAACTGACATTATAATATCGCCTTGAATGCATTTTTTAGTAATTTGAGATGTAAAAATTCTTACAATTGTTCTTCGATCTTTAATATCTGCATTTCCTTGAATAAGAGGCAATCCAATAGAATTATTATTATAATAAATTGAACTTGGTGATTGTCCCATAGTGATTTTCGAAATTTCACCCAGTTTCTTCCATTCCCACTTTCCGCTGAACCCCGGCAGACGTCTTTTTCCGGTCAGTAGCTCCTGCATGACCCCCTGCTTGATGGCGCGCTTCTTGGCTATCAGAGCTTCCTGGGAAGCGATGAGTGCATCTACGTCCGAGAGCGCTTCCGCGATGGCGTGTTGCTCTGGAATGGGAGGGTAAGGAATAATCGTTTTTTTAGCACCAGATATTGTGTAAGTGCCAACTGTTGTTGCATTTGAGGCATCTTCAACTTGCTTCATTATTATTTTTGTCAGAAATAGTTGTCGAAGAAAATCAGAATTTATATTACCTAGATTCTTAAACCAAATTATATTGCCGTCCTTAAAATAAAATTCATGATCATTGGATATTACATAGACTTTTCCTAATGTACCGACACCAGTAACTAACAAATCACCAATCTTCGGAACACCGTAGGTTTTTTTATAGTTGATATACATTTCCCGACTTATAAATAGATCGTTTTTAATAGAACCTTTTTCACTCAATACCGCCAGTTCCCTTGCTCTATAAAAAGGCACACCCTCATTCTTCCATTCACTTTGGAAAACACGTTTACTCGATGTAATTTCATACAATTCACCTAAATGTACAACTTCCCAATCATTAGGGATTTTTCCAAATTCGGTTTGTTTGAACGCATGTTTTATTTCCATTCAAACCCCATCTTATTAAGATGTTCTTTCACTTTTGAGTTAAGAATCACAACATCAAGTTCAAGTTTAGAAATAGGATCAGAATACCGATCTGCAAGATCTTCAGTATGGCTTGTTAGATTCTGCGAAATCCTTTCCACCTCGCTTTTGATTTCTGCCCGTAAAGTTACCAACCATTTATCCACAACAACCAGGTGTTTAACCTCTTCTTCTGAAAGTGTTTGGTTTTTAGCACTTACTCTTTCAATCAATTCCTTTTGTGCTTGCGATATCTTCTTACTGGCCTCGCTTTCGTGCTCCATGAGGTTCAAATAATCTTCCAGGATTTCCAGTTCTTCAGTATATTCCGGTTCATTCTTGATTTCTTTCACTCGCTTCTGCAAAGCACCCTTGCTGAGTTTACCCTTATCAGATTTCAGTTCTTCCAGTACACCCTCTTCGCCGCAATATTCCTCTTCCATTTCTTCTTTCTGGGCTATCAGAATATCTTTTTCACTTTCTAGGTTTGCGATGGTTTCCTGTTCAGTTCTAAAATAACGGGCAATAATCAGATCCGGAGGGATAAGATCCTTGTTGGCAACCCAGCCATCATTCAGAATCATATAGACATCATCCTGCATGGTAACGGTCCAGAAATCCATCAGGTACTGGTAAATATCATATTTATCAATCAGCGGCAGGTCGGCAAATTCCTCAAACAACACTTCGGAAAGCGCTTCGATAAATTCCTTCGGGCTCTTATCACCGGAAAGCGACAATAAAGGTGACACCCGATTTTGCCACCTTTCAAAAACTTTTTGAACTCGCTGCATATAAGCCTGGTATTCCCGGTTTTCCTGAATGACTTTGCGGATTTGGGAATGTTCAATTCTTAATTCGCTATATCCCTCCCGCTCAGTTGCTATAAATAGTTCATTTTTCAGTGACGGGAACACCTGCCAATATTTTTCCATCGCGTCAATATCGCGGTTGGGGATGCCGCCTTTCAAGTGGGCTTCAATATCCTGCAGATCTTCGGTTTCGCTGCTATCGATGTAGCGTGGGATATTCAGGTTAAAGTCGTTATCACGGATTTCAGCAAACGGCACCATGCGGGCATATTTGAGGACTTCCAGTTGGGTATTGAAAACATCCACAATTTTACGGATATCCTGGTGGCGCAGGCGGTTCTTATTGCCATCTTTCATATAGTCATTACTGGCATCAATCATAAAGATGCCTTTGCGCGTGCCGGCATCCTCTTTATCTAAAACGATGATGCAGGCTGGAATGCCGGTGCCGAAAAACAGGTTAGGCGGCAGCGAGATGATACCCTTGATATATCCCTTATTGATGATATTGCGCCGGATTTCCCCTTCTGCGTTGCCTCTGAACAGGACCCCGTGCGGTAAAATCACGGCACCTTTTCCGCTACTCTTCATCGAACGGATAATGTGCAGCAGGAAGGCATAATCACCGTTCTTTTTAGGTGGGATGCCATCCACAAAGCGTTCATACAGGTCGTGCTCGGGGTCAAAACCGCTGCTCCAGGCTTTGGTGGAGAAAGGCGGATTGGCAACTACAAAATCAAAGGTCTTGAGCGAACCATCCTTGTTCTTATAATGCGGGTTGGAAAGCGTATTATCCTTCCAGACCTCGGCTGTCGGGTTCTCATGCAGAATCATGTTCATACGAGCCATGGCAGCCGTGGCATTATCCATTTCCTGACCGTATATAGTCACCCCGGTTGCAGATTCATCAGCGGCTTTCAGCAACAGCGAACCTGATCCGCAAGTCGGATCATAGATTGTCTGATCCTGACTTGTCGATTGATTGATACCGATCACATTGGCGATGACCCGTGAGACCTCTGCCGGTGTGTAGAACTGCCCCTTGCTTTTACCCGATTCAGTGGCAAAGTTCCGCATCAGGTATTCGTAAGCATCACCCAGCAGGTCATCCCCCTCTGCCCGGTTTTTGCTGAAATCCAACGCTGGGTTCTCAAAAATGGAAATCAAGTTGGTGAGGCGGTCCACCATCTCTTTGCCACGCCCGAGTTTATCCTCGTTGTTGAAATCGGTAACATCAATGACGCCTTTAAGCTCGTTGGCTTCCGCCAATCTGGCAATGATTTTATTGATGCCATCACCAATATCTTTGCTGCCCTTCAAGGCAACCATATCCTTAAATCCCCCACCGACAGGCACTTCAATTAACTGGTTCGATTTTCCGGCATATTTATCCGAAACATATTTCATGAAAAGCAGGACCAATACATAGTCCTTGTATTGTGAGGCATCCATTCCGCCACGCAATTCGTCGCAGCTTTTCCATAGGGAGCTGTAGAGCTCGCTTTTCTTTATTGCCATGTTTTCACACCCTGTAGTTGAAATTTTGTTGTGGTTTGATTTAAATTATAGCTTGGAATTGGATGGGGAATTAATATTTCAAATTTAAATTCCATGAATATTAATTTTTGATGTATCCCATTCTGCGAGAATTCTGAAGAATTCCTTATAATCCTCAGGTATGGTTAATTCAATCCCTTTGCTTTGCAAATCAAATAAGGTTTCGGAAACATAATTTAAGATGTTATCTAACTCTTCATCACTAATTACTTCTTGAGGATTTTTAGGCCAATAAATGGCTATTCTTTTTTCTAAGTTATTTGAAGAAAAAATTGTGTTCCATTTATCCGTCATTTTTCGAAAATCATTATAGTCAATTATATCCAAACCAAATCCAATTATCGAAAAATATGTTCCTAGATGATTTTCAAAGCTTTGAAATGAGGTCAATATTGACCGTTTATGCATATATTTTTCGTTTGTATTTTGAAATTTAACGAGATCTATACTAAATCCATCTAAATCCTTAATTAATTTCAAATCAGAAAAAGTGACTACTTCATCCAACCAACTTAATGAATCTGCGAAATAATCATATGAAAACTCTGAATTGAAAATTCTAAAAATATTAGAAATTCCCCAAAAAAAAGCTCTTTTCAAAAAGAGGACACTTTTATTTTTATTTATAGGTATGTTTTCCTTTGCTAATTTCAATAACGCCTTTATTTCATAATTTTCAATTAAGTTAATAATTGAGATTTCATCGAAATCTAAATTAAAGAAATTTTGGTAAATTTCTTCCAAAAACAACTTTGTTAAAGATGAATATTTTTCAACAACATTTCCAGAAGGATCATCTGCATCATGTTGCACCATATTTCTTTGAGAATTCAAAGATTTCATTTGTTTTATAAGAGGGAAATCTTTTCCAACTAGATCTTTATAAACAACATTTGCCTCACCAATTAATTCATCAAATTTTTTATCAGAATATTTTTTGTCCGAATGATATAAAATAGTTCTGATCATTATTTCAATACTATTGTGTATGTTATGAATTGCAATCATTCTATTGATTTGACCACTTTTTTTGCTATGCTCAATACCATGGAGAAAAATCTGTTTTGAAATAATTAATTGATTAATTTCATTTTTATTTACAATGGGGCGACTCTCAATAATGACTTTTTCAAAATTCGCATTTTCTTTAGTTTTGTCTAATTCAAACATAAGCAAGGCTGGTTTATTATTATTAACCTGGATATAAAAATTTTCATCATTTCGATGAACGATTCTCAATCTAATCTTTTTGTTTTTTGGTTCCTGAGGTTCTATGCGAACATAGCCAGAATGCAATAAACCAGGTAAATCCAGGCGAAAAATCCCCACGAACTGGATTGGATCCAGTGCAGAACGCCGCCAGGAAAAATGTAAATACAAAGGCGATTCACCTAGGTTTACCACTCCATGATGGTTAGAGTTGGTGGCATCATTCAACACCCATTTTCTGATTTTCGCACCTACTGGGGCTTGCTCGACACGCTGGCATAAATCTGGATCACGCAAGGATTATCTCCTTTCTTGCTTTGGAAAGATCATCCAAATTCCTTAGTTTTGAGAAATAAGGATTGAGGATATTTTGAGAACTTGTTTTAATTTACATTACCTCCAGTTCAATTCCTCTTCTTTGAAGAATTCTTCCACTGCACTGATTAAGACAAATTTCACTGGTTTTTTACCACCACCATACCATTTTCTGGCTTTTCGGTCACTTTGTACTTCATATTTTCCTTTATCTCCGCCAAAAGCATTACAGGCAAAACTTCCCCCTTTTCTAGGAATTTTGAAGCTATCAGCTATATTGCACAATTGCACCATCGACATGTACGTATATCCTTCACAATCTGCTTTTGAAGGCGTTTTAGATGAAGGGTAGTCAGTGTACTGATCTAAAGCAATGTAGTTTTCATTTTTCTGATCTGCTCTCGTAGGCATAATTTTCTCCCTTTTGTATTCAATCGGATTTGGATCAATTGATGTTTTTTCTGGCATGTTGATTGTTTGTTGTTTCTCAAGGTTTTCAATATTTATTTGGTCTTTGAGATGATGAAATTGTTTTATGGTATCTACATATTGTGAATAATGTGCTCTATTGACCGTGTGAAATGAGGTGTGCCTTGGATGAAAAGTCTCGATCAAGATCACCGGGTGATCATTAATCATCACCAATTTCATTTCCGGGATTGTCTCTGGAATAAATTCGGAAGAAGTCATTTTAGGGAAAGCTCCATCCAGTGCCAATCTTGCCCATTTACCCTGGGTGATAATGATATCCGGGTCGAGGATTTCCAGCTCACCCGGAATGAACCCTCGGCAATTATCAAACAGAATCTGATTGGCCTGTGCTCGCTGCGGATTATTCATGCAACATTTCGCGCTATTGACATGGGCAAAATAATGCCTGGCTTCGTCTATTTTTAAGCCTGGTTTGAAGTTACGGAGAATTATGTGAGCGAGTTCGTGGGTTCGATACCAGTGTTTATTTCTGGGAAGAGCAAGTACGTTTTCATTCTCTTCTTCCCAAATACGAATACTTTCCAGTGTTTTTAAATGGGGATCTTTTTCAGCGCTTCCTGAATCCAGGGACAAAAACACAATTCTGGGGAGAACATGCTGTACATATCCGCTGCTGACAAATGCTTCTTTAGCTGTGGTGAAGGTGTTTGGCGAGGTTTGGGAGCAGGAGCGAAAATGGGGACAGTTGAAACCGATAGCAGAAATGCCTTTTGATTTGTAGTAATTGGTTAATTGTTGGTACATTTTTTACTCCTATCATTTGAAAGTTCATTCAGATGGGGAATTATCCATATTTTCTAAAAAAGATGTAGCCGCCATGATTTCAAATAATTCCGAGGGATTAGCATTATCACGAGTAGCTTGTTTATAAACTTCGATAAGAGAATTCAATGCAGAATGCAAATATTCCGGATCTTCATACTCACTCAATTGAAGCAAGATCAAGATTAGGTTTCCCAATAAAGTAGGCGCTTCATTAGCTCCATCATATTCACTTAATTTTTTAGCAGATCGAAATATGATTTTTTTGTGTTTTTGTAATAAACTAACGCTTCTGATTAATTCATCTACTTCTAAATTTACTTCTTGGGCATATCTCCTTATTGCATCTTCATGTTCTTGTTCAGCTAATTGCTTTTTGGTTAGTTTTTTTTCTTCCACCCTTTACTCCTTTTGATCATAAAATATTATTATCATCTAGGCAGCAGCTTGCTGACTTCCAATTGAATACTATCCCCGAACAGACCTCTTGCACAATCCAGGTCGTATTCCTGCTGTAAACCCAGCCAGAATTCGGCGCTGGTGCCAAGTGCAGCAGCCAACCGCAGAGCGGTATCAGGCGTGATGCTGCGCTTTCCACGCACAATATCATTTATTTTTTGTTGAGCTACCCGCATAGCGATGGCAAGCTGGTGCTGGCTGATATTAAGCGGGGTTAGAAATTCCTCCAAAAGAACTTCACCGGGGTGTAATGGTCCAAAATCTCGTGTTTCCATATTATCTCCTAGTGGTAATCCACAATTTCAACATCATAAACGTCCTGATCTTTCCATCGAAAACAGATGCGATATTGATCATTGATCCGAATGCTGTAGTACCCTTCCATTTTTCCTTTGAGTTTCTCCAGGTTATTGGAAGGAGGTGCTTTAAGATCGATTAAGTCGAATGCATTATTTAACATCTTTAGCTTTCGATACGCCACACGTTGAATGGATTGATCCAGTTTCAATGATTTGTATCCTCGATAAAGTTTCTCTGTTTCCTTATCTCGAAATGATTTGATCATATCGACCTTTGAATTGTAACATATTATACATGTCATTTGCAACATGTAACTATTAAAAATGATAACAATTAAGTGTAGCAGAATTTTATTAGGGAGAAACATCGGATGTTGGGTATTTTAGGTGGTGGCTGGGTCCTATCCGCTGCTTCACCCGTACAATTGGATTGTCGCGGGTGGCTGCGAGGAAGATAATCCTGTAAATCCTGTCATCCAACATCGAAAATCAACAATCCCCACATGCAAATCAATTCAGGAAACCACAAATCAAGAAATCCGGTAAATCCCAGTTCAGACTTTTTTGAGGAGCATATCAAAAGATAAGAAAACGGTGGGTCGGAGACCACACCCTACAAATTCAGGTGCAATGCACCAAATTCGCCACCATACTCAATCATATAATCACATAAAGCATAGTTCAATCTCTCCCCATCACACACGAGTAGGGGCAACGGCTTGTCCTTGCCCTCCGGCTCTATCCTACCCTTCGGGTATATCATACCCTTCGGGTACAAGCAAGCTACGAGCTACGAGCTACGAGCTACAAGCTCTATCCTGCCCTTCGGGTATATCATGCCCTTCGGGTACGAGCTATCAGCTATCAGTTAATTCCCACCGAATTACTCCAATATGCCAAAAACCTGCCAAATTTACCCATTTTTGCTTAAAAACATGCACATTTAGGCAGGTTGACATGCGAAAAATCTAGCTTATTATAGAACGTGTATTCTATGCTGTCCGACTACTGAAAGCACTATAGACAGGTAAACGCAGACGCAAGCATTGATACAGTTAGTCCACTACTCCAGCAAGGTGCAACGCACTTTTGCCAGAATTTTTGCAGGGTCTTTTCCCATGATGGTTATTTGTGGGTTAATCCCTAAGTGCAGTGCACCGGGCTTTAGCCAGCTTTGAGCTTTGAGCCATCAGCCATCAGCCATCAGCCATCAGCCATCAGCCATCAGCTATCAACTATTAACCGTCCACTAAACAAAAATAGGAGGAACAATGTCCGAGGAAAATCAAAATCAAAGTCTTGACCCTCAAAACCACAAAAAACGTGGTGCACCCTATGGCAACCTGAATGCCTACAAACATGGTTTTTATTCGCGACACTTTACCCGGGCTGAAATAGAGGATTTGTCCGAAATGAAACCGCTGGAATTGGATGATGAGATCGAGCTGATCCGAACCTTAATGCGACGTGTGCTCGAGAGCTCCGTGGATACCACCTCCCACGCAGATAATATCGACACGCTGCGTTCAATCTGCATGGGGAATATTACATTGACCCGTTTGATCCGCACGCATTACCTGAAGCCAAAAGAAAATATTAACTCGCTACAGAAAGAGATCTTTGATATCATCGCCGAACTGGACAAACGCAAAAACGAAAGCGAAGACAGTTCTGAATAGGATTGGGAAGATGGAGGAATACAGATATAACCGCATATCTTACCACTATTCAACCCCTCGGTTTCCCGTACGGGCTGTTTTTCCGTCCGGAGGTCTACATCTACTTTTCAGAACAGGACGATTGACAAAATATGGAATTGTTTCGAATTGTTTTTAAGGTTCAATTCATCATCGAGGGTTTGATTTGGCGTGCCCTGCAGAGCGCAAAAATTCATTCCCCAGAATACCGTCGTAACACACTTCTGATGATCGTACCACCAAGCTTTCAAACCCCCGCTGAAAAGGTCTACCTCCTCGAGTGTGATAACCCTTCAAGGCGCCAGAACCCACGAAGAAAAAAAGGCAGGCCATTTCGGGACTGCCCTTTTCAACTTTCATCTTTCGCCTGTCAACTCTTGACTGTCAACTGTCAACTATCAGCTACCAGCCATGAGCTACCAGCTAGTCACTTCAGCCTGTCAACTGTCAACTGTCCACTGTCAACTATCAGCTACCAGCTACCAGCTAGTCACTTCAGCCTGTCAACTCTTGACTGTTCACTGTCAACTATCAGCTACCAGCCATGAGCTACCAGCTAGTCACTTCAGCCTGTCAACTCTTGACTGTCAACTGTCAACTATTAACTTTCGCCTGTCAACTATCAGCTACCAGCTACCAGCTACGAGCTACCAGCTATCAACTTCAGCCTGTCAACTGTCAACTGTCCACTGTCAACTATCAGCCATCAGCTACAAGCTAACTTCCAACTCCTCTTCAGGTTGGTCTTCTTCCGGCACCTCGGCGGCGTGGAAGCTGAAGATTTGCTCTTCCTCGTCCCAGTCGATGATGATGCGGGCACCCTTCTGGAATTCTCCTGCCAGCAAGGCGTCTGAGAGACGGTCTTCGATGCGGCTGGTGATCACGCGGCGCAATGGTCGCGCACCCATGTCGGGGTCGTAACCCTCGTCGGCCAGTTTTTCCATCGCTGGTTCGCTGGCTTCCAATTGCAGGTCATGGTCGGCCAGGCGATCGGAGACTTTCTGGACCTCCAGCTTGACGATGCTGCGGATGTGGTCGCGATTCAGGCTTCGGAAGACCAGCACACCATCCAGACGGTTGATGAACTCTGGTCGGAAGACGCGTTTCAAGGCTTCCATTAATTTCTTTTTCATTTCGTCATAAGCGCTCTGCTCGGCCAGATTCTCGTCAATGGTTAATGAGAAGCCAAAGTTCTGCTGACGTTTGATCACGTCGGCACCGATATTCGAGGTCATGACAATAATCGTGTTACGGAAATCGACCTTGTGACCGCGGGCATCGCTGAGATGTCCTTCTTCCATGATCTGCAAGAGCATGTTCATGGCTTCGGGATGTGCCTTCTCAATCTCGTCAAAGACCACAATCGAGTAGGGCCGCCGGCGGATTGCTTCAGTCAGTTGACCAGCTTCTTCAAAGCCGACGTATCCGGGAGGGGCGCCCACCAGTCGGCTGACGGAGTGGCGTTCCATAAACTCGGACATATCCAGTTGTACCAATGAATCCTCGCTGCCAAACATGAAGCGTGCCAGGGCTTTGGTGAGCTCGGTCTTGCCTACGCCGGTGGGTCCCAGGAAGATAAAGGAACCGATCGGGCGCTTGGGGTCTTTCAGACCGGCGCGTGCCCGGCGTACGGATTTGGAGATCATCTCAATGGCTTCATCCTGCCCGATGATCTGTTTCTTCAGTTCAGCTTCCATTTGCAACAGACGCTGTGATTCCTCACGTGCCATCTGCATGACCGGTACACCGGTCCACATGGAGACCAATTCGGCAATATCATCGCTGGTTACGATCGGGCTGTTGGCGCGATCCCAACCGGTGCGCAGTTTTTCCAACTTCGCTTCCAGTTCTTCGCGGCGATCATACAAATCCTGAGCTTCGTCATGATGGCTATTTTCGATGGCCAGCGTTTCTTTCTGGCGCACTTCTTTCAGTTCGGTCATAATTTCTTTGGTGGCTTTAGCCTGATTGCTCTTATACATGCGCACCCGTGAAGAAGCTTCATCGATCAGGTCGATGGCTTTGTCCGGCAGGAAACGCTCGCTGACATAGCGGGCAGAAAGCTTGACGGCGGAATCGAGCGCTTCGTCAGAGATGATCAGACGATGATGTTCTTCATAAGCACCGCGGATGCCGTGCAGGATCGCAACTGTCTCCTCTTGAGATGGTTCTTCGACTGTGATGGATTGGAAACGGCGTTCCAGGGCAGCATCGCTTTCGATATGCTTGCGGTACTCATCCATGGTGGTAGCGCCGATAACCTGCAATTCACCACGCGAAAGCGCGGGTTTGAGGATATTGGCAGCATCCACGGAGGAGCCGGCAGATCCAGCGCCAACCAGCATGTGCACTTCATCAATGAAGAGGATCGCACCGGAGGCTTTTAGTTCGTCGATGACACGTTTGAGGCGTTCTTCGAATTGACCACGGTACATGGTGCCGGCTACCAGAGAGCCCACATCCAGTTGCAGGACTTGCTTGCCCAGTAAGGGAGCAGGAACATCGCCTTCGACGATGCGTTGTGCCAGACCTTCCACAATGGCAGTCTTGCCCACACCGGGTTGACCGATCAGTGCCGGGTTATTCTTGGTACGACGCGCCAGAATCTGGATCACGCGTTCAATTTCCATCTGTCGCCCGATGACCGGGTCGAGTTTGTTTTCTTCCGCCAGGGCAGTCAGATCGGTTGCCAATTGATCGATCAGCGGGGTTTTGGCATCCTTCTTGGCATCCTGTTTGGACGCGCCTCGGGTGGGTGTGCCGGTAGCAGAGGTGGACGGCTTCGCAGTTGCCTGTGAGGTGCCTTCCTGCAAGACGCGCCGGGTCTGACGCCGGATCTGTTCGGCAGAGATGCCTAGCTTCTTGAGGATTTCCAGGGCAAAACCCTGGTCTGAGCGTACCAGTGCCAATAAAATATGTTCTGTTCCAATATAATGGTGCCCCATCTTACGGGCTTCTTCAATCGCAAACTCCAGCACTTCCTGTACCCCGGGGGTCAGATCGAGCCGTTTGCTTTCGGATTCACCAGCGCCACTGACACGTTCGGTCATCTCGCGTACCCGTTCGGACTCGAGACCGAGATCGCGCAGCACACGCCCGGCGACACCGCCTTCTTCTTCAATCAACCCTAACAATAAATGTTCGGTATTGATTGCATCTTTGTGCATTTTCTCAGCTTCTTGATGAGCCAGGCTGAGAACCCTTCTTGCTCGTTGGGTAAATCTTTCCATGCCAGCCATGGCAACCTCCTATTTTTCAAAACGCCTGTAAACGCATCTATGGGTGGCTACAGGCGCAACTTATTACGATCCAATCGGGGACCTGAGTCCCAAGTACCAATACTCTTGATTTGATTCTACCAGAGTTTAAGGCGCTGTCGAGTCATGATTCTGAAGGTGTACAGCGTTTGAGGGCGGGCCGGAGTGGGTCAGGAAGATATAGATCATCCAGATGAGGTAGAAGCCGAAAATCCATTCCAAGGGGAAAAGCGCACTCCAACCGGCTCTGGCAGCGAAGAACCCGGCCCAGGAGATCAGGATGCCGGAAAACCAGAACGCGACTTTGGTGTGGGATGGGATCGCAGGGGGATTGCTGAAAATCCAGATCAGAAAGGGCAGCAGGAAGACGATCTGCTCGTAGGAAACGGTTCGCGGATGAACGGCGTAAGTAAGAAAACCGAAGAAAACCAGTGTTTTTTGTGCGGAAACCTTTCCCAACCAGGATTTCCAGAGCAACCATCCCAGAACCAAAACCAGCAAGCCTGTGATAACCATCGAAAGAAGATGAGCGTTGGACTCATTTAAAAAGAATTGGAAAAAGATGCTGATGTGCGGGATGGCTTGATTGGACTCTACATATTTAAATAACTGCTGGTACCATTCCTGTGGCCAACGGGGCAGGAGAATGAAGGAGAAGGCAACCATCACCAGGAAACTGATGAAAAAAGACTGAATGAAGCGCCAGCGTTTCCCCCGCAAGGCCAGCAGCAGAATGAATAGCAGATATAAAGCACTGAACTGCGGTTTAATGGTCGTGAATGCCAGCAATGCGCCGGCAAAGATATCCAATCCAGTTGAGGAATATTCTTTATCTAACAAATACCCAATCACAAAGATCAGGATGGTACCCAACAGGATGGCGTAGTTTCCGAGAATCAGGCTAAAAGTGATCGGGTAAAATGCAAAAGAGGACATCAATGCCCAGCGCGGAATGCGGAGATATGCCAGTAGGGGCAGTGTCAGCAGGAGCGAAAATAAAAACGAGATCCAGATCGATTGCGCCCATTTGAGCGGCAGGAACGCCAGGGGTAGGAAAGGAAGCAGAGCGTAAGGGGGATAATTAAAAGCCAGCTGGTCCTGCCCTGCTTCAGCGGGTTTCCCGTAAACACCCCATTGATTACGAAGCGTGACTTCTTCCGAATAAGGGCTGATCCCTTCCTTAAAGGTGGCCTGGCTGGCATTGTGGAAGTCAAAAAAATCGTTGCCAAAAATGTGGTCTGGGGTGGCGAAGAAAATCCCAATGGATAATAAGAAGTTTAATAATAAGAAAAATAAAAAGAATTTAATTTTTTGCATTTATATGAGGTCCTCAGTGCAAAAACGATGCGAATAGACAGAGAATAACAATTGTGAGCTTATGTTGGCTTTTTACTTTTTACGAATTTTCCTAAAATTATTAATTGGGTGGTTAAAATTGAAATATAAATAAAAAATGGAACCAGGAAACCAGTGTGTTGGCCTTCATAACCGAGGAAAAAAGGCATAATCGCCGGGAGATAACCCAGCATAACAGGGATCCATCCAACCGGAAATAGAAATAAAGTGATCAAATCTGTTTGCAAAAAATAAGGGATTGTGAGAATGCCAGTTACCGCCAGCAGCAAAAAGCGGTGTTGTTTTTGCATCGGAACAATCAGTGCCGGCAGGAATAATAACAATGCCCAGGGCCCAATCCATTGGTAGAGGGATATATTCCCCCAGGCGTATGCGTTACCTGACCTGGCAATCACATCCATAATCCAACCGGGGTACACCACCAGGGATATGATAACCCCGACAATCGGAATGATTAAAACGCGGAGTTTATCTTTCCATTTGATTTCGGCAAAGATCCACAGCAGAAAGGCGAACATTCCACCCGTATGCGGTTTGGCTGCCACGATCAGTAAAGCAAACCCGGCCAGCCACCATTTCTTTTGGTGTAAAGCCCACCAGAATAACCCCAAAAAACCACAAATAATCCCGGAAATTTGCCCCCAGAACAATGAAAAAGACATCTGGTACGAAATTAAAGCCAATGGCAGGTTGCCGTTAAATACTCTGACAGCAAAAACTACCCCTATGACACTTAACAAAATCCAGATTGAATAATTGACTTCGAATGGCAGAAAGGAGAGGATTTTAAATAGCGGCAGCAGCCAATAGCCATAAAAATAATTTTCAAAATCTCCACCCGCTGTAGCAAGGTAGACTTTATAGTCCCAAAACAAACCGGATTTTGTTAGCAGAAAATAAATTGCCAACAATAAGACAAATAATATTAACGAAAGCTCAAAAATCGAAAACTTCCTAAGAATTCTTTGATTAATATTTTCCGATTCGAACATAAAATTACCACTCTTGTGAATAAAAAATCAATAGGATTTTATTATATAATGGAAATACTTTTGAATTCATAATAGCATTTAATCAGGCTCAGTCTGTTCTTTTTATGTCGTATTCAAATTTTGGTATAAAAAAAATAAACCACAAGCAACCAGGATGAAAATAAAGGGGAAAACCGGAACGAAAAATCTTTGATTAGATGTTAAACCTGCAATTCGTAGCGGTGTCTGAAAACCCTCTTTCTTCAAACAGCATAGGTACTTTTTTGGATAATTCATGTCAAAATTTGTCAAACTAATAAAAGAAAAAAAAGGGAATAGCATTCGTTGGTTATTCGTTTTGATTGTGTTTCTTATTATTTTTCAGCGAGCATGGATGAGCGATGATGCTTACATCACGTTGCGAACAGTGGACAATTTCATTAATGGCTATGGGCTGACCTGGAATGTTACAGAAAGAGTTGAAGTTTACACGCACCCCTTATGGATGATGCTGTTGAGTTTAGTTTATTTCTTCACCCATGAAGCTTATCTGACAACCATTTTCCTTTCTTTAGGCATATCTTTATTTACATTAATTTATCTTCAATTCAACATCAAACCCTTTCATCACTTTATGTTGGTTTTTCTCGTTTTGGGTCTTTCAAATGCATTCATTGATTTTTCTACCTCAGGATTGGAAAATGTACTCAGTTATGCATTGTCCGCTTTATTTTTCTTTCAATTTTTTAGTAAAAAAGACCTCATAGAGAATTATTTTAAAATCGTATTTCTGGCTGGTTTGATTGGCATGACCCGGTTGGATTTATTGTTGATGATTTTGCCATTATTAATTTATACTTTTCTCAAGCAACCCAATAAATGGCAAGCAATCCAGAAGGGGTTTCTAGCTCTTTCACCTTTGATTGTCTGGGAGATTTTCTCATATGTCTACTATGGGTATATGTTCCCTAACACCTTTTATGCAAAATTGAATAGTGGAACACCATCCAGCAGGTTGGCAATTCAAGGTTTATTTTATCTAATTGCATCGATTAAGCGCGATCCGTTGACAATATTGGTGATATTGTTTGGAACCATCTATGGTTTAATCAACAAAAATAGAATTATTCGCTTGTGGGGCGTTGGACTTCTTCTGTACCTTATCTACATCATAAAAATTGGTGGAGATTTTATGGTAGGTAGGTTCCTGACGATCCCATTTTTGATTTCCCTTTTGCTGATCAGTCAAACATATGTACAGAAACTGAATACACAGAAAATTTTAATAACCAGCATCTTCATTGTTGTAATAGGTTTCCTTGCCCCAACTCCAACAATTCTTCAACTCAATCCTGAGGGTTATTTTGAGGGCTTTCATGGAATTGTCGATGAAAGAGAAATCTATTTTTGGGGAACTGGTTTGTTCAGATATAAATTTTTTAATGATGAACCCAATCTTATTTTCGTGCAAGAAGGTAAAGAGTTAAGAAAAAAAACCGATGAAATCTTATATACAACCAAACCCTATTTAGCTGTAGGTTTTATTGGATATTATGCAGGACCAAACGTTTATGTAATAGATATTGCAGGGTTAGGAAATGCGTTTTTAGCTCATCAACCTATGAAAACCTTTACCGATTGGAGAATAGGACATTATGTAAGAGAAGTGAGACAAGATTATTTAAATTCTTTAAAATTTGGGGTAAATTTAATTTCCGATCAAAAATTAGCCATTCTTTTTGATGATGTGGCTCTGAAGACTAAAACCTTTATTTTTGATAAAAGAAGGATAACCGCTCTATTTCAAATTAATTAATCTTAAAAGTGCCATAGAAACACCGAAAGATGACAATAATTCACAATTTAACAAATGTAATTAAATATCCTCAAGTGTAGAAGAGAAGGCCAATACAATTAAAGCCCCAGCCCAAGGTTACAGTAAAATATAAGAGGATAAATATGGAGATTCGGCAATAAAGAAATTTTTATTATTTTTCTTGATTGAATAATCTTTCAAATCATAAATATTTTTTTGATTTTTATTAAGTGAAATTATACTTTAAATAATTTCAATTTACATATAATAAATTGATAAGTCCAAATTTCACTTATGTCAAAGTGAATTTCGTAGATAAATAATTCACTCGTAAATCGAAAAATCCAATCTTAATGAGGTAAATAATAAAAAAACCTGATTTTCGAAAATTCAGTCAATCGATAAATGACAGAGCGATCATGTATGCGCTCCTGTCTTTTTTATTTTTAAGAATTTTTACAAGTTTTATTTTATTAATTGGTATCTTTCAACCCAGACCAGATTTTCCTTATGCAGAGATCACACAGAATAATATTGATTATTTAGAACAGAAGAGCGAATTCAGCAAATTATTTCTTGCCCCCTGGTACCGCTGGGATACGGGTCATTATATTGAAATCTCCGATTTCGGCTATGATTTTGATCCTGTTCTTTCTGTGTGGCCACCACTTTACCCATTCTTAATCAAAATTTTCGGGTTTGTCATAAAGCCAACAATTTTATCAGCCCTTTTCATATCAAATATATTTTATATTCTGGCTTTATTCTTGTTGTATTTATGGACAAAGGACAATTTTGATGAAGGGATCGCCAAAAAAA
>SWCG01001176.1_pt1 | contig 26968 bp, 15 predicted proteins | sample 4690071 | NCBI WGS metagenome assembly SWCG01 (sample SAMN10267281, study PRJNA491770) | bioreactor metagenome | isolation source: DHS bioreactor inoculated with subseafloor sediment | place: Japan: off Shimokita Peninsula | collected 2012-10 | reverse complement strand
CGATTCCTGGATGAGGCAACCTCTTGCCCACCCTGCCCAGGAACACCGTCATACAGGATAAGATCGTAATCCACCGTGGTGGAGGGATAGGCATCCCAGTTGAGCACCAGGGTCAGTGAAGCATTCTGATTGAGCGAAATCGTGTTGTAACCCTGTCCAACCTGGAATTCATGTCGCCCATCCCCCATCGAATCAAAAAAGGTGCCGGCATAATGCTTCAAGCGGTGATTGCCCATGGAATTGACCCACTGGATACCCGCGGCTGCAGCATTGTCAGTGATATCGCAAATCGGGCCCGTACCATCATAGTAGGCAGCCCCGAACCAGGCCACCGAATGCACGATCACTTCCACCCCGGCTGCGACCATGTCGTCCTTGGCCTGACTGAGTTGCATCTCGGTACCGATTTTCGCCATGTACAAGGCCGCGTCCGGCGCCATATCATGCACGATCTCCGCTACGTTGGTGCCGTGGTTGGTGCCACCGGTGCCGGCCCCGGTGTAATCCTGGATCACCAGGTTCTGCGGCAACTCACCCGAATCCTGGGAAGCCGCCAGGCCACCAAAACCCAGGTCTATGACCCCGATCTTGCGCCCCAGGCCGGTATACCCCAACAGCTGCGTATCTTTACCACCGGTAAGTTCCACACCTTGGCTGATGACGGTATTGAGGGCCTGATGTGGATAGGGCAGGCGGGCAAGCGTTCCCGCAGGCAGTCGCGCCAACAACGCCCGTACTTGTCCCTGCGGGATCTCCAGTTCATGCCAGCGCCCCCGCTGGAAACGCACTGCGGAACCCGGGATTGCAGCCAAACCGGGCAATCGTGCTCCCTCTGGCAACTCCACCACGATGGTAAGCGGCATCCTCTGCAAAGCAGGTTCGCGATCGGCCTGCTGCAGCAATTGCCGCAGGCGTTCCGACTGCACCACACTCGCATCACGCGCAGGGTTCGCATGCACCATGGTTCCGATCAGCAGGGCCATGAATATTACGATTGATCGGACCATGGCGCGCATCAGGTTACTGCGTACCGAAAAACGGCGAGGCTGCTTCGCCCGGGCGGCACAAGCGCTGCCGCACACCAAGCAGGATGACGAAGAGAACCAGTAGCAACCAGTCAAGGCTAGCCCAGAGCGCATGTGGTCGCGTTGTCATGACACACCCCCCACCACCAGAGGGAGAAGAGCCGACCGGGGGCGGGCTGCTTTCAGCAAGGAATGCCGGTGCACCAGGATCCACGACTACACCGTTTACAAGCAGATCGTCATCGCCGCGCTTTCCATCGACGAAATACAGTGTCACCACATTTCCCTGGATGACCGCACCGGTCTCGGTCGCCGCATCCCATCGAAACTCATACCAATGTGGCGTATGGTTGCCGGAGGTTTTACCGTATTTGTAGTAGGAGTCCGGCACCTTACCTTCGGGGAAGGAGATTGCGACAGCCGTATTCAGGACGCCCTGAGGGGGTATCAACCTGAACCGATAGAAACCATGGTCGAATGAAACACCTCCCGGCATCTCACCCTGATCCATACTGGCCACGGGGATCACATCCCGGATCTGGGTATTAAAGGGTGATACAAACAAAGCCTGGCCACCCCCGGGCATCTCCACCGCCACGCGATTCAGATCCGTACGCCCGCTCAAATTGACTTTCGCCCGGGGATTACCTGGATCATTAGAAGCAATAATCAGACTGGCAGACTTGGCGCCCAGGGTACCCGGCGCAAAAGAGATGGTTTCCACACACTGCTGGCCCGGCGTCAGAACCCGGATACAATCTTGAGTGACAGAGAAATCACCCGCATTCGTACCCTCGATCACGATGGAAGTGACCACCAGATTTGAATCTCCACCGTTGATCATGGTCATCGCCCGACTTGTTGCGAAACCGAGCGATGCAAGCCCAAGCTCGATGTTACTGGAGGAAACACCGATCCGAGGCTGCGGAATATCCCAACCTTCCCCGAGCAGGGAAACTTCAATAAGGGCTTGCTCGGGAAAATCCGTATGGATGCGCAGCAAGGCTTCCTTGGTATCAATCGTCTGCGGAGAAAACGTCACCTGAATCTCACAGCTGGCGCCAGGCGCCAGCAGCACCTGGCAGTTTCCTGCCCAGGAAAACTCGGCCGCGTCAGTCCCTGCAGTCTCAATAGAAGACACTGTTACGTCAACCCCGCCAATATTTTCAATGTTGATTGATTGCGTGCCCGAGGTGGCTATGACAACGCCGCCCATCGACAGGGTATTTGATGGTGTGATATTCAAGGGCGCAACACCCAGACCAGCCAGCCCAATTCGCAAAACCGGGTTATCGACATCATTGGTCGGAATATCAAAACCATCCTCCACGGATCCCAAAGTGCCCGGAGCAAAGCGCACCCTGACAACGCAGTCAGCATCCTGCCCCAGGGTTACATCGGAACAGTTATCTGCCACGATACTGAAGGGCGCGGTCAGCTGCACGCCTCCCGCAACGGCACCCAGAACCACATCATTCACACCCTGGTTCTGCACGGTGACATCCAACTCAGCACTGGCGCCAACGCCAATCGACCCAAAATCGAGCAACGAAGTAGACACTACGTCACGCGGCACAATTACCCGATTCAGATAGACAAATTTCTGTGGATCCAGAACCCCTTCATATTCGAGAACCGGCAGGGTATCGAAAGGGCTGCCAGCATTGATTCTGTGCAATGCCGCGATGGCATCGACCACATCCATGCCATCACCACGTACGCGACCAAACACCGTGAAGCCGCCATTCTGGAAATCAAGATTCGCCGAGTTGTCAGCCAGATTAAAAAACCACTCGCTAGTGGCACTGTCCGGGTCATTCCCCAACTTTGCCATAGCGATGGTTCCACGGGTATTGGAAATCTGAAATTCATTCTGCACTGGCGGGTTTTGTGTAATATGCTCAGCCGCATCCCCATTATAAAAATAACCGCCCCCCTGGATAATGAAACCTGGAACACTACGATGAATAAATGATCCGTCGTAGCCCTGGTTATTCACATAGTCGAGAAAATTCGCTACGGTCAGTGGTGCAATATCGTCATACAACTCCACATCGATATCACCCAACACAGTCTCCATACGCACGACAACCAAGGCGTGGACAGAAAGGCTGGCCAGCATAAGCAACACAGCGAGGAAAGCGCGGAAAGCCACCCTGAAAATATTTATTTTTTTATTATCGGGAGCACACATTGATCAAGCCACGTCCTATAAACAACTATTCGATTGATGCAGTAATTCCAGGCACTGGACTTCCGTCTGAGCCATAGGCCCTTACGTCCACCACATGCAAACCGGTAACCCCCCCGGCTATATAAAATTTGAAATCCAGGAGATCATCCAACCCATCTGACTCGGCAGGCATCAGCAAAACACGCAAATCTACGCCATCGCCATCCCAGATAACACTTTTGACATCTCCGCGGGGGTTCACCACATAGGCCTTCCCAAGCCCTCCGAAATCACGATCGGGGTCATGCCTGAAATCAACCTGGATTGCGTGTGGAACCACTTCCCCTGAAAAAGTCACCCTATAGTTGTCCACGCGCTCGAGTGCGCGCAGTTGGTTCTGGGTCAAGCCACCCCCTTCCGTGCTGAAGCTAGCCGGAAATCCCAAACCCTCGATGACCTGCACGGTGGCAGCCGGGGGATCTGCATAGCCACCCCCACTGACCTGGATGTTAGTCCTGCCCACCGGAAGATCGGCCGGAAGATCCAGAAACACTACGGTTTGTGACAAGTCTTTGTCCGCGCCTGTGTAGTTGGCAGCCATCAGACCAGCATACTGCTGAGCATAGGGCGTAAGATCCTCACCGACCTGGGGCGACACCACCACGCTGGAAAGCGGATCGGGATAGAGATTGAATACCGCTCGAATCGCGGGATGATCCGGACCGTATACAATGGGAGTTTCGGTGGATGCCGGAGTAATTGCGATACTGATATTACTTTTGTCGAGATTCTGTCGCCAGCCAACCGCGAGGGACACCGTATCACCGGCTCGCGCATATCGACTGAAGGACTCAGTTCCGGCACAGCCGACCAAGACCAGAACAACAAAGGCAAGCAGGGAGTTTCTCAGGAGGGGGTTGTTCGCAACACACATAGGCTTGTCGTCCGCTGGCACTCGTGCTGAACAACCATCCGATATTTCCGTTAGCGGAGATGCACAGTGCGATTATTATGATTTCTTTCGCAGTATTGCTCTTATGCGCTTTGCGTTCATCATAGTCCAAGCATGGATGTGCTGGAAGTATTTTCATGTAAAATTTATCGACGAATCAGAATATCCTAATATATAACACCTGATTCTTGTGCTTCCTCGAAAAAGCAGCGAACATGTTTCAATTATTATGAAGTCCCTCGCTGAGCGGGACCAAAAGCGCACCACCCATGCAAATCACGCCTCAATCACTTAAAAAACAAGCTGCTAGCTTATATCAGACCGGGCGCCTCCAGGAGTCGGGCGCCGCCTACGCACAACTCTGTGCACAATCGCCACGCGATGCCGAGGCCTGGAGCATGCTGGGTGTTATAAAGGTCCGTCTTGGCTTCGCCCAGGAGGCCGAACGCTTGCTGCGCCACGCCGTGGAACTGGATCCCGGCTTTGGTCCAGCCTGGTCCAACCTTGGCACACTGCTACAGCATGCGGGCAGGCTACCGGAATCTATCGAATGCTTCGAACGCGCCATCAGCGTCAATCCAAAGGATGTCATTGCCTACAACAACCTTGGCACAATCCTGCGCGAACAAGGCAGGCTCGCCGAAGCCATGGAATGTTACAAAACGGCCATACGCCTGAAGCCAAAGCATGCCCAGGCCCATAACAACCTCGGCACCCTGTTGCATGAAAAATGCCTTACCCGCGAGGCCATCGACAGCTACCGCAAGGCACTGAAGGCGGAACCGCGCTTCGCCCAGGCCCACTACAACCTCGGTATATCCCTGCAAAGCGAAGGCGCCCACGAGCAGGCCCTGTACCACTACGAAAAGGCCTTGCAGCTCGAACCACGCCAGAGCGAGGTGGTGGCGGCCATCGCCCGTCTGCATGAGAAGGAAGGACGTATCGAGGAGGCCATGCGCCGGATCGAGCCGCACCTGCAGGCATCCCCCCCCATTTCCATCCTGCTGGCCTTCGCCATCCTCAGCCGGCGCCTGAAGCGGCAGCCAGAGGCGGTCGTACTGCTGGAACAGGCCCTCGCCGGCGCCTGGCCGACACCGATCCAGCGCCAGGAAATGGAATTCGCGCTGGGCGATCTCCATGACGACCTGGGCGAGTACGACGCCGCCTTCCGCCACTACCAGAGCGCCAACCGCGCCCGACCCGAACCCTTCGACAGCGCGGCCCACCAGGCACAGGTCGAGGCGATTCGTGCAACCGCAGGCCGGTCCCTGCTGGATCGACCGCGGCCGACCGCGGATTCCGCTCCGATACCGATCTTCATTGTGGGCATGCCACGCTCCGGCACCAGCCTGATCGAACAGATCCTGGCCAGCCATCCCGAGGTGCATGGCGGTGGTGAACTGCCGTACCTGGGTGAACAGGTCGATGCCTTGTGCCAAGCCACCGCTTCGCCCTACCCACAATGCCTCGTCAGGGCCGACGCCGGACAGCTGGAGGAACTGGGACGCAAGTACCGTCAGCAACTGCGTGAACTTGCCAAAGCCAGGCCCTTCGCGACCGACAAGTTGCCACACAATTTTTTCTATCTCGGACTGATCCGGGCGGCGATTCCGAACGCACGCATCATCCATTGCCTGCGTGACCCACTGGACACCTGCCTGTCAATCTACTTTCACAACTTCAACTCCAACCACCCCTATGCCCGCGACCTGGCCAGCCTCGGCCAGTACTACCAGGGCTACCTGTCCCTGATGGAACATTGGCGCGCACTCCCGGGAATCGATATGTACGACGTGCGCTACGAAGACCTGATCCACGACCAGGAGCCCATCACGCGTGCGCTGCTCGAATACTGCGGTTTGGACTGGGACGATGCCTGCCTGGAGTTCCATAAGTCCAAGCGCATCGTCAATACCCCGAGCTACGACCAGGTACGCAAACCCATCTACAAGCGCGCAGCGGGGCGCTGGCAGAATTACGCACAGCACCTGGAGCCACTGCGTAACGCCCTCGACTCTGCGCCCGCGACATCCTGAGGGTACGGGCGATGCATCCGCAATTAATGACGCTTCTTCAGCAGAACCGATTCCCCGAGGCAAAGGCCTTGTGCGCCAGGCTTTGCGCGGATAACCCGGGCAACGCACAGATCCAGTTCCTGATGAGCGCCATCTGCGGGCAGCTGGGGGACTTCAGCGAGAGCGAGACACACTGCAGGAAAACACTCTCCATCAACCCAAACATTCCGGAGGCCTGGTATAACCTTGCCGTGGCACAACTACGCCTCGAAAAGACCTCCGCCGCCATCAAGAGCCTGTCGAAGGCCATCGCTCTGAAAGCGGACTTCCCGGAGGCAGTCAATGAATTGGGCAACGCCTATCAACGCAGTGGCAAGCACAGTAAGGCCATCGAGTTTCACCAGCGCGCCATCGAACTGAAACCCGATTTCGTGGCGGCACACCACAATCTTGCGCAGGCCCGGCAGCAACTCGGGGAGACGGATGAGGCCGCCCGGCATTTCCAATCCGCCATCTCGATCCAGCCGGGCTTCGCCGATGCGAGGGTAGCCTATGGACAACTCCTGCTCGCGAGAGGAAACAAGGAATCGGCCCTGAACCAATTCAATGCCGTGCCTGCCGACCTGCCCGGAAACCTCGAGCATCTTCAGACCATGGCGGCCAGCCTCAAGGCAGCCGGTTACCCGGCCGAAGCGACCGGTTTCTACGAAAAGGCGCTGGCCCTGAACCCGAGGGATGCCCGACTGCTGTCCAACCATGGTCTTGTGTTGATTGCGCTACACAGGCCACAGGAGGCCGCCGAGGCGATTGGCCGTGCCATCGACCTGGAGCCGGGAATCGCGGAGTATCACTACAACCACGCCATCGCCCTGAATCGCTGCGGCCGGCAGCTGGAGGCCGAGCAAAGCTACCTGAAGGCGATCTCGATCCAGAAGCGATTCCCGGAAGCCTGGATGAACCTGGGAACACTGCAACTCCTGCAAGGCCGCGTCGAGGAGGCACGCGCAAGCCTGGAAAACAGCCTGCGGATGCGCCCGGACTACCCGGAGGCCGCCAGCAACCTCCTCATGGCCATAAACTACGACAAGGCATTGACGAAGGAACAAATCTGGGAAAAACATCGAGCATGGGGCGCCAAACAGGCCGCACGGCACGCGCGGGAATCCCATCCCAGCAACGCCCATGGCCGCGCGCGGCTGCGCATTGGCTTCGTTTCGCCCGACTTCAGGTCACACTCGGTGGCCTTTTTCTTTCAAAGCCTGCTCGACGGAAACCGTGAGCAGGTCGAAATCTTCTGCTACTCCAATACCCCCAGGGAAGACAGCACCACGGAGGCGATACGCGTCCGTGTCGATGGATGGCGCGACATCACACGCCTGAACGACACCGAGGCTTCCAGATTGATCGAAGCCGACCGACTGGATGCCCTTATCGACCTGGCGGGCCACACGAGCAACAACCGCCTGGGAGTATTTGCACTGCGACCCTGCTCAACCCAGATCACCTACCTCGGATACCCCAACACCACCGGACTTGCGCAAATGGATTTCCGCATTACGGACGAACTTGCAGACACGAAGGAAGACCAGCCATACCACAGCGAAGAGCTGGCCATGATGCCGCGTTGCTTCCTGTGCTACGTACCGCCGCCGGACGTGCCGGAACCGACCATTCCCGGATCCAGGTCGGGGCAGCCCATCACCTTCGGCTCCTTCAACAACGCCGCCAAGCTTTCCATGGATACCATCGAGCTATGGGCGCAGGTACTCGCCTCAGTTCCCGGCTCCAGGCTGGTGCTCAAGGCAGCCCCTCTCGGAGATGAGGCAGTGGCGGACCGTTACCGCAAGCTCTTCGCGCAGCATGGCGTGACGCCGGATCGACTGGATTTCCTTGGCAGGCTTCCCGACCGGGAGCACTGGCTTGCGTACAACCAGATCGATATCGCCCTCGACACCTACCCCTACCATGGTACGACGACGACCTGCGAGGCCCTCTGGATGGGGCGTCCGGTCGTTACACTGAAGGGGGACTGCCATGCCGCACGCGTTGGGGCCTCGCTACTTTCGGCCGTGCAACTGGACCATCTCGTCGCGGGCACACCACAGGAATTCAACGAAATTTCGACCGGGCTCGCGCACACCCTGCAAAGCGGCGACCATGACTATGCCGACCTGAGGGCCCGCATGCGGGCTTCACCGCTTTGCAACAAAACCGATTTCCAGCAGCATTTCTTTTCCCTTGTCGCGCGGCTGGTCCGTTAAGTCAGGATATGCAATGCAGAGCGCTCAACGCATACAATCCCTGATCCGCGAGGGAAACTTCAAAAAGGCGATGGACGCATGCGAGGACGCATGCAAAAAACATCCCGCCAACCCTGAATTCTGGCTGCTGAAGGCTGCGATACATGCGCAATCGGGAGACCTGCCCGGGATCGTATCCGCCTGCGAGCAGGTGCTGGATCTGCAGCCAGGCCATCTGCCGGCCCGCTACAACCTGGCCCTGGCCCTGCAGTCCGCGGGGCACAGTGGGCAGGCCGTGGACCATTACCGCAGGATCCTGAACAGCGAACCAGATCACGCTCCATCGCTGACCAACCTGGGCACGATCTGCCGGGAACGGGGGCAGGCCGAGGAAGCGCTGTGCCATCTCGAGCACGCCTGCGCCGTCCAGCCGACCTTCGCCATCGCGCGCAATACCCTGGGCCTGGTCTATTCAGACCTCGGCCGCCACGACGAAGCCCTGACCCAGTTCCAGACCGCCTTGCAGTCGCAACCGGAGATGGTCGCGGCCCGCGTCAACATGGCCCGCAGCCAGTGGCTCATGGGCGACAGCCAGGCGGCCCTGGCACAACTGGATGACATCCTGGGCCGTCACCCGGCCTTCGTGGATGCCCACTCCCTGAAGGCCAGCATCCTGGATGACACTCTCGGCGTGGCAGCCGGCCTCGCATACCTGCAAGGCCTGCCGGATCACCCGGCGATCCACTACGAAATCGCGCGCCGGCTGGCGGCACAGGGCCAACTGGCTGGAGCGGAACAACAGTACCGGGCCGCCATCCAGGGCAACCCCCGCGATTACCAGAGCCTGAACAACCTCGGCGCCCTGCTGCACAGCCAGGGCAGGCCCCGGGATGGCCTGCCGTACCTGCGCCAGGCCCTGTCACTGCGGCCCGACTCGATACAGGTCCAGGTCAATCTCGGCATGGCGCACGCGGCACTCGGCAATGACCTGGATGCACAGCGTCACTGCTTGCAGGCCCTTCGGCTGGCACCTGGGCGCAGGGATATCCTGCAGCGTTTCGCGACCACCCTGTCGTCCGCGAAGACCTTCATCCCCGGCGACGAATTTCTCGACGCGGTGCTGCGCTGCTTCGAGGACCGCGGCATCGACTGGCAGAACCTGTCTGCGCCAGGCCTCGCCACCCTGAGGTCCGACCCCGGCATCGGAGGGCTTTTGTCCCGTTGCCAGGAAGCCTCCGTGCCTGGATACCACGAATTCGCCGTGCTGTGGCAAGGACCTTGCCGGCAGCTGTTCTTCCAGCTGCTGGCCCACACCATTCTTGCCGATGCCGGCATGGAGCGCTGCCTGCGCGCCTGGCGGCAGGCACTCCTGACCCATTTCGTCGACCTGGACGGGCGCTTGCGTGGGCCGGCCAGCGACGATGAACTCGCGGCCATGATTGCCCTGGCCCGGCAATGCTTCAATACGGAGTACGTGTACAGCACCGAACCCGAGGAGGGCTCCCTGCTGGGCAGGCTCGCCGGCAATGCCGATCTGGATTCGCTGACCGGGCAGCTGCTACAGGCCCTGTACCGCCCCCTTTGCGACGCCATCACCGCAATCGACACCAGCCGCCTGGCACCGGAAACCGCCGAAGCACTCGACGAGTTGATCAAGGTGCAGGTCCTGGATGCACGGGCCGAGGCCGCCATCCGCCGGGAACTGGAACCGCTCACGGCCATCACCGACGGCATCTCGGTAAAGGTGCGGGACCAATACGAGGAGTCCCCCTACCCACGCTGGCTCAGCCTCGATCTCCAGCAACCACGCCCCTACCGCTCGGTCCTGCGGGAACACTTCCCGCACTTCACCCCACCCGATTTCGGGTCCGGGCAGGTGGACACCCTGATCGCCGGTTGCGGCACGGGCAAGCATGCCATCCTGTCCGCCACCCGCTTCATGGACAGCCAGGTGATGGCCATCGACCTGAGCCGCAGCAGCCTGGCCTACGCCCGACGCAATGCCAGCGAGCTTGGCATCGACAATATCGACTTCCATTGTGCCGATATCCTGCAACTGGGAGATCTCGAGCGAAGATTCCATATCATCGAATCGGTCGGTGTCCTGCATCATCTCGATGAACCGGAACGTGGCCTCGGAGTATTGCGCCAGCTGCTGGTCCCCGGCGGACTCATGAACCTGGGTTTCTATAGCCGCCGGGCACGCCATGCCGTATACGCGGCACGCCATCACTTCCAGGTGGACCAGGCGCTTCCTGACCTGGACGGGATCCGCCGCGCCCGAGACGAGATCCTCGCCACGCCCGATACCCACCCGCTGCATCCACTGCAAAATACCCTGGATTTCTACAGCCTCAGTGATTGCCGAGACCTGTTGTTCCATGCCCGGGAAACTTGCTATACACTGCCAGAGATCCGGGCGATGCTGGAGCGCAACCAGCTGGATTTCATCGGGTTCGAACTGCCCGACGCGCATATCCGCCTGCGCTACCAGGCGCGCTTTCCGGAAGACCCGCACCTGAACGACCTGGATCGCTGGGACCGGTTCGAACAGGAACAACCCGATACCTTCATCGGCATGTACGTGTTCTGGTGCCAGGCACGGTGCTGATGGTCATGCCGGCATCATGTGCGCATTACAATAACGAGTGGTAGCAGCAGACCCCATGAAAGCCAGGAAACACCACCACCAGAAACTGTCACTCCAGGCGCGCCAGCTGCTCGAGCAGGGCCGCCTGGACGAGGCCCTGGACCTGGCCGGCAAGGCCGCCAAAAAGGATCCCGCCAATCCCGATGTGCAGTTCCTGCTGGCCGCGATCCATGCCCGGCGCCAGGACTTCCCCCGCGTGGCCGAGCACTGCAGCAAGGTGGTCGCGTTGCAACCCGGCAATGCCCTCGCCCACTATAACCTCGGGCTGGCTCTGCAGAACATGGGGCAACTGGAGCCGGCTGCCACGGCCTATCGCAAGGCCATTCAGCTGCAGCCGGACAATCCGTCCCCGCAGATCAACCTGACCGCCGTCCTCCTCGACCAGGGTCAGATCGCCCCCGCCCTGGCCAGCGCCGAGGCGGCCCTCGCGATGGCCCCGGCGCTGCCTGCCGCCCATATCGCCCGGGCCCGGGTCCTGTTGCTCGACGGCCAGGCAAGGGAGGCGCAGGATGCCCTGCTCCAGGCCCAGCAGCGTTTCGGCAACCATCCCGATATCAGCCTCCAGCTCGCCCGCTGCCACAAGGCCTTGGGAGAAACGGACCCGTACCGCTCACAGGTCGAAGCCCTCACCCGCAACGCGCCGGGCCACGCCCCCGCCTGGCTCGAACGGGGACAGATGGAACAGGAGGCCGGGAACTACGCGGACGCCGTACGTCATTATGAACAGGCGGCACGCCTCAACCCCGACCCCAAGACCCTGTTCAACCTGGCCCACTGCCTCTATGCCGCCGACCAGGTGGAGGCCGCGCGCCGGCTCTACCATGAGCTGCTGGACAAGGATCCCCACAACCCGCTGGTGCACAACAATCTGGGCCGGCTCTACGAACGTCTCGGACAACTCGAGAATGCCGAGCGCCACCTGCGCCGCGCCGTGGAATTGCAACCGGGCCGGGCAGTCCCCCATTGCAACCTCGGGCGCGTGTTGTACGGCCGCGGTGACTATGCCGCCGCCCGCGACGAATACGATCGGGCCATCGCTGCGGACCCGGATTATTTCGAAGGACATTTCGGGCGCGGACAGGCGCTCTGCGAGCTCGGCGAGCCTGGGGAGGCCATCTCCGCTTTCCGCAAGGCGCTGGAATGCAAGCCCGACCTCAATGAAGCTCGCTACTACATCGCCTCCCTGGGCGGCGAGGACAGCGACGAGGCCGACCGCCATGACTACGTGGCGGGCCTGTTCGACCAGTATGCGGACAAGTTCGACAATGAGCTGGTCAACAAGCTCAAGTACAGCACCCCCGAGCATCTTTACAACACCGTGTGCGCGGCCCTGGGTACAGACGTGCGCGACCGGGACATACTGGATCTCGGCTGCGGCACAGGCTTGTGTGCGCCGCTATTCCGCCCCCACGCCCGGCACCTGGCCGGCGTGGACCTGTCGAGCCGCATGATCGACAAGGCGCGCGAACGGAACCTGTACGATGACCTGGCCGTGGCCGACGTGACCGCCTTCATGCGCGACCGACCACAGGGCTACGACCTGGTCCTGGCAGCGGATGTATTCGTCTATATCGGTGAGCTCGCCGATACTTTCGCGGCCAGCTGGTCGGCTCTGCGCCCCGGCGGCTACTTTGCATTTTCCACCGAAACCTGCCCGGGAGAGGGTTACCGCATCCGCGGCTCGGGGCGCCACGCACATTCGCAGCACTATATCCAGGCGCTTGCAGCCAGCAGCGGCTTCACTGCAATCGATCACTCCGATTGCGACCTGCGGCTCGAGTACGGCAAGCCCGTGGCGGGCACGGTATACCTGTTCCAGCGCCATGAACCCGAGTGAGCGAAGCGGGCAATCCGGGAAACAACAGGCCCAGCAACTGCTCCAGCAGGGCCAACCCGATGCGGCCCGAAAACTGCTGGAGGCCCTGGTGGCGCAATCGGCCCAAGACATCGAGGCCTGGTTCCTGCTGGGACTGGCGCGGGGCCAGGCCGGGGAACTGGCAGGGGCGGAACAGGCCTTCCAGCGCTGCGTGAAGCTGCGCCCCGACGCCTTCGCCGCCTGGGACAACCTGGGGCTGGCCCTGCTGCAGCAGGAACGATTCACGGAAGCCAGAAAGGCCTTCCGGACATCCATCAAACTCAATCCCGCCAACCCCATCCCTCACAACGGCCTGGGGCAGCTCTTTCGCAGCCAGGGCGACATGGCCAGGAGCCTGGCCAGCCTGCGGGAGGCCCTGCGCATCGATCCGCGTTTCGTCCCCGCCCATGTGCAGCTGGTCATCGCCTATCGTACCCAGCACAACACACCCGAGGCCTTGCAACATGCCCGTGCCGCCATCGAACTCAATCCCGGCGCGGCCGATGCCTGGCACCATCTCGGTGAACTGCTGCACGGGCAGGGCGATTTCGAGGCCGCCCTGGATGCCCTGCAGCGTGCGCTGCAGCTGCGGCCCACGGCGGAGACCTGGTGCGCCCTGGGCGCGCTGATGGAGGAACTCAACCGGCGCGAGGCCGCACGCGATAGTTATCTAAAGGCAATCGAACTGCAGCCACGACTGCCACGGGCGCACATCCGCCTGGGCGTGGTACTGAACGGCCTGGGCGATACCGATGCGGCCCGTGCTCGGCTGGAGGCCGCCCTCGCCCTGCAACCCGGCCATCCCGTGGCCACGGCCGAACTGGCCAATGTGCTGGCCCTGCAGGGTCATTATCAGGAGGCCGCCCGGCGCCTGGAACCCCTGCTGCAGGGCCGCAAGACCCGCCCCGAGGTGGCCCTCGCCTATGCGGCCTTGAGCGGGCGGATCGACCGGCGGACGGAAGCCCTGGCGTTGCTGGAGCAATTGCAGGCGGACGGCAAGGTGGAACCCCACCTGGAAGAGCCACTGCTGTTCGCCCTGGCCCGGCTGTATGAACAAACCGGCCGTTACGAACCGGCCTTCCACCATTACCAACGCGCCCAGGAACTGCGGCCCCTGCCCGACGACCTGGAACGTCACCTGGAGGAAATAGCGCAGTTGCGCGCCATCTTCAGCACCGAGGCCATGGCGCAACTGCCCCGCGCCAACCACGATACCCAACAGCCGGTATTCATCGTCGGCTTGCCGCGCAGCGGCACCAGCCTGGTGGAACAGATCCTCGCCTCCCATCCACAGGTGCATGGCGGTGGCGAGCTGACCGCCCTGTGGAAACTGGCCCAGTCGCTGCCGGAAGTCAGCGGTGCAAACAAGCCCTACCCCGGCTGCATCGGGGACTGCAGCCCACAGCAAATGGCGCAGGTGGCCCGCCGCTACCTGGAGCAGCTCGAGGCCATGGCGCCGGGCGCAGAGCGCGTTACCGACAAACTGCCACACAACTTCCTGCACCTGGGCCTGATCCAACTGCTGTTCCCGCAGGCGCGTGTCATCCACTGTGTACGCGAACCACTGGACACCTGCCTGTCCATCTATTTCCACCGCTTCAACAGCAGCCATGCCTATGCCCGCAACCTGCGCAGCCTGGGGCGGTATTACCGTGCCTACGAAGGCCTCATGGAACACTGGCGGCAGGTGCTGGACCTGCCCCAGCTGACGGTGCGCTACGAGGACCTGGTGGAGGACGTGGAGGGCATGAGTCGCCAGCTGGTGGCCTTCTGTGGCCTGGACTGGTATGAGGCCTGCCTGCACTTTCACGCCAACGCTCGGGTGGTCAATACACCCAGCCACGAACAGGTGCGCCGCCCCATCTACCGTGACGCCTTGCAGCGCTGGCGCCACTATGAACCCTGGATTGGACCGCTGCGGGAAGGTCTCGCCCGTGCGGCGCCGGACCAGGGACCGGAATAATTGTACGGGCTTGTGCTCGACACAGGCCCGTACAGTAGTGAACGCCTAGCCTGCCTGCAGACGACGGCGACGGGCAACACCGACCAGGCCCACCAACCCACTGCCGAACAGCCAGACTGCCGCGGGGACCGGCACCTCGCAGATACCGGCACCACACATTGGCGAGGCTGTCAGGCTGGTGATATCCAGCGCGATGTTGAGGCCGGTGAAGGGACCATCGGGCATCGGGCTGCCTGCCACGCCATAGACCTCGCCATAGGAGCCCCAGGTGCCCGATGACGCGCCCGTGTTTTCCACATAATCACTCTGGTTCTCGACCGTATCCAGCACCAGCGGCAATTCCCCGGATGGCATCGTCAGCATGCAATCACCATAACTGCAACCCGCGGCCAAACTGGTATTCCAGGCCGTGGTGGCAACGGGCGTCGGGCCCATGGCCAGGTACTGGTAGACATGATTGACATAGGAGCCATCGGTGGCCGGAATGGCGCCCACCCCCGCGATGATACTGCCATACCCGAAGCCGGGTTGCGTCATGGCCCCGAACAGGCCAGCCGCGTCCAGCACCAGGGACGCCGGCATGCCAATATTGCCATTCCAATTCCACTGCAGGTTCCCCAGCACCAGGCTGCCCGGACCGCCCCGCCCGTCCCCGATGGCCTGCAACTGGAAACTGGTCACCTCTGCCGGGGAAGATCCCTGCAGAAACTCGAAGGGCGCCAGGGTCGCACTGCCCGTCCCGGTGACGGTGTCGAAGAACAGCGTCCCGTTGACCGGCGTCTGGAACTGATTATTGAGGTTGCCGGGGTGATTCGGAATGCTGTTGTTGGCCAGCACTCCGCCGGCAGAATCCAGCCAGGTGAACATACCCTGCCAATCGAAGCCTACCAGTTCGGCCTGGGCCGCCTGGGGCATCACGACCAGGCCCAACGCGGCGGCCACGGCGTTACCGAGAATTTTTTTCTTGTTCTTCATACTCGTCGACTCCTCCTTGTGAATGAAAAACGGGCTGGTGGGCCGGCCCGGTGTTGCCACTGCTTTCTGCCACTGCCTTCCTGTTCAGGCCACGCGCCGGCCGCGACGCGCAACACCCGCCAGCCCGGCCAACCCCGCGCCAAACAGCCAGACCGCCGCGGGAAGTGGCACTTCGCTTACCACCACGAAGTTGGTCATGGAGGTCATGTCGAAGTTGGCATTGAAGCCCGCGAAGGGACCATCAGCCATGGGATTGCCACCGATGCCCACGCCATCGCCCTGAGCAAATTCGTTCAGGTTGGCAGCGGTGTCCGTCACCAGCGGCAGGGCGCCGGAGGGAGAAACACCCATGCAAGCGCCGGGAGCACAACCGGGAGCGAAGCTGGTGTTCCACTCGGTGGTGGCCATGGGCACCGGGCCCAGGCCCAGGTAGCCGTAGGTGGCGTTGGTGTAGGTGCTGTCGGAGGCCGGCACGGCGCCGAAGCCGGCCACTTCCGCCTGGGTCAGGTCACCGTCCATGATCAGACCGCCCTGCAGGCCGCCGAAGAAGCCGGCGGCGTCCATGACGATGGAGACCGGGATGCCGAAGGTGCCCCCCCAGCTGAACAGCATGTTGCCCAGCACCAGGGAGCCCTCGCCGCCCATGCCATCACCGATGGCCTGCAGATCGATGCCCTGGGCTTCCGCAGGTGCACTGCTAGAGAAAAAATCAAACGGCACCAAGGTTGCAGAGCCCGCACCGGTCACGGTGTCGAAGGTCATGGTTCCGGTCACCGGGGTCTGGAAACGGTTGATGAGCTTGGGAAGGCTGGTATTTTCCAGCGCCCCACCGGTGCCATCCAGCATGGTGAACACGCCATTCCAATCGGCGTTGATGATGTCGGCCGTGGCGGCCTGGGGCAGCGCGGCCATGCCGAGCGCGGCGGCCACGGCGGTACCGAGAATTTTTTTTGTCTTCACTCGTCTACTCCTTCCTGTGAGTCATGATCGGACTGGCCGGCCAGCCCGGTGGTGAATGCTCCCTGTCACTGCCCTCCCTGTAGTTCCTGGTTTCCGCCGCGCCACGCACCACCCAGCAACCCCAGCAGACCCGCGCCGAACAGCCACAAGGCGGCCGGCAGGGGGACCACGATGCCGGTGACGGTCAGGTCCGTGAAATCGAAGTTGATGTTGTAGCCCTGGAAGGGGCCATCCAGCATGGGGCTGCCGCCAACACCCATGCCATCCCCGAGCAGCTGGGCCGTGCCCACCTCGTAGCGCCATACATTGGCTGCGCTATCCGCGACCAGGGGCAGGGTGCCGACGTTATCGAGGTACAGGCAGTCGCCAGGGCTACAACCGGGGATCGCACTGGTGTTCCAGTCGGTGGTGGCAATCGGGGCCGGCCCCAGGGCCAGGTAGTCCAGGCCGCCGATCCAGGTGCCGTCGGAGGCCGGGATGGCACCCACGGCGGTGATCAGGCTGCCCACGGCGAGGCCACCACCCGCGATGGCGCCATACAGGCCGGCGGCATCCAGCACCAGGGAGGTGGGAATGCCGATGCCGCTGTTCCAGTTGAACAGGAAATTGCCCAGCAGCAGGCTGCCGGGACCGCCCATGCCGTCGCCGATGGCCTGCACTTCAAAGCCGGTGGCCAGGGCGGGTTGGGGGCCGCCGAAGAAAAAGAAGGGCTCCATCAACACCTGCCCGGTGCCCGCGAGGGTATCGATCCGCAGGGTGCCGTCGATGGGGGTTTGGAAGCCGGTGCCCTTGGGCAGGCTGGTATTCTCCAGGGCCTCGCCGTTGGGGCTCAGCATGGTAAACAGGCCGTTCCAGTGGAAATCGAGGATGGCGGCCTGACTGGCCGGGGCCAGGGTCGTCAGCCCCAGAGCGGTGGCCAGGATCAGGCGACGGGGATGGTGTGGCATCTGGACTCCTCCCTGTGGTGGAGGCACGGTCACCCGCCGACGAACCGCCTGTCCTGGAGACGCGCACCCATGGATACGGCACTACAGATAAAAAAACGGGCGCTAAAGCGCCCGTGGTGAGATTGGTATCAGCGTTGTTATAGAGAAATCCGGGTTGGCTCCCCCGGCGCCGGTTGGCGCCGGGTTTGCCCGGGTTGGCAAGGGGCTGACTCCCTCGCCATCCCGATTAGAGAACCGCTCAGGCGGTCTTGCGGCGACGGGCCACGCCCACCAGACCGAGCAAGCCGGAGCCGAGCAGCCATACGGCGGCCGGGACCGGAACCTCGGAGGTCATCTGGATGTTGGTCATGGAGGTGATGTCGAAGTTGGCGTTGAAGCCCGCGAAGGGGCCGTCAGCCATTGGGTTGCCACCGACACCATAATAGGTCATGAACGTATCACCGTTGTCATCGTGAGTGCCTGCGGGAGCCCCAGTGTTGGCCATGAAATCATTGTTGTTGGCAACCGTATCCAGCACCAGCGGCAGGGCACCAGAGGGAGAAACGCCCATGCAGGAGCCGGGAGCGCAACCGGCGGCGAAGCTGGTATTCCAAGCGGTGGTGGCCATGGGTACCGGGCCGAGACCCAGGTAGCCATAGGTTGCCCCGGTGTAGGTGCCGTCGGAGGCCGGTACAGCACCGAAACCGGCGACTTCTGCCTGGGTAAGATCGCCGTCCATGGTCGCGCCGCCCTGCAGGCCGCCGAAGAAGCCGGCCGCGTCCATGACGAGGGAGACGGGGATGCCGTTGGTGCCGTTCCAGTTGAACAGCATGTTGCCCAGCACCAGGGTGCCCGGGCCGCCCATGCCGTCGCCAATGGACTGAAGTTCGATGCCCACGGCTTCGGCAGGTGCAGTACCAGCGAAGAAATCGAAAGGCACCAGGGTAGCGGAACCCGCACCGGTCACGGTGTCGAAGGTCATGGTGCCGGTCACGGCGGTCTGGAAGCGGTTGGTGCCCTTGGGCAGGCTGGTATTATCCAATGCACTTCCGCCGCCATCCAGCATGGTGAACACGCCATCCCAGTCAGCGGTGACAGTGGCCGCGGTAGCGGCCTGCGGAGCGACAGCGGCACCCATGACGGTGGCAATGGCTACGCTCAGTACGTTTTTCTTGATGCTCATGTGGTAACTCCTCCAAAAGTGTCGAATGGTCGACTTTTCGAAACCCAAAACTTGTTGTTCGCGTTCCGCCCCAGTTGCACCCGGTGGTGATGCTGTGGCGGCTACTCGGGTCTCATGAATGCAGGCTTCGGGCCAACTTTTTCAACACCCTGAAAAAACTGGGCAATTAAACCCAACCCGCTGATCGCACCCGGCTCTAGCCCAACAATCTGTCAAGTAAATCGACATCATTCAAGGCGCCCACTACCCGGCGAGCCATGGCATAACCTGCTGTGTTGAATGATAAATATGCCTTGGATCCCGGAAGACCCACGGGGCATCGGTGGTCGTCAGAATTTCCGACAACTTCGGGATCCCGCCTTTCCCGGCTCTCACATGGCGTGCTCTCGATACAGAAGACCGGGCCTGCGGGTGATCACCTGCTCCAATCCTTAACGCCCTGCGCAAACACATTGGTTGCAGCCGCGCTGCAATCGAAGGAACGGGCACAACAACCGTTGCCGCCACACGGCTTGACAAACCCGCACAAGATGACAATGATTCCGAACTCCGTTTCGGCTATTCGTATCGAAACAATCAGGGCACACCCTGGAGCCTGGAACGGGATGGACAGTCGGCTGGCATGGATGCTCATCCTGGCCGCGCAGATCACAGAACCACAAACAAGTATAAAATTTTTCGATTTTCGGAGGAGAGCCTATGAACGCGCGGATCGCACGCCTGCTTCCGCTGTGCGCAGCCCTTGTGGCAGCCACGCCCACGGCGGCACTTGCCACCAATGGATATTTCCTGATCGGTTTCGGCGCCAAGTCACGCGCCATGGGCGGAGCCGGCGTGGCCTACGCGCAGGACGCCCTGGCCGCGGCCGCCAACCCGGCGGCCATGGCCGACGTGGAGGCCGACACCATGCGCATCGACGTGGGCGGCGAGTTCTTCAACCCGCCACGCTCGGTCTTCCACAGCAGCGACACTCTGGGCACCACCCGGGAGGAAAGCGGCGCGAACCTGTTCCTGATCCCCAACATGGGCGGGGTCTTCAAGTTCAACCGCGACATCACCGTCGGCATGGCCGCCATTGGCGCCGGGCTCGGCACCCGCTATCAGCAGGTGGTACCAGGCAACCCAACCTGCGTGAATAGCGACACCAGCGGCGGCACCGACAGCTACTTCTTCAACTTCAACTGCAATGCCGACAGCACCACCGTGGGGGTATCCCTGATGCAGATGCAGATGTTGCCCACCGTCGCCTACCGCCTGAACCGGCAGCATTATATCGGCGGCTCGGTGGCCATTGCCGTGCAGACCTTCCGCGCCTATGGCCTGGGCGCCTTTCAGGACCTGGGCTTCGCGGCCGGCAACGAGAAGGTCAGCGGCGAGGGTAACGACTGGTCCTACGGCGGCGGTGTCCGCCTCGGCGGTCTGCACAAATTCCAGGACGGCCGGGTCACCCTGGGCTGGAACTGGGCATCAGAAGTCTACATGTCGCGCTTCAAAAAGTACGAAAACCTGTTTGCCGAACAGGGCTCCTTCAATATCCCCTCCCACTATGCCGTCGGTATTGCCGTCAAGCCCACCGACAAGCTCACCATTGCAGCGGATGTGCAGCGTATCGAGTTCAGCAGCATCACCTCCATAGGCAGCCGCGGCCCGGTGGATCCGGTGGACTTCAACCCCCAGTGCCCGGGTGGTTCCACCGGCCGGCCCGAGTGCCTGCTGGGCGGAGACCTCGGCATGGGCTTCGGCTGGCGTGACCAGACCGTCTATAAACTCGGCTTCAACTACGACCACAACAGCACCTGGAGTTACCGCGCCGGGGTGAACTACGGCAAGTCGCCCATCCCGGACGAAGAAGTCCTGTTCAACATGCTGGCGCCGGCCACGGTGGAATGGCACCTCACCCTTGGCGCCAGTTACCGGCCGAGCCCCAACGTGGAATGGTCCGTCAACTACATGCACGCCTTCGAGAACACCATCACTGGCCCCACGGCATTCACCAACCGTGATCCCGGTGAGGACAATGCGGCCATTTCCATGTACCAGAATTCGCTCGGGGTGAGTTTTTCATTCCGCATGTAGAGACCGGAAATTTACAGCCGCAGAACGACGACGGCACTGAAAAACCATAGAATACTTACATGCCGTTAACAGTTATCGGCATGAGGAGGAGACTTCCAAAATGAAGACAATGTCGAACTTTTCCAAGCGCACAGTGATGGCCACGGCCATCGCAGCCTCCCTCGGCGGCGTTGCGCCCATACAGACCGCAACGGCTGCTGAACTGGCCTTTAACTGGAGCGGCGTATTTACCATGCTCGACTCCGCCGGTAGTGCACTGGACAACACCAGCCTGGCCAAGGGCACCAATCGCTTCCAGACGGCTGTTACCGGCACGCTGACGTACGATACCGTCCTTGGGACCGGCAGCATGACCGTCAATTCCTTCGATTTCTTTTCGGGCACCTCACCTGCTGAAGCCACGGGTGTAACTCTCGAAGCCATCGGTGACGGCCTGGGTGGCGCTGGCAATCTGGTACTCGGCAATATGCTCTTCAATTGGAATGGGACCAACGGAATCCCGGTCTCAATCGTGTGGGATGCAACCGGCCTCTTCACAGCCATCGATGGTGGACTGAGTGTTGGCGACCCGGCCGTCACAGGAACAGGCGCGGTACCCGCCTCCGATGGAACATACACCGGGGCAACCTATGGCTACCTGGCCCTTGGATCGACCCCCTTCGCCACCACCGCCTGGAACACCAGCTTCGCGGCTGGATGTTCCCTGGGCGACTGCATGTCGGTCTCGCCTTCCGGCGAGCTGCCGCTGGTAGTGGATACGGTTGCCAACAACAATGATTTCGTTGCCAACACGGGGGCCACCCCGGGCACTCACGATGACAACGTCGATACATTCCTCACTTACTATGGCGTCGGCGGCAACCCGATGGCCGATGGCCCCTTCCAGGGTTTCAACGCCAACTTCGACTTGACCAGCATAACCCTGGTCAGCGACGGTTCCGTGAGCTTTACCGTGCCGACAGCGATTTCCGTCAACGTCCCCGAGGACCCATTGCCACCGAACTTCGATGTGGATCTCGGCACCCCCACCGATGTCGTGCCGGGCGGCGCCACCGTGGAGTATTGCCTGGATACCGTCGCTGCCTGCGATAACGGCAATCTCTGGGTAGCGGACAACCCCCCCAATACCATCAGTGTGCCCATCACCCAGACCATCAACACCCTGACCGTGAACTGGCGCGTTAGCGACGGCTTCGGTGGACTGGCATTCAATACCCAGAATGTAACTGCCACGGTACTGGACACGACACCACCCTTTTTCACCAGCCCTCCTGGCGATGTCAGTGTCTCGGTCGAAACCACAGCAGAAAGCGTAGTGTTCGCCGCCATCGGCGCCGTCACGGCCGACGATCTGGTTGAGCCGAATCTCACTATCGAGTGGTCCCTGGACAATACCACCTGGAACGCGTACGACCCTAACGTGGCAACCAGCTCCAGCGATTTCGGCCCTGACGCCAATACGGTGTACTGGCGGGTGACCGATGTCGCCGGCAACAGTGTCACCCATCAACAAACCGTGACCCTGAGCCTGCCCCAGGGCATCGTCGGCGAACCCTGCGTGGTGGACACAGATCTACTGAACAGCTCCATCGGCTATCGCCAACTCGGCGGCACCTTCATCATGTACGATCCACAAGGCAACCTGGTTGGCAGCGTCGATACCGCAGTAACGGGGCAGATCGATACGGCCGTTGTATGTGCCGACGAGACCTGCACCGACTCCGGTGCCGAGCTGGCATCACCAACTCCGTTCTTCAGCGAACTGTGGACCACCAGTGCAATCCGGCTCTTCGACCAGCCGGGCACCTACACATTCGAAACCTGCTTGAATGACGGTTCCACACAGTGCACGGCACCAGCGCCTCTCTCCATGGAGGTCGGCCCCAACCAGTTGGGTGCCCATATGCTATTTGACTGGGCAACCAACAAATCCATTGATGTTGTGCTCGTGTGGAACTTTGGTTGCGGCGGTGCAGAACTGGTTACATCCGATCCCAACGGAGATGGGATTCCCGGCACCCGGATGGTTGACGGCCCTTTCAAGGGTTTCAATGCCACCTTCGACCTCAAGACACTGGCGGGGGAAAGCCCAATCACCACGGGTGGCTTTGCAACCACCATCCCCGTCGTCAAGAATCCAGTACCAAACACCTCGCCCATCGCTTTACAGCCGGGCGACATTGGCACTGTCCTGGGCGGGGTAACGATCACCGCCAGCGAGCTGTTCGACACCTATGGCGCCGCTGCTGACAGTGGCGCAGTCGAGTCCTGCGTGGGTGGTTGTTTTGATTTCACGGTGAGCGGCCTTGCCACCGGAGCCACCATCCAGGTGGTACTGCCCCTGAGCGAGCCCATTCCCTGGTATGCGCTGTACCGCAAATATGATGCGGCTACGGACAGCTGGCGGAATTTCACATTCACCGACACTGACAACGTCATGACCGCAGCGCTTGACGACAATGACCGCTGCCCAGAACCGGGCTCCGGTGACTACAGTACCAACGCCTCGGGCATCCTGACCAATATGCTGCGTCCCGGCGACCAGTGTGTACAGCTCACCATCACCGATGGTGGACCCAATGACACCGATTCTGATGACGGTGTGATTGGCGACCCAAGCGGTGTGGCTCTCACCAGCGCGCCTCCGGCACCCGAGGCACCCACCACGGGCAGCGGCTGCACCCTGGCCGCCGACGGCACCACCCCCGGCCAGCGTTTCGACCTGTGGCTGCTGGCCGGACTGCTGGGCTGGCTGGGACTGCGCCGCAAGCAGGCGTCCTGATCCAGGCACGCCGATGGCGTAAAGCAAAGCGCGGCCCACGGGCCGCGCTTTTTTTGTCCATGCACCCGTAGGAGCGGCCTTTGGCCGCGAAGCGCATGGTGCCACGAGGGGTTCGCGGCCGAAGGCCGCTCCTACATAGGGCCAGCTTGACGCCGCCATGCGGATTGGGTTGAATCGACCCAGGTTGCATAACGATCACAAGCCCGCCACGGGCCTTATTCTGAGGATGGATCACATGGTTTTATATCGCGGTTTCCGCCGCCTGGCATTGTGCCTGGTGCTACTCACCCTTTCACTTCCCGTCCTGGCCGCTACCCCACCCGAGGAGGCCTACCTGATCGAGGCCGGTGATGTTCTGGAGATCTCCGTGTGGCGCGAGGAGGACTTGCGCAAGGCAGTCATCGTACGCCCGGACGGCGGACTGTCCTTTCCCCTGGTGGGCAATGTGCAGGCCCGTGGCAAGTCCATTGAACAATTACAAGCGGAAGTGACGGAAAAGCTCAAGAAATACATCCCCGACCCCGTGGTGACCGTGGCGGTGCAACAGCTGTCCGGTAATGTGATTTATGTGATTGGCAAGGTGAACCGGCCCGGCAACTTCCCCGTGGTGCGTAATGTGGACGTGATGCAGGCCCTGTCCATGGCTGGTGGCATGACTGCTTACGCCGCCGCCAACAAGATCCGCGTCCTGCGCCGCGAGGGTGGCCGCCAGGTCGCCATCCCCTTTGCCTACGGCGACATCGAAAAAGGGGAAAACCTCGAGCAGAACATCGTGTTGCGGGCTGGCGATGTGGTGGTGGTGCCCTGATCGGACATAGCGAAAATCGCAAAATTTCCCGACACTGGCTGGACAGGCCGCGGGAAATCCCGGATCATCGGCCCAGGAGTGAGGAATCGCAATGCCGGGAGGGTATCCCCATGGGGAAACACCGAACATCGCCACCGGCAGCGAATTATAACTATCAGAATATTATAAGGTTTTCACCATGCTTCCAAACCGCCCACGCGCCAGTCTGCTGGCCGTTCTGGCTGCCCTGACGCTGCCCCTGGAGGCGGCCGAATGGGCTCTGGAACCGGAAATCTCCGCCCGCACACGCTACGATGACAATTTCCGACTCAACCGCCAAAACGAACTCTCTGTGTGGGAGACGGCGCTGCTGCCAAAACTCACCTTCTCCAGGAACACTGAGCTGACCAGGCTTGCGGGGATCGCGGGATTCAACCTGCGGCGCTTCGATGAGGATGGCCTGGATACCAATGATCGTTTCTTGCGCTTCCGTTCGTCCCGCGCCACTGAACGTAGCCGCTGGGGATTGGATGCCGACTATGCACGAGACAGCTCGCTGGACAGCGAACTTGTTGATGGGCAGGAATTTCTTGATCGGGTACCACGTGACCGCTGGAGTCTGTCACCCAACTGGTTTCACTCCCTGAACGAGACCACGAGCCTGAACGCCTCCTACCAGTTGGTCGACCTGTCCTACCCTGATTCCCCAAACGACCAGCAGTACATCGGTTATCAATATCATACAGGGAACCTCGGCATCGGCTATCAACTCAAGCCATTGACACGCCTGGTAACCCAAGTAAGCCTGTCGCGTTCCGAACGCGATGACGAAAGCCTGCGCTCCAGCAGTCGCCAGTTAACCCTGGGCGTCGAACACCAGTTCAGTGAACGCCTGTCGGGCACTGCCTTCGTGGGTTACGGCCGCACCGAATCGGAATTCCAGCAAGGTTTTCTCTCCTGCTCCGGCGTCGTGCTGCCCGGGTTTTTCTTCGGCACAACCGGCTCGGTCTGCGTCGACCCGAACACGCTGAACCTGATCGCGTTCACCCCGGCCACCACCGCGGTGACCAGCAAATCCAGTAACACCGTTTTCAACGGCGATCTGCGCTACCGGTTTGAAACCGGTGATGTGGCCATCCAGGCTTCACGCAGCATTACACCCTATACCGACGGCGGTCTGATCCTCAACGAGCGCATCGGCCTCAGCGGGCGGCACCGCCTCACCAGCCAGCTGCAAGCTTCCCTGTCTCTGGATTGGTACCGGACAGGCAACACCAGCGATTTTTCATCCACAATCGACCGCACGACCACCAGTATCCGTCCCTCGCTACGGTGGAAATTCGATCAGGACTGGAGTTTGGCGGCAAGCTACCGATACTTTCGCCAAGAGTATGAGGGCAATACCCAACCGGCCAGCAGCAATGCCGTGGACCTGACCCTCACTTATAACTGGCCACGCATGGCGGTGTCGCGCTGAACGAATCAACTGTAGGAGCGGCCTTTGGCCGCGAAGGTTCGCGGCCAAAGGCCGCTCCTACAAAGGGCATCCCAGGCAGCGATTGAGTTAACCAAAACGGAACTGGCAACATGCAGGAAGAACAAAGCAAAGACCTCAAGGACTACCTGGACGCCTTCAAGCGCCGGCGCTGGGCCATCACGGGCATCGCCCTGCTCATCTTTATCATCGGCCTGATCACCGCCCTGGCGCTGCCACCCACCTACCGGTCCGCGGCTACCATCCTCATCGAGGAACAGCAGATCCCCTCCGAACTGGTGCAGTCCACCGTCACCAGCTACGCAGCGCAGCGCATCCAGACCATCAGCCAACGCGTCATGACCCGGCAGAATCTGACGGAAATCATGGATCGTTTCGACCTGTACGCCGATGACCGCAAGCGCTATACCACCGAGGAAATCCTCGCCACCATGCGCGAGGACATCAAGCTGGACATGATCAGCGCCCAGGTAGTGGACCCGCGCACCGGGCGGCCCACTGCCGCCACCATCGCCTTCTCCCTGGCCTTCCATGGCGAGAACCCGCAGAAGGTACAGCGCGTGGCCAATGAGCTGACCACCCTCTATCTGCAGGAGAACATCCGCAGCCGCACCCTACGCGCCGATGAAACCTATAACTTCCTCGCCGATGAGGCCGAGCGCCTTACGGTACAGATCGCCGAACTGGAGAAACGCCTCGCCGAGTTCAAGAGCCGCCACGCCGATACCCTGCCGGAACTACAGCCTCTGCTGCGCCAGCAGGCCGATCGCACCGAATTGGAACTCTCCGACATCTCCAACCAGATCCGTTCTCTGGAAGAGCGCCGTTTTTATCTGCAGGGCCAGCTTGGCCAGATCGAACCCCATGGCAGTGACATCGCGCTCAGCCCCAGCGCGCGGCTGAAGGCATTG
>SWCG01002822.1_pt1 | contig 27216 bp, 28 predicted proteins | sample 4690071 | NCBI WGS metagenome assembly SWCG01 (sample SAMN10267281, study PRJNA491770) | bioreactor metagenome | isolation source: DHS bioreactor inoculated with subseafloor sediment | place: Japan: off Shimokita Peninsula | collected 2012-10 | reverse complement strand
TTTTTTTTTTTATTTGTTATAATGGTTATAAACCATTTATTCAATTCAACAAGATATTAATATTTACTTTTCATTAACCGCCAAGTTTATCATTTTCCAAACTCTAGACTTTAAAAGTACCAGTACAAATACTGCTAAAATCGCAATTCCAATAACAGAGCCCAGTATAAGATTATCAGAATTGGCAATGAATGATGTTGCCACGGGAGCAGTTTTATTGTTAATTAAATGTAGTATTACTGCAATCCAAATGCTTCCAGTCTTTAAAACAGCGTAACTAAAAATAGTGCCCAGTACAATGCAATAAAGAATCATTAATACATTTCCAAGGATAGGGTATCCCGGATAATTATGTCCCAACACTATGAGCACACTGTGCCATAATCCCCATATGATACCAAGCATTAAAACGCCCTTATAACCACCTAAAAGTGGAAATAGCCTGTCTTGAAGGTAAAATCTCCACCCGTATTCTTCTCCAAAATAGGAGGGCCATAATATGAAGAAAAACAAAATTAAACTGGGTATCCATGTGTTAAAGAACATGTAAAGGTTAAATTCTGTGGCTGGAGAGCCTAATCCGGAAATATAATAAAGAATAGGGGTTAAAATGAGTATTGCAGAAAAAATGAGTGGTAAAAAAATGTAATATTTAATATTTTTTCCAAAGTATAATTTTGAGAGTTTTAAGCCATTTCTCCATTTCTTTTTCAAATTCAGCACGATTAGAGTTAAAATTCCTAAAACACCAACAATACCCGAAAGGAGAGGTTTATCCATTATGCTCCCTATAATTGGAGGGAAAAAGCTTTCAAAAAGGAATAGAACTACATATACCAGGAAAAATGTGAATATAATTTTTGTTTCTGTAGTCAGGGCATGGGATTTGAAGTAAGCCATACAGAATATGGCAACTATAGCTGGCAGGAACATGGAAGCTGAAAGTGCCACACCCCACAATGGGGATGTATAAGATAAAGGACCTGCAATGGTATAAATACCTAATTGGAGAATATAAGTGGCTGCAAAAGTGATAATCAAAAACGTATGATAATTTCTATTTACTTTGTTTTTTAGTTTAAGTTTTAATTTTGTATTGGTTTTTTTGAGGTTTTCTTTGGGGTTTTTGGTTAGTTTTGTGTATTGTTGTATTTTTTTCATGATTATTGTGGGTTATTTGATGATAGCGTTCGCTAGTAAGTCTGATTTATAGGTTAGGGTGTTTAGTTGTAGTAGGTTGTAGCTGAAACAGTTGAATATGTTTCGTGTGTGGTTTCGGAGGATGTTTGTGAGTCGTGTGTGTCCGGAGTGGAATATGGTTTTGATTACGGCGTATGGGCGTTCTCCTGGTGATCTTTTGCGTGATATTCTTTTATTTCTCATTTTGTCATGTATTTTTAGTGGATGGCCGCGTGTTGCGCGGTTCATGGTGGCGTTGTGTCCTTTGCATTGCCCTCCAAAGTATCCACGGTCACGATACATGATTTCACCTTGTTGGGATAAGTCAATTTGACTATCATGCACTTTAGCAGTTGTTGTTTCGAGTTCACGTATCAATTCATATTCCATGTCCATTTTTGTGTGTAGTTTGTATCCGAAACTGGATTTTTTGCCTTTTTTGGCCCAGGTTCCATCTTTGCTGCGGCGAGTTTTAGCACGGGGTCCACGTGGTTCGTCAACCTTTTTATGACCTGGATCAGCTGTTATAAATGTTGCATCCTGAATAACGCCTTCTTTAACCTTTAAACCTTTACTGTTAATTTGTCGTTGTAATTCTTCCCATATTTCCTTGTCTTTACCAGTATGACTCAATCTTTCTCTAAAAGACCAGACCGTTGCACGGTCTGGTATATCATCTGGAAATCCTAAGAACTTTCTGAAAGAAATACGGTCCGTGGCCTGCCTTTCAAGTTCTGGATCAGATAAACCGTACCATGATTGTAAAACCAACATTTTAATCATGACTACTTCATCATTGTTGGGCCTACCACCACGTTCTGTTCGATTGTCATACATTTCCCTGATGATCGGCCTGAAAATCTCCCATTCAATCAAAGGTTCAACTTCAGCCAACTTATCACCCAACCGTTCAACACGAGCATACTCCTTGTTCAAGAGATAATCATCAAACGACTTCATAGTATTCTTATACTCCTAATACGATATAAAAATATCGTAAATTCCATAAACACCCACCAAACATGATAAAAAACCATCCACAAAACATTAAAACCAAAAAATCAAAAAGGTTTATAGAAATTCTCGTATATAATTCTTTTTTAAGTTGTCCCCTTTCTAAAACTGCCTCAGTCAAAAAAACATGCCCCCTACATCAATATCCAAAAGTTATCTGGTATTTTATTTTTAATTTAATATTAATTTAACGAATAAATGGATAATAATATGTTGTCAGGTTTGAGGGGCAAAGTGTATCTTTTTTTTAAAACAATTATAAGATTAAATTTAGTTATTGAATACCATTCGCGGACAAAATAATATGGACGTAGGATGGATGCTGGTTAAGGTTTTAAGAGGATATTATTGATTAATTTTAGTTTTAAGGTTATTTAGTTTAATCTGGACATCTTGTTCTGTATGGAGTATGGTAAGAGCTCTTAAAATAGTTTAAAGGTTTAAAATTAGGTCCTGTGTCTATTCCCAATTTTTTGATTAAAACTAAATAATAGTCCTAACATATACTAATGTAGTTGGTTCATGTGTCTGATATTAAAATTGTTCTGGTAGATGGAAACGTAGAAGCGATGGATATTAAGGGTAAATTGGAATCTCTTGGTTATGAGGTTCCTTGTGTTGTTTCCACTGGTGAAGAAGCAATTAAAAAGGTTTTGGACATCAAACCGGATCTTGTTTTAATGGATATTGATCTCAACGGGGATATGGGTGGTATTGAAGTAGCTTCAAAGATTAAAGAGATCAATGTACCTCTTATTTTTCAAACCAAAGAATTAGATGATTCAAAAGCTAAAAAAGTAATGGGAATTCGGCCATATGGGGTTTTAATTAAACCATATGAGGAAATTGAGCTCCAATCAACACTGGAAATGGCTTTTTACAAAATAAAGGCTGAAAATGAGCTTAGATGGAATGAGAATCGTCTGAAAACGGGTATGGACATGGCTGACATGGTTTATTGGGAGTACAACACTGAAAAAGATCTCTTCACCTTTGATGATCAGTTTTTCGCCCTTTACGGTACTAGTGCTGATGAAATGGGTGGAAACACAATGTCTGCCCAGGAATATGTGGAACGTTTTGTTGATCCCAGTGCCTATGAATTTATGGAAAATGAGCTTAAAAAAACCTTTGAAGCAGATGATCCTAATTTTTCCAGTACCGGTCATCACTGGATGAAGCGTGCCGATGGAGAAAAAAGATACATTGTGGTGCGTTTCAAAATCTTGTACGATAAAAATGGTAGAAAGATTGGAACTATGGGTGTTAATCAGGACATAACCGAAGAAAAAATGGCAAAGGATGCTCTTAGGGAAAGTGAAGAGAAATATAGAACCCTGATTGAGTCTGCAAAGGATCCAATCTCTCTTTATGATGAGAACGGTATTTTTTTAATGGCCAATGAGGCAGGGGCATTGAGTATGGGTAAGAGGCCGGCTGAACTAGTGGGTCATTCACTAAGAGAGTTCTTCCCACCTGAAATTGCTGAAAAACAGATTGAATTAATCAGGAAGGTATTTAGCACCGAGGATGGTTTGGAAATGGAAATGCCTGTCCCCCAGGGCAAGCAAAATCTATGGTTCAGCACCAGCTTACAGCCAGTCTATGGGCATGACAATAAAGTTCGCACAGTCCAAGTAATTTCCAGGAATATAACTGACATTAAAGAAGCTCAAATTGAATTACAACAGGCCCTGGATGAAAAAGAGATGCTCATAAAGGAAATTCACCATCGGGTTAAAAATAACTTGATGATTATATCCAGTTTATTGAATCTACAATCAAGATATATTGAAGATAAAGATGCACGTGATGTTTTCAGAGAAAGTCAAAATAGGGCTAAATCAATGGCCATGATCCATGAAAGACTGTACCAGTCCACAGATCTTAAAAACATTGATTTTGGTGACTACATACAAAAACTCACCACTGATCTCTACCGATCCATGGTATCTGATCCAGGACGGATTAAACTGGACATTGATGTGGAAGATGTGAAGATAGACATCAACACTGTTGTTCCTTTAGGACTTATTGTGAATGAACTGGTTACCAACAGCATGAAACACGCATTCCCCAGAAATGAAAGTGGATTTATTAAAGTGGAACTCTACAAGGGGGAAAACCATAAAATTATTTTAAGAGTTCGTGACAACGGGGTTGGATTCCCGGAAGATATTGATTATAAAAAAACCAGCTCCTTAGGCTTACAACTAGTAAACAGTTTAACAAAGCAAATTGGTGGTGAAGTCGAACTTGGTGAGGGTCCGGGAACAGTTTTTACCATTATTTTTAAGGAACAAATAGCTAATGGTTAATTTTAGGTCTCTTAAACGTCTATAACCTTAGAATTTTACTTCATTTAAGTTAATCTATAAATTATTTCATTGCTTCAAGTTTTTTATTTAATAATAACTATTAAATTGACATTTTCTAACATTACTGGGTGATTATATGGGTGTAAAGAAACAAAACATTCCAGATAAGGGGGCTGCAGTAGAAAAGGATATGGAAACTTACACTATTGTTCCATACATCCCTGGAGGTCTGGTAGATCCTGCCATTTTACGTAAGATTGCCGATGCTGCTGAGAAATACCAAGTTAAATTTATTAAAATGACCTCAGAACATAGAATCGGATTATATGGGGTTAAAGAGGCAAATATTGATAATATCTGGAATGATCTGGGTATGGGGCCAGGAGGTCATATTGGTAAATGTGTGAGGGCAGTCAAGTTTTGCACTGGAAACACAGTTTGCAAGAAAGGGCATCAAAACACCATGGACCTCGGGTTACGTATTGATGAGGCTTTCCACAGGATGGAAACACCTCAAAAAGTAAAAATCTCTCTTTCCGGTTGTACCAGTTCATGTGCAGAATCTGCAGTCAGGGATATAGGCCTTATTGGGACTCCAATGGGTTGGAAACTGATGGTTGGAGGGACATGTGGACTACAGGTCCGGAAAGGAAAACTACTAGCCGAAAACCTTTCTGACGGCCAGGTTATTGATTACATTGGTAAAATATTAGATTATTATAAAGAAAAGGGTATTCAAAAACGAATGGGGATATTTATCGACATAATTGGATTTGATAAGTTTTCTAAAGCTATTCTGGGCGAATAACTTAAATCATGTTAATGAAATATATTGAGAGGTGTAAACATGAACTTTTATTATTTAAACACACTGCTTCCGGTTCTACCTTAGACCTTTTTCAATGTTTGTTGATGTTTAAGGGGAAACATTTACATTGATTTGATATAATCTTAATTTTCGGAAATTCATAAGATGGGAGAAAAATATGGAATCATTCCAGGAACATATGCAGGAATACAAGAAACAGTTGGATAGAGGTCACATTCAGGATGCCTACAGGGGATTGATGAAATATATTATGGATCTAAGAGTGTATTTTAAAAATAAATACCCTGGATATTTCGTTTCTGGCATTTATTACGGGTACCTGGACATGACCTATTTTTCTTTCACCCCCGAGTCATTAAAGAATATGAAACTTAAAATTGCAATTGTTTTTGTCCATGAAACCTTTAGATTTGAAGTTTGGCTAGCTGGATCTAATAAGAAGGTTCAAAGAAAGTATTGGGAACTTATAAAAGAAGGTGTTTGGAAGGAATACCACATTCCATCAACTATCCAGGGTGTAGATTCTATTCTGGAGCACGTTCTTGTTGATAATCCTAATTTTGCAGATTTGGATAGTTTAACCCAGCAGATAGAGACGGGTACATTGAAATTTATTGATGATGTTGAGGACTTCCTATCTAAAACATGACTTATATTTAATGGAGTACCTATTGGATATTAGTGCCAATTGGATAAGTTTATGATTTTCGTTGTTTATTGTGGGCCGGACCAAGATGTCTGAATAGTCGTTTAGATCAAAATAAGTTTTTTTACAAAAATCCACTAAATTTGGGTCATTAAATTTATAATAAGTTTAATTTCATATATGTTCAAATTATATTCCGAAATATTTTCCTAAATATTTAGTATTGAGTTAGAATATATATTTAAATTAGTTTTATACTCATTGAAGGTTTTAAAAATGTTAGATGAAGGAAAATCCAGGGAAGAACTCGTGGATGAATTAAAGGAATTAAAGGCTATTTTAAAATCCAACCAGGAATCTACAAAAAAAATCATAGAAAATGAGCGAATTTTATCTAAAACTGCTTTAGAATTGGTTGATTTGCCTCCTCATATAGATATCTATGATTTTATTGCAAAGAAATTGGGTGATCTAATTGAAAACTCTCTTATTGCCGTTAGTATGTATGATGAACCATCAGACAGTATTCTGGTGCGTTCTGTGATTGGGGAAAATCAAAGATTAATCGAGCTGTCCCAAAAAATTATGGGTGGGGGGCTAACGGATATAAAGCTACCACTCAGGTCTTTTTATGAATTTTATGATGATAAAGAACACCAGAAAAATACAATACTCAGCGGTAAACTTCTTAAAATGGAAGATGGATTGTATCAGGTGTTTGCCGGACGATTACCCCAAAAGATTACCAGAATGGTGGAATTAACTATGAATATGGGTGATATGTATGGCACTGGTTTTGAATCAAAGGGTAAACTTTATGGTACTGTTTATATCTTTCTTAAAAAGGGGAACAAATTAAATAATAACGAACTAGTCCAATCTTTAATCAGTCTTTTTGCAGTGGCAATCCAGCGAAAACAGGCCGAAAATGAGATAAAAAAGGCTTTAAAAGAGAAGGAACTTCTTCTTAAGGAGATCCATCACCGGGTTAAAAATAATTTAATGATCATTTCCAGTTTATTGAATCTCCAATCAGCCCATATCAAGGATGAAGGGGCCCGTAATGTTTTCAGAGAAAGTCAAAACCGGGCCAAGTCAATGGCCATGATCCATGAAAGATTGTACCGGTCTACAGATCTTAAAAACATAGATTTCGGTGAGTACATAAGAAGCCTTACCACTGATCTGTACCGTACTCTAGTTGCTGATCCGGATCGTATTAGACTTGATATTGATGTAGAGGATGTGAAGATTGATATTAACACTGTTGTTCCGTTAGGGCTTATAGTGAATGAACTGGTTACCAACTGCATGAAACACGCATTCCCTGATGGTGAAACTGGATATATTAAGTTAGAACTCTACCAAAAAAGTCAAAAAATCGTTTTAAAAGTTATTGACAATGGAATTGGCTTCCCAGAAGATCTAGATTATAAAAAGACTAGTTCATTAGGATTACAGCTAGTAAATAACTTGACTAAACAGATTGATGGTGAATTTGAACTGGATAGAAACCAAGGAACATCTTTTGCCCTTATTTTTGAAGAAAAAGAATGAACCTAATTTTATCTTTATATTCACATATGAGGCATTGTGAGCTCAATCTCTTCATAATCTTAATTTCTTTTATCCCTGATGTTATTATGGATAGGGGTTGCATTAAAATTGGATTGGCAGTTAATAATCTTAATTAGTGATAAAATTTATAATATAATAAGGGAAGTGTGGAAATGTCTCAGAAAACAAAACGGAACTATTGCCCAGGATGTAAAAAAGAAACGATTTGGGATTATTATGAGGCTCGAGGTGGGTTTAGTCATTGGAAATGTCGGGATTGTGGGGAAAAAGAAACTTTTTGAGTCGATTACGGTCCAAATAGGAAATAATCACACAATGATATCATAAAACTCTAAACTCTTCAAATTCATATTTTTAATTTGGAAATCTAAATTAAATCATATACGGAACAATCACAATTTTTTTTATCAGTTGAGAGGGGTGTTAAGATGATTGGCAAAAAAGAACTTGTAGATCTGATAGAAAACTCAGAATCAGAGAAAATGCAGGGAGATAAGGATATCTGGGAGAAACACATCTATTTGGATAATAATAAAGTTTTAATTGTTGGTTATGAGGAAGAAGAGGAAACTGATAAGCAAGATCCTGAAGAAGAAACCATTAAAACCTATTATTGGTATTGGGAACTTAGAGATTCACAAGAATGGAATGTTATATTTGAAAATCATGATAAAATCTTTAGTTTCTGTGAATCTGAGATGGGAACCTACAGTGATCAAGATCGCATGGAAGATATAGTTGGCGATATAGATGAGGCAGAAATATGCACTTGGAGTGAAAAAGACTTGATTAAAGATATTTCTGAAGATATTGCCGATAAAGTACTTGAATGGTTATCAATGATCCAAAGAGGAGAAAAATAATCAGATAATATTACTTACCTTACCATTTGCTACATTTAACGTGACTGATGAGACTAGCAATTCTTGATTAATTCTTTTATTACATATTATAAATTTTTGGATGAATTTCTATTACATTTTTTCTAGATAAAGGGGCCTAAAATGCAGTTTGATTATGCAGTACTTGGGATGGTAATGATTTTAGCCTTAGTAGTGGTTATTATATTAATTAAATTAATTTATAGGCATAATCCTCATTATAGTGGGCATTATGGGGGAGAAATTGTTCTTTTTCACCGCGCAGAAAGATATAAAAGAAGATTATGGAGATTTAATCTGATTGAAGATCTGAATAATCTAAAAACTAAGGGAAAAATCGGTGATGAATTGGAACTCAATGTGATCTGTGGAGAATTCAGCGATGGTAAACGAGAGATAATTAAACACGCAGCGTATCATGGATTTGGATCGATAAATATTATTAGTGGTCCTAAGGTATTTTCTGAGGATAAAATGGAAATTTACACCCTTCTTGATCAGTATAAGAATGTGGAATATTTAATCTTGCCCAGAAGACCCACCAATCATTTCATGGTTTTTAATAAGGATCATTTATACATTGAAAAGCCCCATCGACACAACAATAGCCGGGGATCGGTAGGGATAAAGAATGCACAACCTGAACTAATAAAAAAATACGATGAAGCTTTTAGTAAAATGATGGGCTATGCTCGTCCCTTAACTAAAGAAGAAGTATTCCGGCAAGAGAGTCATTAATAGGTGCTGAAAAATGGATATCAACACGATAATATCGGGATTTTTGGTTTTAAGTGTAGCAGGATCTTCCCTGTCTATAGCCGCTTATTCTTCATTTAAGGATAGGGCGAGTGATGACCAAAAATTATTATTAATCATTGCAATCTGCTTTATTTTTGCATTTTTAGCTGCTTTCATTTTATCTTTCACTACCCTTGAAAATCTTACATTCAATCAATATTTATTATCGTTAATTTTCTTTGTTTTGATTATTATGGCCATATTATCTATCATAGGATTTGTTATCCATCGTTTAATGGTTGATCAGCAATATAAAGATGATGAGTTAAAGTCAGCTATAGTCATTATTGAATCAAGCAAGGATGATTTAGATAGTTCAATAAGCTTATTTGAATCTGAAAAACAATTTTAAACAGATATTCTTAGATTTTCTAATCACAGAATTTCAGAAGAAACGCCTTAATTCCTGCGCTATGGGTTTTGGTTTGCCATAGTCTTGTGCAGAGTCATGGTTAAGGCCCTTAAGTTCAACCAGATTAGAATAAGGTATTGTTTCGTTTAAGGCAGTGAGGCTATCTTTCAAGAATTGAGGTGTTTTACTACCGCAGGGTCCGCTCATACCATGGCCACGGCGATCCACAATGTATACTGTAAATTCATCCAGCAGGAGGGTACCTAGTTTCATAAAGTTTTGAGAAGCATTCACACCATGAAAGAACACGCCGGGGGCCATGGCCCATCTTCCGATAACCAATAATAGTGCCGTCTTTTGAAGTTAATGAACTTTTGTGCATTATTTATTTTTATCTCTGGCTAATCATTAGTAAAATAGTATTTTAAAAATTTCCCAATGAATTTTCAGGTGAATAATTAATGTTTAATTTATTATAAAGTACTATACGGGTTTAAATGCGGATATCATAACTTTATTTTCAGCTCTTCTCAATTGCTCAATGACTGTGGATTTACTCACTTTAAACTTACGGGCCAGTTCTGTTCCATTTATCCTACGTGGATATTCATAGTACCCGCTTTCAATGGCCATCATTAACACTTCGTGTTCTTTCAAAGTTAGATCAGATAACATTTTGTTATTAGGGTTGATATATCCAGTATCACTGTAGGAAATTTGGGTGATAGTTCCCATTAATTTAACCAAGTTAAGAACTTTCTCCAGGCTTGAAGGAGAACCCAGACAATTAAAGGTCATACTCTCTCTGTTCATGATTATGGGGCTTTGCCAGATAATTTCAAGTTCCATCAGTTCTAAAAACCTTGAAAAGTAGGGCGGTGTGGATACCTTCACCATGCATGTGTATTCACTATTGTTTTTCTCAATTACTTCCAGTATTTCATAATATTTAGAGAACTTAAGCTGGTTAAGTGGCCGACCTTCTTCCAGGACTATTTTGCAGATTCCCAGATTCTCCTTCTTGTTCAAGTCTTCCTTAAGGACTTCTAATATCTCAATCTGATTTATATTCTTGAAATTCACCTGGGCTAATTTGGAGAAGATGGTGTTCCACCGCACTTTGCAGGTTAATTTTTGCATATTTAATAAAATACCAGGACCCAGTTATTATAATTTCTGGGTATTCCCGTACATGTATGGAGAAAATGGTTAATGGAAATGGATACAGATTAGAAGAAATAAGAGTATACTAGTTTGCAATGCGGATTTAGTGGGGAGGTTCAATTAGATGACGGTAATTGAAATAGAAAAGTTAACCAAATACTATGGTAAGTTTTTAGCCCTGAATGAAGTGGATCTAGAAGTTAAACCCGGAGAAGTTTATGGGTTCATTGGTCCCAACGGCGCTGGAAAGACAACCACACTCCGTATATTGCTGGGATTGATACGTAAGGATTCCGGGGAAATTCGCCTTTTTGACGGGGACCCTTGGCACGATGCAGTTAGACTTCACCGCAGGATGGCCTATGTACCGGGGGATGTGAATTTATGGCCAAGTCTAACTGGTGGTGAAGTTATTGATATGTTAGGTAAGTTAAGGGGTGATTTTGACCCCGAACGTCGGGATGAACTATTGGAACATTTTAGGTTAGATCCTAAGAAGAAATGTGGTGCATATTCCACGGGTAACCGTCAAAAAGTAGCTCTTATATCTGCTTTAGTTTCTGATGTAGAATTGTATATCTTGGATGAGCCAACCATTGGTCTGGACCCCCTAATGGAAGTGGTCTTTCGAGAAAATGTTAATGAACTTAAAAAAGCTGGTAAAACAGTTTTACTATCTAGCCATATTCTCTCTGAAGTGGAGGCCCTTTGTGATCGCCTCAGCATCATCAGGGATGGTCAGATCATTGAAACCGGAACCTTTGAAGATTTAAGATATATCACCAGGACATCCATCACCGTGGATGCCTATAAATCTATCACCGGACTTGAAAATCTGGAAGGAATTCATAATCTTACTGTGAATGATAAACATGCCCGCTTCAGTGTTGATGGGGAAAAAATTGATTCTGTTTTAAAATATCTCACACAATTCGGTGTTAAATCTCTTCTAAGCACCCCACCTACGTTGGAAGAACTTTTCATACGTTACTACAGTGAAGAATATACTGGGAAAAAAATAGTCAGGGAGTGATGAAGAATGAAAGTTAATATGGGGAATTTTTCAGGGACCTGGACACTGGTGCGTTTAATTCTTCGTAGGGATCGTTTAATTTTACCGGGTCTTTTTTTATTCCCGGTGTTTATGTTTTTCAGCATTGCTACTACCTTTGTAAATATGTATTCTGATCCTGCTTCAAGGACGGTTATGGTTCTAGAAATTAGCAATAATCCGGGTGCTGTTGCATTTTTAGGGTCTATTCTGAATTCTTCTGTGGGGGGTTTGGTGGCATGGCGTAGTGCAGTAATTGGCCCCATTCTGGTGGCTCTGGTGAATATTTTCCTTATAATACGTCACACCCGCAGTGAAGAAAGAAAAGGCCGTCTTGAACTTCTAAACTCAAGTACAGTTGGTAGGCAGTCTGCATTGACTTCGGCTTTACTAACTACCTTTGGTGCCAACATCCTCATGGGACTCATCATTACCCTTTCTTTAATTGGGTTGGGGCTTCCCTGGGAGGGATCCCTGGCAATGGGCTTTTCCATGACACTTTTTGGATGTCTTTTTGCAGCCATTGCCAGTTTAGCTGCACAGTTAACTGAAAATTCCAGTGATGTCCGTTACATCACTGTTGCGGTTTTAATAGCATTTTTCTTGTTACGTATTGTTGGATGGGATAATGGAGAAGTGGCTTGGCTATCCTGGCTTTCTCCCCTAGGATGGGTTCATTATCTACGGGCCTTTGCCGGTGAAGAATGGTGGGTTTTGGGATTGTTCATTGTTTTCATTGTTTTCATGCTATTTTGGACCTACAAACTCTCTTCCATCCGGGATGTGGGAAACGGATTTTTACCCCAGAGAACTGGTCCTGCCAGGGCTTCTTCAACTCTAAGTAGTGTTATTGGCCTGGCCTGGAGAATACACCGGAAAATGCTTTTCTTTTGGATAATAGCCTTTATAGTGATGGGAGTAATTTTAGGTTACAATGCTCAGACTATGACCAATATATTTAACAACAATCCCCTTTTCATGTCCATTCTTTCCCATATGGGCAATGGGGCCGAGCCTCTGGATAGCTATATGACTTTAATGCTCCTATTATTTGGCCAAGTATTCGCTATTTATGGTATTTTAGCAGCATTAAAGCTGCGATCAGAGGAAGTCAAAAAACATTCAGAATTCTTGATAACCAATGCAGTTAACCGAACCCGTTGGGCTTTTAGTAACATTTTTTTTGCTTTAATCGGCCCTGCAATGTTGCTGGTGATCTTTATTTTAAGTTACAGTTCTATTTATGGTATTTATTCTGGAATGGATCAGGATTTGTCCCGGCTTTTAAGTGCAGTTCTAATTTATTTGCCTGCAATCTGGGTGATGGTGGGGGTAGCAGTGGCTTTATTTGGTTTTGTACCACGTTTAACCTCTTTAACTTGGGTGGTACTGGGATTCTTCTCAATAATTAACTTTCTGCCGGATTTTCTGGATATCAGTCAATGGATAATTAATATATCTCCATTCACTCACGTCCCGAATCTACTTTTAGGGGACAGTGTAGGGTGGGATTCAGTTTTAATGATGGTGTTGGCATCGGTATTAATTTCAATGGGTTTAATTGGATTTAAACGTCGTGATATAACTTAAAAATTCTAGTATGATAAAGGATAGTATGGGGGGATAATATTGGGGAATTAAAAACAGTTTATGAAATCTTTCATATACTCTAACTCTCTAAATTTAATTTCGAATTCAGTTTCCTGAGTTATATTCAGTTGCTCCATCTATTTGTTAAACCACTTCTTTTTGTTAAACCACTTAGCATTGATTTTTTAAAAAAGAAAAATAGGGAAAGGTAGGGTTATTCATAACCCTGCTCTTTCCACTATCACATCTGCAACATTTTGCGCTGATTTGAATGGAAAATCACTAGCAGTAAGCACTTTACCTGCATCTCCTGCTTTCAGTTCAAAATCTCCAGATTTGCAGGTTGTTTCTGCCCCTTCAGGGAATGCACTTAAGAGTGCTTCAGGTGTTTCCAGGGGGAATTTAGCTCCTGCTAGTGCTCCAACAATCTGTGTGTGTATTTCTTCTTTAACTCCCATTTATATCATCTCCAGTGGGTATTAAATCCAGTCTTAACTATTGTTAAATAGAAGTATATACTAAACCGTCATTAAATTATACTAAGTATATTTATATACACAAATGTGACTCTGAAGGTTAAATGAGAAACTTTATTTTCAATAATGGATATATGAACACATTGAAATTATGGGAACACATGAATGTGATCAAATGAAAAATTCTAAAATCTACGACACACCGGCTAAATTAGAAGCAATACACCGGGATATTAAACGATTAATGGAAAGGTCCAATCAGGAATATTTAGATCTGATGATGGCTAATTTAAGGAAGGATTTTATAGATTCTCTAACTGTTTACATGTCAGATGATATTGGAATGGGTTTGGAAAGGGGAATGGTTGACCCATGCCCCATGAGAGACACCTGTAAATCAATATTCACAGATTTTTTGGAGGATAATTCAAAAAATATCAGGGAAGGGAAGGTTTCAGAAGAGGAAATTGCGGAGAAAAAAGGGGAATTAGGTCAAATAAGGAAACAAGTATCCTTTGATAATTGTGATATTTGTTTCAGTGAAGTTAACTCTCTTTTTGAAAAACAACTAAACCTTATAGACTCCTTACAGATATACAATTCCAATGATGAAAAAAAGACTAAAATATCTGCCATTAATGAGGAAAACATTGTTAAAAATGCATTAGAACCGTTGTCCAATAAACAAAGGCTGCAAATACTAAAATCAATGGTATCAGAAACCCGCACTTTCTCTTCACTTTCTGAACTCACGGGACTCCGCGGTGGTAACTTATTATTCCACATCCAGAAACTCTTGAAAAGTGAACTTATCCTACAGAGACATGAGCGAGGGGACTACATGATCACCAAGAAAGGATTCAATTTAATGTTGTTACTGGTTAATTTTCAAAAATGCTTGGAAGATTGATAAGGGACTATCATTAAATATCTCCCAGTTATTTGCCTCTAATAATCATTTTAATATCTTAATTTCATTAGTAATTAAAAAAAGATTATCTGTATTGCTCCTCAAAGGTTATTATAAATTTAGTTCCCTTATCTCTATTTAATTCAATTTTCCCGTCTATTTGGGTGGTTAAATTATTCACTAACTGCAAACCCAGTGTTGATGTGTTTCTAAAGTCAATATCATCTGGAAATCCAACTCCAGTATCCTCAACTACCAGTACGAATTCATCCCCATCTTTATGGAAGTCTATATTGATTTCACCCTCTGCATCTTTAATAAATCCGTGTTTCATGGAATTAGTTACCAGTTCATTTACAATAAGTCCCAGGGGTACGGTGGTGTTAATATCCACCATTAAATTTTCCACGTGCATCTTCAGTTCAACCCGTTGAGGGTCAGTGACGCAGCTGTGGTACAGATCCTTAGATAGGGTCTGAATATAATCTCCAAAGTCTATCCGCTTAAGATCCTTGGATTGGTACAAACGTTCGTGGATGAGAGCCATTGAACGGGCCCTGTTTTGACTTTCCCTGAAAATATCCAGGGCTTCTTCATCCTTTATGTATTGGGATTGAAGGTTCAGGAGACTGGATATAATCATAAGATTATTCTTAACCCGGTGGTGTATCTCTTTTATAAGAACTTCTTTTTCCTTTAAAGATTTTTTGAGTTTTTCTTCAACCTTTTTACGTTCTGTGATATCTTGAACTGTTCCGTAAACATGAATACTCTCTTCTTCAGTTGCAGGAATTACTCTTATGTGGAATGCCATGTGCCTAATTTCACCATTATTGAGGACCACCCGGTGATGGATCTCCTGGCTAAAGATCAATCTATTCTCTGTTAAGGATGATTCTATTATTTCTGACATTGGTTGAACATCGTCGGGATGCACATATCTCTGAATATAGGTATCCGATGATATCTGGTAACCACCTTCCTTTTCAGCGGTGGTACCAATCATGGAATAGAACCGATCATTGAAGGTAAGAATTTTATTGGAAGGATCGAATTCCCAGTTAGCTAACTTTGCCAGATCCATGGCATTTTCCAAACGAATCTGACTTAATTTAAGGGCGTCTTCAGCTTTTTGCCTTTCAGTTATGTCAATACAAAATACATTAATGCCTATAATTCCAGTATCTGACTGGATAGGGTTGTAAATGTTTTCCCAGTAATTACGGCTGAGACTCTCTTCCCCATACTCTTCAATGACAATGAAATTTTCACCAGAAAGAACCCGATCAAAGTTCATTTTCGCTTTTTCACGGTCTTCAGGATAGGAGATGTAGTCCAGCATGCTTTTACCAATCTCAATATCAACACCCCAAATATTTTTCATGGTTTGGCTGTGAACCTGGTTAAAGAAGATGTATTGATAATTTTGGTCCAGTGAAAAGGCGATTATATTCTCAGGACCTTCAAAAATAGAATTAAGAATAGCACTGGAATGTTTAATGTCAATTTCCGCTTTTTCAACCGTATTAATCTCTTTAATTTCAATACGCTCCTTTGATAAATGTTGATGGATAAATGATTTGAGAAGATTTTCCTATCATCTCAAGTTATTGCAAATCATCTCAATTTAATTTCCTTGGTCTAAATAGAAAATACTCATGTTATTTTATTAATTTTCAAGAATAAAACAATTTGCATTATTACTAAAAAAATAGGGGTTGTTAATATAGGGGTTGTTAATATGATATTTCAAACAATATAGGGCATTCTTATTAGTCTATAAGTAGATTAATTCCCCAGTAAATGGATAATTAATTGATGTAAATGGATTAGATCCACTTCAAGAAATATTAATCTAGATATTCTGCTTCCCAAAGCTCAATACAATCTTCTATGGTTAAAGAAACATTGCTATCCACAATTTCTTTTTCCAGTTTCGTTTTTTGGAGAGAATCACGCAGAGGACCATACATATTGGCTGCTTTGAATTTAATACTCCTCAGTTTAAGTTCATCATAGAGTTCCTCTAACATTTGAGTTCCTGAGTGGTCAATGAATGATGTGGCCTCAAAATCTAGAACAAATAGTTTAATATCCTTATATTCATGATCTATCAGGTTGAGAATCTTATTTTGTATGTCTTCTGTGTTTAGGAATATTTGGGACCCATCAACCCGCACAATAAGTATCCCGGGAATTATTTCAGCCTCTGGGCGTCGTTTAATGTCTAAAAATTGGTCTTTACCAGGCATTTTTCCAAGAATCGCAATGTGGGGGTTGTACATTTTCTTAATCAACCCCACCACGGATAATATCACTCCAATCACGATACCTTCCAGTGCACCAAAGAATAGTACAGATAGTAAGGTTATGATGGCAATAATGAACTCTATCTTATTAAAATTATAGATGTTACGCAAATGGGGTATGTCCACCAGGCCTTTAATAATAAATAGTACAATTGCGGCCAGTATAGTCTCCGGTAAGTTGGTAAAAATCCCGGTCAAGAATAGAAGGACCAGGAGAATAACTAATCCAGATACACCTCCTGCGAGCTGGGTTTTAGCCCCACTGTCATTGTTTATTGCAGTCCTAGATAGTGCCCCACCCACGGGCAATCCCTGAAACAATCCAACTGCAATATTTGACAATCCTAATGCTAATAATTCCTGGTTTTTATCAATTTTATACCTGTTTTTTGTTGCAAATTCAGCAGCGAATAAATATCCTTCCATATAACTTATGAGAAAGACAGTGGCTGCCAGGGTAATAAGCACGTTAACATCAATTAGTGCAGGATCCGGAATTATAAGAGAGGGTAATCCCTGGGGGATGTGCCCCACTACTTTCACCCCAAGGGAGGTAATATTGGTGACAGTGATGAGTACAATTGATCCTAAGACCAGAAAAAGGGTATTGGGAAGTTTTGGAAATTTTTTGGTGGCTAAATATAGGAAAATGATTCCTCCCACTCCAATGGCAAGGGATGGTAAGTTAGTCTGATCTATATGGGTTAAAAAGTAATATATCCGTTGAAAAAAAGTTCCAGAACCTCCAGATATTCCGAATAACTTTGAAATCTGACCTGATGTAATGAATAATGCTATACCTGTTAAAAAACCAGTTAATACTGGTTTGGATATGAATTTGACCATGAATCCTAATCTTAAAACCCAGGACAGTATTGCCAGAAGACCAGCTATCACTGCTACCAGGGATGCAATCATGGCATACTGGGCAGTACCGGGGATCATTAAAGAACCCAGTGTAGAACCAACTAATATTGAAAGTGTAGATAGGGGGCCAATGGATAACTGACGGGATGTACCAAAGATTACATAGACCAGAACCGCAACCATCGCAGAATATAAGCCAACTTCAGGTGGTAAATTAGCTAAATATACATATGCAATGGATTCTGGAATTATAAAAGCCCCAACCGTAATTCCTGCAATAATATCCGACCTCAACCATGTTTTATCATAGTTTTTGGCCCATTTGGTTATGGGTAGTATTGTTGAAATCCTCATAAAACTCAATCCACATGAATTTCAAAAAACATCTATTTTCCAATACTAATTTCAAGGATTTTCCTGCACCGTATATGTTTCAAGTTATTATTAACATTTAAGTAGGTAACAGGACATAAAATTATTGCTTTACTATGATTTAGCTAAATTAGAATTTGGGTGGATTCTATGGTTGAAAAGGATAACACCAAATTGGTTAATGAATCAGAAGAAGTTAAATTATCAACCAAAATGGGGAAAAAAATTAGCCCCTGACAGATCATTATTTAGAATTCTAATGGCTATTTTTACATTTATCAGTTCCTGGCAGGAGGTTCAGCTCAAACAGTTCCATCTTTATCTGGTGGTGCTATGGGATTTTCAAGTTTTTCAACATCCAATCACTCACAGTGATTAAATCATATTTATGTTCATAACACAAAATCCCTAATTCCACCTATTTTAAAAAAATAATTAAGTATAATCCTTTAATTCTAAAATCTAACTACTATAATCATGTATTTTTATTTTACACTGTTGAAAATATTCAAGGAGTTCAGGAAAACTATCAAAACAGCACCATTTATTCAGTTAGTGATCAGAGTAATCAAACATCTTCTTCAGATGGTTTTGATAAGATTTCATCAAATCCTTCAAAAACTCCAGGATCCGGTGCGGATAACAATTATTCTTTAAGTTTCCTTTTACCCTATGGTCCATCAATTCTTCCCAATTCACTGGATATGCTGCCCTCCGTTAACAGCGGATCACAGGCGAGTTGGAATTCAATGCAGAAGATCAACAGCCCTCTGGAGTTATGGCCAACAGCACTAACAGTCCTGAAAATATGAATTCCAGTTCAGGTAGACCTACGGGGAATATGCCTTCTAACCTCACCAAAAATATGCAACCCCCTGGAAATATGACTAACCAGACAAATACGCCTCCAGGGGCCGGTGGGAATAGTCAGAATGATGGATCAAACGGCCAAACACGACAAATAGTCGATTCATTAACCAGTTCTGGAACTACAGTGTTCAGTGGTAACTATTTCAAAATAATCCGGATAGACATGTCAAGTTATTCCCACTAACCCATCTTCTTAAAGTCCAGAATGGTCCTGACCATACTTATTTCCTGATTGATATCCACAGAGAGAGGAGGACCTTCATCTAGGTACAGGGAGTTTAACTCGAATTTTCCAGAAACTAGGTTTCCATGGGCATTATCTGGAGCCATCTGCTTTGTTTCCAGGATAAATATCTCTTTTTCACTTTTTTCAAAGAATTGTTTTACCTTTTTGGAGTCTTTTCCAATCACCCGTAACATTATCATCAAGTGGTCCTCACTGGAAAAATGAAGATCTTTAACAAACTCTTCTGGCACTATCAAATCTTCTAATAATCCTTTTTCTTTTTTGAATGTTATTGAAGCCGTTTCTAACATCATTCATCCCACCTTCATGCCCCTCTTTAATATTGAATAGTTGAGTAAATACCTCCTCAGTTTAAGGTTATTATTTATTATTGTTTTTCCCGGAATATTTAATTTAATAATTTGCTAGCGACTAGGAGTTCCTGATGGCGGGATTAATCCCCTAAAAATATTTAAAGTATCGTTCATTTAATTTATAATGATAAATAATAATAGAATTAGCGGCTTTTAGGAGGTGAGAAATTGGTCCTGGGAATAAATGACCCCTGGATATGGGGTGCATACATTGGGTGCATTCTGGTAACTCTTTTATGTGTTGTTTACGGTATCCTCAACTGGAATAAAGGCGGCGAAGATGAAGTAGAGCAGATAAAAGAAGAAGTGGAATGGCATGAAAAAGAAAAAGAAATGGAAGAAAAAGAATTGGGTCTTTGGGATGAATACGATGAATAAAATTGTTTAGACCTAATAAAAATATAGGTTGTGGATTAAATGAATGATCTATTGATATTAAGTATTGTAGTTTTAATATACTTAGTTATAACAGGCTACGTGGGTTATGTGGCTTGGAGGCGAACCAAAACTGCCGATGATTACTTGGTGGCAGGAAGGGAAACCCATCCATTCATCATGGCTTTAAGTTACGGTGCAACGTTCATAAGTACGGCAGCCATAGTTGGTTTTGGTGGTACTGCTGGAGTATATGGAATGGGACTTTTATGGCTCACATTCCTGAACATACTGGTGGGTATTTTCATAGCCTTTGTATTCTTTGGAAAACGCACCCGGAAAATGGGACACAATTTACGCGCCCTTACTTTCCCGGAATTTTTATCCAGACGTTATGATAGTAAATTTATACAGTATTTCAGTGGACTGGTCATATTCTTTGGAATGACACTGTACGCATCGGTGGTTCTTATTGGTATGGCTCGATTCGCAGAAACAACCCTAAAAATAGATTATAATATAGCTCTAGTTGTACTGGCAGTTATCGTAGCATTATACGTTATTTTTGGCGGAATAAGGGGTGTAATGTACACCGATGCTGTCCAAGGTACCATAATGTTTGTGGGAATGTTCATCCTTCTGGTGGCCACCTATTGGATGCTTGGAGGAGTAACTGATGCTAACCAAGCTCTTACCAATCTAGTTAACGTAGTGCCAGCTAAAGCGACAGCCACGGCGACAGCCACAGGTTTCACGGGGTGGACATCCATGCCCGCATTGGGAAGTCCCTTCTGGTGGACTCTGGTGAGTACACTGATACTGGGAGTAGGAATAGGAGTTCTGTCCCAACCACAGCTTGTGGTCCGATTCATGACGGTTAAATCCAACCGTGAACTAAACCGGGCTGTACTGGTGGGTGGAATTTTTATTCTTCTAATGACTGGAACTGCTTTCATAGTAGGGGCCTTATCCAATGTTTATTTCTATGAAACAGTTGGAAAGTTAGCTGTACAAGTTGTAAATGGTAATGCCGACTCAATTATCCCCGCATTCATCACTGCAGCTATGCCCTTATGGTTTGCCTATATATTCATGATTGCCCTTTTATCAGCAGCCATGTCCACCCTCAGTGCCCAGGTACACACCCAGGGAACAGCACTGGGTCGGGATATTTACGAAACCGTGTTTAACAAAAAGGGAGGAGCATCGGTAATGATCGCCAGGCTAGGAATTGCCATAGCCATGATCATTGCAGTTATAATGGGATTCATCCTACCGGCTAACATTATAGCAGTGGGAACCTCCATGTGGTTCTCCATAACCGCAGCAGCCTTCCTTTCCATGTATGTATTTGCCCTTTTCTGGAAAGGTTGTACCAAAACCGGGGCCATTTCTGGACTGTTGGTTGGTACATTCCTTAGCCTATTCTGGCTGGTATTCGAGTACAAAAAATCAGCAGAAGCCCTGGGAATTGCAAAAGCACTAACTGGTCAGGCTGTCCTAACGACTTCTCTACCATGGCCAACAGTTGACCCCATAGTTATTGCCTTACCAGTTGCGTTAGTGGTTACCATAGTGGTAAGTCTTTTAACTAAAAAACCCAGCAAAGAACACATGGAAAAATGTTTCGAAGGTGTATAAATACTTAGGGAGTTTGAAAAAACTCCATTCCTTTTTTTATAGAACTATTTTATTAGTAAAAATTCATTTTCATAACTAGAAATCTTGGATAAACTTAAATAATTTTAACAGTTCAATTGATTATTTTCACATTATTACATCTAAAAATCATTAAATCCACTAATGGGGAGATTTTAGATTAAGGGAGATTCTAGATTAAAAATTCTTTAAAATTATTAATTATTATTTTTTCAGCCCTGAAACTATAAGTACATCTTGAAACTTAACTTATATGATTAAAATTATGATCTGCTTAATTTGGTAGATAAATTATGAACTACCCTTTTATATGTATCTGAGGTGAGACCATGAGGATCGTGCAAGAGATTGTTGGAAAAGAAGTTTTAGACAGTTCAGCAGTGGTTATTGGAAAAGTTAGGGATGTAGAAGTAAATTTCATGACCAATGAAATCGAAGCCTTCATAGTGGGGAAAGGAGGCATATCTGAAGGTTTAGGATTGTCTAAAGGCGAAACAATAGTTCCTTATGATATGGTGAGTAAGATTGGGGATAAAATACTCCTTAAAAGCAGGGAGGAAGGAACCAGCTATGAATTTTGATTAATTTCAAAATTATTCTAACCCATTTTTTTAAACTATAATTATATTTTTTACATCTAATGAATTCTCATATTTCCTAAAAAAGATTTTCATGGGATCCTGAATTGTAACAGTCAATTCTAAGTTATTAGGGGTGAATTCTAAGTTAACATAGCTAATAATGCACTCCAAATACAACTTCACTCAAAAAATCAGGGTAGGTGACATTTTTGGAAGTTCGAGGCATATGTAGTATCTGTGGGCAGCCTGGTAAAATGTACACCTGTTCCTTATGCGGTAATCTGGTTTGTGGGAACTGTTTTCAATGGAAACTGGGAGTATGTCAGCGCTGTCAAAGAGGATTGAAATCCACTAATACAGACAAAAGGAGTACTTTTCAATAGAATATATTCTCTTATTCTGCTAATAAAAGAATATATCCATAAAATCAGAGATATTCACCATATGAAATATTTTAATTTACTAAAAAAGTATTTTACTCCTTAAATAATATTTTTACTCCAAATAATTGGGGGAATAAACGTTTAAATAATGGAATGATAACATGGTGATTGAACAGGAAAAAAACCTTTTAATAAGTTTATTAAAGGATAATCAGGTTATTAAATTCGGCAAATTCACTCTTTCTTCTGGAAGGGAGAGTGATTTCTATGTGGATATGAAAAAGGCCATCACTGACCCTGAAATACTTTCCCAAGTGGCTAAAATCATTTCCCACATTATTCGGGATGATGAAATAGATCTGGTAGCTGGACCTGCCCTGGGAGCGGTGCCCATAGCCACTGCCGTGGCCCTGAACTCACATCTACCCATGCTCATGATCCGCAAGGCACAGAAGGGTTACGGAACATCAAAACTCATCGAAGGCGAATTGAAAGAAGGAGACAGGGTCATAGTTGTTGAAGATGTTACCACCACGGGTAATTCCCTCTTAAAAGCTGTTCGAGCTGTTCAGGATAATGGAGGAGTAGTAGAAAGAACCTTCGTAATTGTGGATCGGGAGGAGGGTGCAGTGGAACACCTGAAAAAGGAAGGTGTGATCCTAGAGCCTCTAGTGTCCATTAGTGATGTTAAATAGTTCTAAAGATTATGAATCAATCTTCTATCTTTTTTTGAACAAATTTTAAAACTAAAGAATTTAGGCCCCATTTTTTCAAAACTCTTTTTTATTTTAGATTTAATAGCTCACTTTCCCGGTTGATATTGTTAAAGTTATATTCAAGTTCATTGCTTCATATGTTTCACTATATGTCCCATTTCAGGCTTTATTAGTTTCACACCCAACTGAACTGCATTGGGTGAACCTGGTAAGGCCACCAGCAAGGTTTCATTCCAGACACCTGCAGTTGCCCGGGTCATTATGGCACCCGTTCCCAGCTCTTTATAAGTCTCATAACGGAAAACTTCACCGAAGCCATTTAATTCTTTTTCAAATAAGGGTTTAATGGTTTCAATTGTGATATCCCTTTTCCCAATTCCAGTACCACCCGTGCTGATAATGATTTCAGCACCAAGATTTTTCATTTTTCCTAATGTTTCCAAAAGCAGGTGGGCATCATCAGGTATAACTTGGTAAGACACAATTTCATGCAGCTCTTCCAGTGATTCAATTATCATTTTGCCGGAGAGATCTTCAGGGTTTGAAGCAAAATTAGGATTTTTTTCTTGGGACAAATTTGATTTAGAGTCGCTTAAGGTAATTATTCCAATTTTAACCCTTAATGGGCTGTGTTTTTTGTGTTCTTCCATGGTTTTACTTTTCATTGTTTGCCCTCTATATTTTTGAGATGTAACTTATTTTTTTTAAGACTGGCAAATTTACTGATCAATAATAGTAATCCTATTACGGAATATTAATAATTGTAGAATGGTAAAAATAAGATAAATAATTGTAGATGGTATTTAAGAATGGTTACAATTCAATTCATATAACAACGAGGTCATAAACTTTAGTAACCAACAATATATGGAAGATTTGTAACTATCAATTCCAGTATTAATATGGTAATAAGTAATCATTTAAGTTAAAATTTAACTAAAAATATTTTGAGGACTTAATCCCTCTGTATTGATATAAAATAGTATTAATAAAGTATTTTTACTTTTTAGTGCAAGGGAGGGCATTAGGTCCAAATCGGAGGCGGTTTTTCGCAGGCGAAAAATTGTGAAAGGAGTCTAATGACACCCTCCCTCAACAAGTAAATTATTGTTTTATGCACATAAAAACATTTCTCATAAAAGATATTCAACTTATAAAAAAGTTTTTAACAAGATTAATATCAAAAAAACCTTTAAAAATCATTTAAATTTGACTTAAAATTTATTAACGTAGTTTAATTTGTTATAGGCAGAGGTTAATGTAATATGTTCAGTAATACTTGAATTTGGTGTAATATGAAAGAGAGAATTTTGAAAGAGAAAATTTATGTTCTAGATGCATCTGGAATTATTGGGGGATTTATATCTCCAAAACATAAAAATATCACAACTGGTGGTGTTTTATCTGAAATTAAAGATTTAAAATCGCAAATAGCTGTGCAATCAGCAATGGATGATGGTAAAATCATTATCAAAGAACCAGACACCGATTCATTAAACCAGGTGCAAAATGCAATTGAAAATTCAGGTGATATTCTAAGGTTATCTGAAGTGGATATGTCTTTAGTGGCCCTAGCAGTAACTCTCAAGAAGGATTACCATCCTCTGGTGGTTACTGATGATTATTCCATACAGAACATTCTGAAAATTCTGGAAATCCCCTACCAGAGTGTTTTATCTGAGGGAATCCGGGAAGTCTATGGATGGATTAAGATCTGCCGAGGCTGTCGTAAGAAATATCCTGCAGATTATAAATGGGATGAATGTGAAATCTGCGGGGCAAATGTTTACCGTAAGCGAATCAAAAAATAATCTTTTATTATTGGGGATTTATCCCTATTAAAGATTTAATATTAAATACTTTAGGTTTTTGGGCATTAAATGATTTTTTTTAAAAAAAAGGTTGAATCAAAAGAATTAAAATCATATTATTACCCCCTCATTGAGGAGGTAATTATAATAAACATATTGGTCCTAAGGGTGAACTATGATGATGATGAAGATTGGTGTAGTGGTGCACGGACCAGAAATAGTTGATTCTGGTTACGCCCAGAAGTTCCTGGATTTCCTGGAGGATTATGGTACAGTCGGGGCAAGATTAGGTGGAACTATGGGAAGAACTGCGGTCATCGATGCTCACCTGGAAGATAAAATTGATATCAGTCAGAAGCTTTTCCCCAGCCAGTCAGTAGATAAATTCAAGGATGAAAACTGTGATGTTATCTTCTTGATAAATTATGGTAAGTCCAGTGTAACTGGGCATGCCTTTGGATACAAGGTTTACCATAACTGCCAGGATCAACCACCCCTGATACAAATGGAAAGACCCGGGGAGTCGGATGGTAGTGTGGTGGCTTGGAGGGAAGATAAAATGAAACTGGCAGAAGACATTGCCCATAAAATGGATCTACAACTGGTTCTGCCGGAAGATATACATAATAATCTTTTTTCAGAAGATCCCTGTCAGGAAATCTCCAATACCATCTGCCGGGAAATTGCTGGTGTATCTCCCGGGGAGAATATATTCGTCAATGGTATAGTAATCGGGAAATCCACATCATCAGAAGTGGCCATAGTTGCTGAAAATGGTATTATAACCCAGCTAATAGGTGGGGAAATCAAAGAACATGGTGTGGAGAAACTGGGGCCGATAACGCTTCGAAAAGCCGTTGTAAAAACGGGTTTACTCCGCAAATCCAGAGTTAAACCTAGAATATTGAAATCAGAAAAATCCAATGATCATTTCACTATTTCTTACTTAAACCATGCTGCAGAGGACATTTACCGGTTGAAAAATGCAGATATGGTGGTTACAGTGGGGGATGACACTACACTGGTTGCTGCAGATATACTTTACCGTTTCAACGTACCCATAATTGGCATAACGGATGGAGATTTGGATAAAGTTGTTGAAGAAGGTTTTAAAGCAGAAGGTTCTTTGATTGTGGAACTTGAGAATGGTTGGGATGATCAGGTGGGTGATAAAATCTTTTTAGAACTTTTCAACCGTGAAGAGACCATAGAAATAGAAAATATAGAAAATTTTAAAAGTAAATTGCTACAAATTATTAGTAATATAACTAGTCAATATCAGGTTAAGTATAGTTGAGGGTTACAAATAAGGAGATCCTAACTTTGGATTAATTAAATTATAATATTCTTGGCTGTGATTCTGTTGACAATTAACCCGTGATTGACTAATCCTTAAAAACCAACCATAAATAAATAAAAAATTATATCTCTGCATATAATTATTGCATTATAAGAGATCATTGGATTATAAAATGAAATCGAGGTGCACTCGTGGATTTAAGCTCACTTGTTGATTCTATACGAAGTTTTGAGGGAATTACTCGTAAAAATCTCATAAAAGACGTAACTGGGCTCCTGGAAGAAACTTACAATATTTCGGGAAGAACTCTTCTTGGTTTCGGGGATGATGCATCAGCCCTGGAGATTGGGAACGGCCAGGTAGTTCTCTTGGCTGCTGATGGAATGTGGGGAAAATTAATGGAGGCTGATCCCTGGTGGGCCGGGTACTGCTCAGTACTGGTAAATGTGAACGACATTGCTGCCATGGGTGGGATGCCCATTGGAATGACCAACGTCCTTTCCACTCAGGATAAAGATATATGCCGTCAGATTATGGATGGAATTAACGAAGGGGTTAAGAAATTCGGTGTACCGATGGTGGGGGGG
>SWCG01000725.1_pt1 | contig 27675 bp, 23 predicted proteins | sample 4690071 | NCBI WGS metagenome assembly SWCG01 (sample SAMN10267281, study PRJNA491770) | bioreactor metagenome | isolation source: DHS bioreactor inoculated with subseafloor sediment | place: Japan: off Shimokita Peninsula | collected 2012-10 | reverse complement strand
GGAAACGTCTCTATACACTCGCCTCTCAACCGTCAAGCGCTTTCTTCTTCTTTTTCAATTCAACCCGCGAAATTTAATCCGCAAAGGCTGATGACTTTCGTCTCGTGCGTTGCTGTTCCGCAGCGCAGAAAGAGGCTTCTATGTGGGAGGCAACCAGTTGTCAATCAAAATATGAAACTAATTTTATATTATTTAATTTTAAATGGTTACATCAATCAAAACTCCAGGTGCCGGGGCGTCCTGGGGAACGGGATGACGTCGCGGATATTGGCTATGCCCGTAACCAGCATCAGCAGCCTCTCAAAGCCCATCCCGAATCCGGCGTGGGGCACTGAACCGAATCGGCGCAGGTCCAGATACCACCAGTATTCTTCCTTGGGCAGACCAAGCTCCTCGATGCGCCGCTCAAGCACATCAAGACGCTCTTCGCGGGCGCTGCCGCCAATGAGCTCTCCGATGCGTGGGACGAGTACGTCCATCGCGCCAACGGTTTTTCCGTCATCGTTGAGGCGCATATAGAAGGCCTTGATCTCTTTGGGGTAGTCGAAAACGATGACCGGCTGCTTGAAGTGATCCTCGGTCAGATACCGCTCGTGTTCGGTCTGAAGGTCTGTTCCGAAATCCACCGGAAACTCGAAGGTGCGGGGGGCGCTCTTGAGGATGTTCACCGCATCGGCATAAGGCAGGCGAATAAACGGCTTCTCGAGAATGTTGTCCAGCGTGGCGAAAAGACCCTTGTCCACAAAATTGCCGAAAAGCTCCAGGTCGTCGCGGCAATTGTCCAGCAGGTGTGTGATCAGCCACTTGATGCAGTGCTCACCCAAGTCCATGTTGTCGCCGAGGTCGGCGAATGCCATCTCCGGCTCGATCATCCAGAACTCGGCTGCATGCTTGGGCGTATTGGAATTCTCGGCCCGGAAGGTCGGCCCGAAAGTATAGACCCGGCCCAGGGCGCAGGCCAAATTCTCAGCCGCAAGCTGCCCTGAAACGGTGAGAGACGCCTCTTTACCGAAAAAATCCTGATCGAAGTCGGCCTTGCCGTTCTTCTTCGGGACATTGGCAAGGTCCAGGGTGGTCACTTGGAACATCTCCCCCGCGCCCTCGCAGTCCGCTCCGGTGATGATGGGTGCGTGGACATGGAAAAAACCCTGCTCGCGGAAAAACTGGTGTACGCCGTAAGAAAGTTCCGCCCGAATGCGGTTCAGGGCGCCGTACTTGTTTGTGCGAGGGCGCAGGTGGGCTATGGTACGCAGATACTCGTCGGTGTGGCGTTTCTTCTGTAATGGATACGTGGCATCCGCCTCACCGAGGATCTGAAGTTCACCGACCTTGAGCTCCCATTTCTGGCCCTGCCCCGGTGACTCCACCAGTGCGCCGGTCAGCCTGACGGCAGCTCCGGTACCAATCCGATCCATGTGCTCAAAACCGATCGCACCAGTGTCGACTATGGCCTGCAGGTTCTTGAGGCACGACCCGTCGTTTATCTCCAGGAAAACGAATTCCTTGCTCTCACGTTTGGTCCGCACCCATCCCTGGACCACCAGGGATTTCACTTCCGCCTCGGACAAAAGGATATCGGCCACTCTCACGTTCTTCATAGCATCCCCTTATGGTATTCGACGGCTAAAGCATGTCCATGGGGTCAAGATCCACGGAAATACGTATGTTTTTGTCCTTGATCAGCATTTTGCGCATTTCCGCGTAAACGCCCCGAATCGCAGGCCATGTATCGGCCTTGAGCAGACATTGAAAGCGCTTGCGGCCGCGCAGTACGGCAAGCGGTGCGGGCGCGGGTCCCAGCAGCCGCACTCCGGCCGCCGGGCACAGGGCGCGCATGCGGCTGCCGAAAGCGGACAGGAGTTCCGCCTCGGGCTGATCCAGGGGCATGGAGATCCGCACCAGCGCAAGTTTGACAAATGGCGGATAACCCATGGTCTGCCGCAGAACGATCTCACGAGCGAAAAACCCCTCGTAATCGTTCTCGCGCACGAACTGCCAGCAGTAGTGGCCGGGATTGCGGGTCTGGATCAGCACCCGCCCGTTCTTTTCACCACGGCCGGCACGTCCCGCCACCTGCACCAGCATCTGGAACGATCGTTCCGTAGCCCTGTAGTCGGGAAGATTCAAGCCCAGATCGCCGTCCACGACCACGACCAGGGTCACTCCGGGAAAATGATGGCCCTTGCTGAGCATCTGGGTGCCAACCAGAATCTGGGCCTCTTGCCTGGCAAAGGCGGCCAGCGTTTCCTGCATCGACCCGGCGCGGCGAGATGTATCGCGATCCAGACGCAAAATTTTGGTGTCACGGGGCAGATCATCACGCAGGAACTCCTCGAGCCTTTCCGTACCCGCCCCCAGTGGCAGAAATTCACTGCCCTTGCATCCGGGACAGGACAGGGGAAACTGCAGGGAATAGCCGCAATAATGACACAGAAGCAGTTCGCGGCGTTTGTGCAGGGTCATGGAGACCTGACAGTGCGGGCATTTGACGGGCTCGGAGCAGGCCTCACAATACAGCACGGGCGAGTAGCCGCGTCGGTTGTGCAGGATGATGACCTGCTCTCCGGCCTGCACCGCCTCGACCAGGGCGTCGCGCACGGAGGTGGCGAAGGGGCCGTGTTCCGGCGGTTCCACGCGCAGATCGACCAGCCGGATTTCGGGCAGGCGGGCTTCACCCACCCGATCGGGCAGGCGCTGCAGGGCAATACCCCCGTTCCTGGCGGAATGAAAAACCTTCACGTCGGGCGTGGCGGAGCCCATGAGCAAAAGCCCGGCACTGCGGACAACGCGCCCGTATGCCAGTTCCCGGGCCTGGTAGATAAGGCCCTCATCCTGCTTGAAAGAAGCATCGTGCTCTTCATCCAGGATGACAAGCCCCGGCTCGAGCGGAAGGAAAAGACTGGAGCGGGTCCCCACCACTATGCAGGGAGCGGGCTGATCCGCCAGTTCCATGAAGGCTCTCTGGCGATCTCCCTGGCTGAGGTAGCCGTGAAAGAGCCGCACGCACGCATCCGGCAAACCCTGGCGCACGTCCTGAAAGAGTTTCAGGGCAATGCCCACCTCCGGCGCCAGGAGCATGACATGCCGGCCACGACACAGGCAGTGCCGGGCCAGATCCAGATAGACGGCGGTCTTGCCGCTTCCCGTCACCCCGAAAAGCAGCGCCGAGCGCGGCTCCGGGTCATCAAGGAGTTCCCGAAACCCGGTCACGGCCTGCTGCTGATCAGAGGTCAGGGCAAAAGACCCCGTCGCGGACGGACAGGCTTCTTCATGCTCATAATGGGACTCGACCTCGCGGATGATCCCCTTGAGCACCAATGTGCGCAGCGGCTGGGAAACGTTTTTGCCGAAATGGCCGTGCAGGGCCTTGGCCGATGAGACCCCGTGCACGTCCAGATAGCGCAGCAGTTCCATCTGGGCCGCGGCATTGGGCCGCACCGGCCAGGGTGGTTCCGAGACCAGGGAGAAAAGCCGTTCCTGCCTCCGCGAAACGACATGGAGCGTCAAGACGCCGGCCAGCCAGTCTTTGACCAGATCCGCGCGGCCCCCTTGCGCCGCGAGGTCCCCAATCCGCACGGCCTGACCCGCGCCGCCCCTGAACAGCGGCAATTCGCGCAAGGCCGCAGGCATGACGCGGGCAAGAATCTTGCCTGCGGCGTCCATCTGCCGGATGGACAGGTCGCGGATGAAATCGAGATACGCCGCGCTGAAAAAAGCCTTCCGGTCCACAGGCCAAAGCACATCCTTGCAGACGCAGTCAGCAGGCTCCTCCACCCCGATCCGGGTCAGTACGCCAAGCCTGAAGGACCTGCCCAGGGGCACGACCACACGCCCACCCACATGCCACATCTCAGGAGGCAGGTCTTCGGGCAGGGCATAGGTCAGCACGCTGTAGGGCGAGGAGAGAAGAAGGACGGCACAGAATCGGCGCATGAATCCTCAAAAAAAAGGGAACGGGAGACCCGTTCCCTTGGCAAAGGCCGGCATAGTGTTAGCGCGAAGGCGGGATGAGGTCACGCAGACGGGCGATGAGATCGTAGCGAAGGTCCTCGTCCTGCAGGGCGAAATAGATATTGGCGGTCAGGTAGTCGACCCAGTCGCCCACATCGAAGCGCTGCCCGCGCAGCTTCACCGCCAGCAACCTGTTGTCGCGGGCCATGGACTGCAGGGCGTCGGTCAGTTGGATCTCCCCGGTGTGATCGGGCTTCACGCCTTCAAGATGGCCGAAAATCTCGGGGGTGAGGACATACCGCCCCACCAGGGCCAATCTGGACGGCGCGCTTTCCATGTCGGGCTTTTCCTTGACCCCGCGAATACGGTACAGGCCAGGCGCAAACTCCTCGGCATCGATGATCCCGTATTTGCTGACCTTGTCGCGGGGGACCTCCATCACACCGACCACAGGCATGCGCTCGTTCTTCCAGACTTCAAGGAGCTGGTTGATGCCGGGATCGCGGTTGAACATGAGATCGTCCCCGACCATGACCGCAAAGGGTTCGTCCTTGATGACCTCACGGGCGCACAGCACAGCATGCCCAAGGCCAAGCTGCTCCTTCTGGCGCACAACGATGATATTGGCCATCATGGCCACCTTGCGCACCTCGGCCAGCAGTTCCGTCTGCCCCTTGCGTTCCAGGAGCTGTTCCAGGGCAAGGTTGTAGTCGAAATGATCTTCGATGATGCGCTTGTTCTGGTTGTTGACGAAAACCACGTCCGACAGGCCCGAAGCGATAGCTTCTTCGACAATGTACTGGATGGAGGGTTTTCGGAACACCGGCAAGATTTCCTTGGGCACATTTTTGGTCGCCGGAAGTGATCTGGTTCCCCACCCTGCCACCGGAATGACAACTTTACGTACCTGCATGCATGGCTCCTTGTGTTATCCCACAGAGAGGAAGGGCGCGCCTTTCCTCCCAAAATCTCATATCTTCAGGACAGGCCCGTCTCGACGGCTTCGGCCAGGCCGGCACACAGCTCGTCTACCAGGGTTTCTTCCTGCGCTTCGACCATGATCCTGGCCAGCGCTTCCGTGCCGGAATACCGTAGCAGCACCCGCCCGGTGCGACCGAGCTTCGCCTCGGCGTCCCGGACGGCGCGCTGTATGACCGGGACATCTTCAAAGGGCACCTTTTTCTTCACCTTCAGGTTGACGAGCTTCTGCGGAAAAGGGGTCAAAAGCCCCGCGATCTCGGATATGGGCTTCTGCCTGCCGACCATGATGCGCAACAGCTGCAGTGCCGCCAAGGTTCCGTCACCAGTGGTCGAGTGTTCCATGAACACCAGGTGCCCTGACTGCTCGCCGCCTAGAAGATAACCGCCCTTGCGCATTTCTTCAACGACGTATCTGTCCCCGACCCTGGTTCGAAGCAGCCGTCCGCCCCGCTCCTGCATGAACACTTCAAGCGCCATGTTGCTCATGACCGTGGCCACCAGGGTGTTGCCCGCAAGCGCATCCCTGGCCATCATCTCGTCCGCGCACACGGCCATGATCTGATCGCCGTCCAGCACCCGGCCGTATTCGTCGACCACGATAAGTCGGTCAGCGTCTCCGTCCAGGGCCAGGCCAATGTCCGCCCGATGCTCGCGGACTTTGGCCGCGAGAACCTCGGGACTCAAGGATCCGCAGCCTTTATTGATATTGAGCCCGTCCGGCTCAATGCCCAAGGTGATGACCCGGGCCCCGAGTTCTTCGAAGATCAGCGGCGCCACCCGGTAGGCCGCGCCATGAGCGCAGTCGAGGACAATGGTCAGTCCTTCCAGGGTCATTCCCGCGGGAAAGCTGTGCTTGAGGTCGACTATGTAGCGACCGGGGCTGTCCTGAATTTTCCTGGCCCGTCCGACCTGGTCATGGGAGGGGTAATCCCATGCGAATTCGGGACTGGTGACCATGGCGGCGATTTCGTCCTCCACACTGTCGGCCAGCTTGAAGCCGTCCTTGTCGAAAAACTTGATACCGTTGTCCATGTAGGGGTTGTGCGAGGCCGAAATGACCACGCCCAGATCGGCACGCATGCTGCGCGTCAGAAAGCTGATGGCCGGGGTGGGCAGAGGGCCAACCAGAAAAACATCCATCCCTGCGGCACAGAAACCGGAAGTCAGTGCAGACTCGAACACATAGCCTGAAAGACGCGTATCCTTGCCGATGACCACGCGGTGGCGCTTGTGTCCGTTCCTGAAATACTGTCCGGCGGCAAGCCCGAGCCGCAGCACCAGTTCCGGCTGCATGGGGTGGCTGTTGACCCGGCCCCGAATTCCGTCAGTTCCAAATAGTCTGCCCATTCATCCTCCGCTCATGGGGTAAATTCTTCGTTGCGATGTACCACTATCTCGATCTCTTCGGGCTTGGCCTCAAGAATTTTCACTCCTTCGGGAAAACGCGGAGTGGGCGGGATAACGCTCTGACCAAGAGCGGGATTGGGGCCCGGATCGATCATCAGGTGCAGGGTATCGCGCCAATCCTTGTCTTTGAGCAGCCGCACCGGCATTTCCAGGCGGATGCGCACAAAAGACGGGTCAAAGCTGTAGTTGAACGAGGGGTACCGTACCGGCTCAAGGTTCATCTTAACCCAGATTTCCTGCGTAATGAAGCCGAACTGCAATTCGTAGCTGACCGAGGACACCGGCGCGCGAACACCGCGCGGCATCTCCAGGCGGCTTCGACCCGTCATGGACAGGCTGTCGCCGGGCTGGACCTCGATCAGTTCCGTGGTCACGCTCTCAACCGGCTCAAGGGCGCTTGCAAAACCCGTGACCGTGACCTGATCCGGAAAAACCGTGGCGTTTTTAAACTGCACGTCGTCGCCGGGCAGACCGGACCAGTCCAGGCGAACGGGCACTGTCTTGGAGACCACGACATCGGCCACGAGCTCAAGACGCGTGGGGTTGACCTCGACAACCTCAACCGCCGAGGTGATGGTCATGCTTTCCGGCACCAGCGGTATGACATTGGCTCCGACACTGATCTTGCCCAGATCAAGCTTGTAGGCCAGACGACCGACATTCAGGGAACGGACCTGGTTGCTCGTTCCTCTGATGCGAACCTGAAGCTTGCTGACCAGGCCGGAGGTGATCTCCATCTGCGGAGGAAGGTTCACAAACTCAAGGGGCACCTCAAGCCAAGTCTCGACCTTCTCCTGACCCGAGACCACGTACCAGCAGGCCATCGCCAAGAGGATGGCCAGAACCCTGTATTGCCAATTATTCCACATCATTTCCTCAACGCGGCGGCAAGAACTTTCTTCAAACGGACTTCATTGAGACTGCTTGTGATCCGGCCTCCCACGGCCAGAGAAATGCTGCCTCGCTCTTCGGACACAATAAGGGCCACGGCGTCGGTTTCTTCGGTCACGCCGATGGCCGCGCGATGCCTTGTACCGAGGGAGGCTTCGTGTTTAAGGCCTACGGCCAGAGGCAAAATACACGCCGCGGCCTCTATCCGGTTGTCACGGAGTATGACCGCTCCGTCATGCAAGGGCGTGTCGGGGTGAAAGATGGTCAGCAGCAGATCCTTGCTGAAAGCCGCGTGCAGCTCGATCCCGCCGGAGACAACGTCCCCGAGGGGAATGTTGCGTTCGATGATGATCAGCGCTCCGGTCTTGTTCTTGGCCATCTGCACCAGCGCCAGGATCAGTTCGTCCAGAACCGCGGACTGTACTGAATCCTTCTTGAATATGGTGGTCGCGCCCATGACCGCCAGGGCCTTGCGGATGTCTCGCCGGAAAAGGATGATGACCACCAGAAAGATGGACCCAAGAAAATTGCCCAGCAACCAGTTGAGAGTGAACAGACCAAGCTGGCTGGCGGCGAAATAGGTCACGATGATGAGCAGCAGCCCGTAGATGACCGAGACTGCCCGCGTACCCTTGATCAGCAGGATGATGCGAAAGAAAATATATCCCACGATCAGGATATCGAGGATATCCCTCCACGTGATCTGCAGATTGCCAATGGTAAAGCTCAGCACCCTTCAACCCCCGAAGCGTCCTTCCCCAGCACGTGGGCGACGGTTAGTCCATCCCTGATCTCTCGCACCTCGTGCACACGGTGGATGCGCACCCCTTTCTCGAAGAGGCAAACCGTAGCCGCAAGGGTCGCCGCGTTACGCTCCCGCCCATCGCGGCCAAGCAGCCCCTTCCATACGGATTTGTTGGACAGGGCCATGTACACCGGTCGCCCGAACTCGAACAATTTACAGATATTTTTCAATATTTCAAGATTATGTTCAACTGTCTTGCCAAATCCGATGCCGGGATCGAGCACAATGCGGGATTCCGGCACCCCGGATCGGACAAGAAACTCGAGCCTCTCGGCAAAAAAACGCGCGATCTCGTCCATCACATTGAGGTATTTTGGCTCCACCTGCATGGTCCGGGGGCGGCCCAGGCTGTGCATGAGAACATATCCGGGCTGATGGTCACTCACGACCTGCAAAAGCTCCGGGTCCACCTTCATGGCAGAGACATCATTGACGATGAGTGCCCCGGCCTCAAGACACGCCCTGGCCACGGAGGCTTTGGTCGTATCCACGGACAGGACCGCGTCCGGCCTGGCCTGCAGTATCCTGCGCACTACCGGCAGCACCCTCCCGAGCTCGATTTCTGCGGGGACCGGCTCGGAAAAGGGGCGGGTGCTCTCTCCGCCTATGTCGAGAATGTCCGCGCCCTGGTCAAGGAGCTGTAGCCCCCTGGCTACGGCGGCATCAGTCTCCGCGGCTTCGCCACCGTCGTAAAAGGAATCCGGCGTGACGTTTACAATGCCCACAACAAAAAAGGGGGCAGGGCCCAAGGCCCTCCCCCTGCACAGATCCCAGGAGACGCTGTCCGATCTCTCCCGGGTCATGGTTTATTGTCCAGCCTTGTCGCCGCTGTTTTCCTCGTCCAGAGTGAAACCTTCCTCCGGAGCGTCCTCTGCCGGGGCGTCCGCCGCCGGAGCGGATTTGGAGGCGTTCTGGGCACCATTCAGGACCGGTCCGAGGGTTTCGCCATCAATGATCCTGCGCACCTCATCGCCGGTCAGGGTCTCGCGGTCGATAAGCGCCAGAGACAGGCTGTGCAGCAGCTCGATGTTGTCCTGCAGAATGGTCTTGGCCCGATTGTAGGCGTCGCCCAGAATGCGCTTGACCTCCAGGTCGATGAGCTTGGCCGTCTCGTCGCTGTAATCCTTGATATGAGCCATGTCGCGGCCCAGGAAGACCTCGTCGTCCTTCTTGCCCAGGGCCATGGGCCCGAATTCCTCGCTCATGCCCCATTCGCAGACCATGCGCCTGGCCATGGCCGTGGCGCGCTCGATGTCATTTCCTGCGCCTGTGGTGATGGAATTGAACACCAGCTCCTCGGCCGCACGGCCGCCGAAAAGAACGGCCAGATTGTTCAACAGAAACGTCTTGGAGTAGGTGTGCCGGTCATCGACAGGCAGCTGCATGGTCACGCCCAGGGCGCGGCCGCGCGGGATGATGGAGACCTTGTGGATGGGGTCCGTGCCGGGCAGGAACTGCGCCACAAGGGTGTGTCCGGCCTCGTGGTAGGCCGTGGTTTTCTTCTCTTCATCGCTTAAGATCATGGAACGCCGCTCCTTGCCCATCATGACCTTGTCCTTGGCCTCCTCGAAGTCGATCATGGTGACCTTGTCCTGACTCAGCTTGGCTGCATGCAGGGCCGCCTCGTTGACCAGATTTTCCAGATCGGCACCGGAGAATCCGGGCGTGCCCCGAGCCAGCACCTCAAGATCGACCTCGCCGGACAAAGGAGTCTTGCGGGTGTGAACCTCAAGAATGCGCTTGCGGCCGCGCAGATCCGGATTGGGCACAACGACCTGGCGGTCGAAGCGTCCGGGACGCAGCAGGGCCGGATCAAGCACGTCGGGACGGTTGGTGGCCGCGATGAGAATGACGCCCTCGTTGGATTCGAAGCCGTCCATCTCCACGAGCATGGCGTTGAGGGTCTGTTCGCGCTCGTCGTGCCCGCCGCCGAGGCCCGCGCCACGCTGACGGCCCACGGCGTCGATTTCATCGATAAAGATGAGGCAGGGGGCGTTCTTCTTGCCTTGAATGAACAGATCGCGCACGCGGGCGGCGCCGACACCCACAAACATCTCAACGAAGTCGGAGCCGGAGATGGAGAAAAAGGGCACCCCGGCCTCGCCCGCCACGGCCCTGGCGAGCAGGGTCTTGCCGGTACCGGGACCGCCGACCAGCAGCACGCCCTTGGGGATGCGGCCGCCCAGGCGGGTGAACTTCTTGGGGTTGCTCAGGAAGTCGACGATCTCCTGCAGTTCGTCCTTGGCTTCGTCAACGCCGGCCACATCGGCAAAAGTGACCTTGGTTTCCTCCTGGGTGACCATCTTGGCCCGCGAACGGCCAAAGGACATGGCCTTGCCTCCGCCACCCTGCATCTGGCGCATGAAGAATATCCACACGCCGATAAGGAGCAACATCGGGAACCAGGAGATGAGCACGGTCATGTACCAGGGCGCTTCCTCCTGCGGCTCGGCCTTGACCTGGACGTTGCTCTTCACCAGCGTGTCGACCAGGGTCGGGTCATCGGGGGCGTAGGAGGTGAAGCGCTGGTCGTTGGCCAGCACCCCGGAAATCCGGGACCCCTGAATCTTCACGCTGACCACCTCGCCCTGGCGGACTTTGGCCAGAAATTGCGTATAGTTGAGGTCATTGGGCGAAACCGGCGGCTGATTGAACATGTTGAAAAGGACAATCATGACCATACAGATTCCGGCCCAGAGAACCAGATTCTTTGAGAAACTATTCAAATGAAAAAACCTCCATAAGCCGATATGAGAGGAAAAACCTCCGTCGGCCGTTTTGCTTCAAACACCGATCAAACCCGTAACGGAACAAGCAACCATTGTTAAGGTCAGTTTGCAGAATGACAAGAAAATTTTCACCAAAAAAAAGCTTTTTTAAAAGGTTCCCGGAAAAACTTGATCATTGCGAAGGCCATTGATAGATACGTGCCTCTTCACGTGGGGAAGCGTATCGTCACCGGTGTGGCGCCCGGTCTTCAAAACCGGTGGAAGGTCGAGAGGTCTTCGGTAGGTTCGACTCCTATACGCTTCCGCCAGCATCCTTCTCCACCGCCTTTTTCCACGCCAGACAGCCCCTTACAAAGCATCACAATCTGCAAAAATCACCGGGGAGAACCGTCCACACGGCGCGCTTGCCCGCTTCCAGACTGCCCAAATCCCGGTCAATGCCCAGTATGCGTGCCGGGTTGACGGTCACCATGGACAACAGGTCCTGCAGGGACGCAGACTGCAGCAGCGCTCTCATGGCCCGCGCCTCCTCCCAGAGATCAAGGTTTTGAACAGAAGCCAGTGAATCCGTGCCCAGACATAGCCCAACCCCGGCCGCGTGCAGGGCCGCCACGGGCGCCTCCCCGACACCGATCAGCCGGTTGCTGCGCAGGCACAGACACACAGAAGCCCCGCTTCGGGCCAGAATCTCCACATCGCCATCGATCAAGTGGACACAATGCACGGCCAGGGTCCGACCATCCAGCAGACCCAACTTGTCCGCCAGCTCCACCGCCCCAACTCCTGACGCCTTGAAGCCCTTGGACAGGATGCGGCGGGCACGCAAAAAATCGGCAAACTCCCCGCCACCGCTTCTGAAGAGCTCGTTTTCCCCCGGCACCTCGGCCAGATGCAGGCTAAATGGCAGGTCGCGCCTTGAACACCACGCTTTGACAGTCTGCGCAAAGCCCGGATCAGCAGAGTACAGAGAGTGAATTGCCGGACTCCAGGAGGTTGCCAGGGGCGAAGGGTTGAACTCGCGCTCCCGCCCCGAAAATTCCCGGAACAGAAAACCCTCAACGCCCGCGTTGTCCAGAGCCCGGCAGACCAGATCGATCTCACGCCCAACCACGTCGCCGACGAGCCAGGTCCCGCTCAATCGCGCATCCTCCAACGCCCGGCCAGCAGCCGTCTCGCTCGCCCGCTCTCGGTTCATGGCCGCAAAAAGGCTGTCCGCCCAGGCCATGAAGCCCTGCCCGGTTGTCACGCGCCCCGCCAGATGGGACAGTTCAAGGTGGGTGTGGGCATTGATGAGCCCCGGGACGATGGTCGCGGCCCCAAGGTCGCGCGCCACGCCGTGACCGGCCACTTCATGCCACGGCCCCACAGCAAGTATGCGGCCGTCTCTGATCAACATCCCCCCGTCAAAAATCTCGGGACGGCCGGGATCCATGGTCAGAATGCGCCCTGCACGGACCGCTTCCGTCACGTCGCCCCTCACCTGCCAAAGGCCGGATAAAAAAAGAGGCGGCCGGGCCGCCTCTGGGGAATGCGCTCAAAAGGCCGCTTATTCATAGATCTTGTCAGCGTCCTTCTTGACGTCTGCGGGAACCTCGACCCCGATCTTTTGGGCCGCCTTCAGATTCAGGTGCAACACCAGCTGCTGCTGGGTTTCAACCGGAATTTCGGCGGGCAAGACACCATCGACCAGGATGCGCTTGGCCATGAGGCCGGTCTGGTATCCGTGCTGATAGTAATCAAAGGCCAAGGCGGCCACTGTCCCGCGCTTCACGGAGTCGACATCAGCGGAAAACAGGGGCAGCCTTTCCTGTTCGCTGACCTTGATCACCGACTCCAGGGCCGAAATGACCGTGTTGTCGGTGGGGAGATAGACCGCATCGACCCTGCCGACCAGCGACTTGGCAGCCTGTTGCACATCGCTGGTCTTGGCCACGGTAGCCTCGACCACTTCAAAGCCGAGCTTTTCGCCTTCGGCCTTGACCATGGCCACGGTGGTCCTGGAATTGGCCTCGCCCGCGTTGTAGATCATGCCGAGCTTTTTCAGGTCCGGATAGAACCGACGCAGCATGGCCATGTGCTGGCCCACGGGCAGCATGTCGGATACCCCGGTGATGTTCTTGCCAGGTTTCTCCAGATTGTCGACCAGCCCCGCACCCACGGGATCGGTGATAGCCGTGAACAACAGCGGACTCCCGGCCAGGATCGGGGACTTCTTGGTGGCCACGGCGCAGGCCTGGGCCGACGGCGTGGCGATGGCCAGCACCAGGTCGGGATTCTCGCCCGCGATGCGGGCCGCAATCTGATTGCAGGTCGCCATGTTGGCCTGGGCGTTGTGTATCGAGTAGTTAGCCTCCACACCCTGAGCCTTCAGGCTATCCTTGAAGCCCTTGAGCACCGAATCCAGGGAGGGATGCTCCACAAACTGATTCACGGAAACGTTGTAGGTTTTGGCCAGGCCAGGGCAGGCGGTGACCAGGACAAGCAGCGCGGCTATGACAATTCTTTTCATGTACGTCCTCTTTGGTTCAAAGGTCTAGCTGATGCGAAACATCTGCACGAGCCCTTTAAGCTGTTCCGAGAGAGCGCGCAACTCCTCGGCATGCTGTCGCACCGTTTCCCCGTTGCGACTCATGTTCGAGGCCGATCCGCTCACTTCCGCGATCTGCACCGTGATCTCGCTCGCCACGCCCGAGGTCTGCGCCACATTGTGATTGACTTCGTCAAGGCCCTGAGAGGCCTGGCCTATATTCTGCGCGATATCGCGGGTGGTTGCGGACTGTTCCTCCACGGCCGCGGCAATGGTGGCCACGATGGAGTCAATGTCCGTAATAACCTTGGTGATCTCGCCGATGCGGCCTACGGTCTGGTCCGTAGCGCCCTGAATTCCGTTGATCTTGCTGCGGATTTCGTCCGTTGCCTCCGCCGTCTGATTGGCCAGTTCCTTGATTTCGTTGGCAACCACGGCGAATCCCCGCCCAGCCTCACCGGCCCTGGCGGCTTCAATGGTCGCGTTCAAGGCCAGCAGGTTCGTCTGGGACGAGATGGCCGTAATGGTCTGCGTCACAGAACTGATTTCATTGGCCACGGCTCCCAGACGATCGACGTCGGAGGTGGTGGCCTGCGCCACGCTCACGGCCTGGGCGGTGATTTCCCGCGCCCGGCTGGTGTTTCTGGATATTTCCTCGATGGTCGCGCTCATTTCCTCGGACGCGGCGGCCACAGTGGAAATATTGACCGTGGCCTGCTCCGTGGCCGCAGCCACCGAACGCATGTTGGTGCTCATTTCCTCGGCGGCGGAAGCCACGCTGTTGGACCGGGTCTGATTGTCCCTGGCCACATCGGCCACGGTCTCGGATACGGAAGTCAGCTGGCCGGATGCCTCCGCAAGGGTGCCGACCCCGCCAATGATCTCCTTCATCATGGAACCCATGTGCTCTGTCATGGTGTTCACGCTCTGCGCCAATTGCCCGATCTGATCGCGACTTTTGGTTTCAACCCGGACGGTCAGGTCGCCGTTGCTGATCCGCTCCGTGGCCAGAGCAACATCATGAACCGGTTTGAAAATCGCAAATCGCATGAGGAGCGAGAGGCAGCCCAGCAGCACGACCATGCCTGCAGCCATGATCAGGCCGGACCTGGCCTGACCGTCGACGAGCACGTCCATCTGCCTGGAAATGTCCTGCTTCATGACCAACACGCCAAGCACGGGCTGGCTTGAGCCGTGGCAATGGTAGCAGCCAGGCTCGTTCATTATGGACTTGACCTCGACATAGGCCGGTACGCCATCAACTTCGGTGATGACCTGACTCATGCCGTCGGACTTTAGCCGTTCCTGAAGCATGCCGGCCAGCTCCGGCGCCATCACGGCATCGGCAATCTCTGTGCGCAGAGAGCTGTCGGCAGTGGAATAGGTGATATTACCCTTGAAATTGGTCAGGTGAATATCAATATCGTCGTAGCGTCCGCCCACTTCCTCGAACTTCTGGGTTGTCCCGGCGTTGTCCCCGAGAGCCATGGGTTCACGAATGGCCAGAAAAAGGAGTTCAGCAGTACGTTCAGCGGTGATCTCGATTTCGTGCAGCGTACTTGATTTCTGCATGAGAAAAGTGGTCCAGAACAGAATGCCGAAAAATATGACCAGAACCAGCGCCGTTGTCCCAAGCATCTTGGCGGCAAGAGATCTGCGGAAAATGTCCATCACGACCTCCTAGTGAGCCCCGCCGTAGAGCAGCGGCTTGAAGTTGAATGCCTTGACCCGGTCCTCATTGTGACAGTCCACGCAGTCATCCATGGTCAGTTCGGCTTTGATGTAATCGATGTCGCCACCGCTCTCCACATGCTCGTACCCCGGACCGTGGCAGACTTCGCAACCGGCGTCGGCCAGGTGCGGCGTCTTTTCAAAACTGACAAAGCCACCCGGTTGCCCGTACCCAGTGGTGTGGCACCCGTAGCATTCGGCGAGCTCGGCCTCTGTCAGATCCGAAGCCATAAGCTTGATCGACCTGTCGGAGTGAGCCTTCTTGGCATACTTGGTAAAATTTTCGTATTCTTCTTCATGACAGTCCTTGCATGCGGCAGTGCCTACATACAAATTCTCAGCCATGACCGAATGCGGCCATAACATGCATGCCAACAGCACGACATGCCAAACCTTGAGCATGAATCGTCCTTCCATTCCCCCTCCTTGAACGGATGCGTCCTTAATGGCGCGGGATAACCACAACGAAACATCACAGCAATTTTTTACATAAAACTCGGGTGTCTTACATAGATTATTACATTGAGTCAACATTTTGCCCCCTATTTCACAAGCATATTTACTGAGTGGTAAATATGACGGAAAATTACTTGCGAACGCAAATAAGAATAGCCTGGACAATGAGATCGCGGACAATTCCGTAGACGCCAAAAATTTTCCTGGAGATAAGAAATTAGGAATAACCCCCTGCCCCTCCGTCTTTTTTCCCGCGTATGACAAGACGGGAACCTGTCGGCAATCGGAGCCCGGCATGGCACGACGAGTCATCGTGATTGCCCGCTCGGAGCGCCCAGACCCAGGGAACTCGGGATTCGCCGCGAGTCGAATAGAGACCGACCTGTTCATGACTCCACCTCCAAATGAGTGTTTTCTCGTGCACTTAATTGGTTATCTATGTGGAGTTCAGATTGATCGGAACCGGTTTTAATACGTATTTTGAAAACCTGATGACTAGTAGTTTAAACGGGTACTATGGACATTAGATACGTACTTACTTGTATGCAAAGAGCTCGGTCCGCGCATCCTTGACCTATCCTTGACTGTGAGGCCCACAGCCACCCCAGGACAAACTGATGCCCGACGCTTCCGCCGGATGCGCCTTAAAAAAGCCCCGGCCATTTTTCTGGCAGGGGCTTCTCGTGTTCTCAAGCGGACGGGGCAAAGCGAAAAGACAATACTACTTCATGGCATCCAGCCAGGCTGCGGCTTCGGCGATCTGGTTCTGCACCGACCCTGGCCCCGTGCCGCCGGGCACATGACGTCTGGCCACGGCATTGTCGTAGTCCAGAACCGCGAAGACATCCTCTGCGATATCAGCGGAGAAGCGTTGCAGGTCCGCCAGGCTCAAGTCTTCGAGACCCACCTTGCGCTCTTCGGCAAAAGCCACGGCCGCGCCGGTGATGTGGTGGGCCTGGCGAAAGGGCACGCCCTTGGCGGCAAGGTAGTCGGCCAGTTCCGTGGCGTTCAGGAAGCCGGCCCCAAGCGCCTGGCGCATGCGGCCAGCATTGAAGCCCAGCTCCGAAAGCATCCCGGCCATGATTGCCAGGGACGGGGCCACAGTGTCGTGCGTGTCGAGAAACGGCTCCTTGTCCTCTTGCATGTCACGGTTGTAGGCCAGCGGCAGCCCCTTCATGAGGGTCAAGAGGTTCATGAGATCCCCGTAGACCCGCCCCGTCTTGCCGCGCATGAGCTCGGCCACGTCGGGGTTCTTCTTCTGGGGCATGATGGAGGAGCCCGTGGAGTAGGCGTCGGGCAAACGCACGAACCCGAACTGCGGGTTGGCCCAGACAATGATCTCCTCGCACAGGCGAGAAAGATGCATCATGACGAGACTGCCACAGAACACGCCCTCCAGCACGAAATCCCGGTCCGAGACAGCGTCCATGCTGTTGGCGAAAGTGCCGCCAAGGCCAAGCGTGGACGCGACCTGGCCAGGATCGAGGGGGTGGGTGGTCCCGGCCAGCGCAGCCGCACCCAGGGGGGAGACGCGGACACGCTTCAGGGCATCGACAATGCGTTCATGGTCGCGCCGGAACATCTGGGCATAGGCCATGAGGTGCTGGGCCAGGCTGACGGGCTGCGCCGGTTGAAAATGGGTGCAGCCCGGCAGCAGCGTGTCCCGGTGCTCATCGGCCCGCTGCACGAGCACGCCGATCAGCGCACGCAGGTTCTGCGCCCATTCATCAAGTGCGGCCGCGACAAAGAGCCTGAAATCCAGAGCCACCTGGTCGTTGCGGGAGCGCCCGGTGTGCAGCTTCTGCCCCGGCGTGCCGATAATCTCGGTCAGGCGGTGCTCGATGTTCATGTGCACGTCTTCGAGATCCTGCCTCCAGACAAAGGTCCCGGCCTCTATCTCCGCACGGATCTGCTCCAGGCCATTGTGGATGGCCTCGCAGTCGGACGGGGTGATGATGCCCTGCTGCGCCAGCATGGACGCGTGGGCCTTGGAGCCGTCGATATCCTGGGCGCACAGCCGCGAGTCAAATCCCACGGAGCAGGTGTAGCGCTCGACCAGGGGGGCGGTGTCGCCGCTAAAGCGGCCGCCCCACAATTTCTTTTCCTTGGATGCCTCGCTCATGGCCTAACCCTTGATCTTGTTCAGGAAAGGCTGGCGGGCCTGCAGCCGCAACCCGTGCAGCTTGATGAACCCGGCCGCATCGGCCTGGTCGTAGACCTCGTCTTTCTCAAAGGTGGCCAGATCGGGGTTATACAGCGAATACGGCGACTTGCGACCCAGAGGATAGACCCCGCCCTTGTAGAGCTTGAGGCGCACGGTGCCGGTGACCGTTTCCTGCGCCTTGTCCATGAGGGCCTGCAGGGCTTCGCGCTCGGGAGCGAACCAGTAGCCGTTGTAGACCATTTCGGCGTAGCGCGGGATGAGCGTATCGCGCAGGTGCAGCAGTTCGCGATCCATGCACACGCCTTCCAGGTCGCGGTGGGCGCGCTGCAGGATGGCTCCGCCGGGAGTCTCGTACACCCCGCGGGACTTCATGCCCACAAAGCGGTTTTCGACCATGTCCAGCCGCCCGACGCCGTGACGGCCGCCCAGCTCGTTGAGTGCGGCGAGCATTTTCGCCGGGGACAGGGCCTGTCCGTTCAAGGACACGGGGTTGCCCTGCTCGAAATCAAGGGTGATGACCTCGGCCCTGTCCGGCGCGTCCTCGGGGTTGACGCTCATGAGGTACGTACCGGGGCCGGGCTCGGACCACGGGTCTTCCAGTTCGCCCCCCTCGAAACTCAGGTGCAGGAGGTTGCGATCGCAGGAATAGGGTTTTTCCCGCGTCACGGGCACGGAGATACCGTTCTCTTCGCAAAACGCGAACAGGTCGGTGCGCGAGTTGAGGTCCCACTCGCGCCATGGCGCGATGGTTTTCAGGTGCGGGGCCAGGGCCAGGGTCGAGAGTTCGAAACGGACCTGGTCGTTGCCCTTGCCCGTGGCACCGTGGGCCACGGCCTGGGCCCCTTCGGCCTCGGCTATCTCGACCATCTTCTTGGCGATGAGCGGCCGGGCTATGGATGTACCAAGCAGATATCCGCCTTCATACACGGCATTGGCCCGGAACATCGGAAAAACATAATCCGCCACGAACTCTTCCTGCAGGTCTACGACATAGGCCTTGCTCGCGCCAGTGGAGAGGGCCTTGTCCTCCAGGCCGTCCAGCTCCTCGCCCTGTCCCAGGTCCGCGGTCATGGTGATGACTTCGCATTCGTAGGTCTTCCTGATCCACTTCAGGATGGCCGAGGTATCGAGCCCCCCGGAATAGGCCAGTACGACTTTTTCTATCTTGCTCATGAGAGTACTCCGTTATGCAAAGCGGCCAGGCCGCATTAGCTGTAAATCCATTCCAGAATGGCCTTCTGCATGTGCAGCCGGTTTTCGGCCTGATCGAAAACTATGGACTGCGGGCCTTCAAAGACCGCCTCGCTGATCTCCTCGCCGCGATGGGCGGGCAGACAGTGCAGGACCTTGGCCTGCGGATCGGCCAGAGCGAGAAGCTCCTCATTGACCTGATATCCGGCAAAAGCCTTCTCGCGCTTCTTCTGCTCCGCTTCCTGGCCCATGGAGGCCCACACGTCGGTATTGACGAAATGGGACCCGGCTATGGCGTCCCTGGGGTCGTCGGTGACAAACACCTTGGCTCCCATCTTCAGCGCCCGTTCCAGTACTGCCGTGTCCGGGGTGTAGCCGTCCGGGCAGGCCATGTTGAGCTGGAAACCGAAATAGACGCTGGCGTTGATCCACGAGTTGGCCATGTTGTTGCCGTCGCCGATCCAGGAAATGACCAGGTCCCTCAGGTTCGTGGTCCGCTCGTAGATGGTCAGCATGTCGCTCATGATCTGGCAGGGATGGAACATGTCCGTCAAAGCGTTGACCACCGGGATGGACCCGCAGCGGGCCAGTTCCTCGACGTTCTTCTGGGCGAAGGTGCGCACGACCATGCCCTGCACGTAACGGGACAGGACGCGGGCCGTGTCCGCCAGGGGCTCACTGCGGCCAAGCTGGGAGTCGGCGGGGGTCATGAAGATCGTATCGCCGCCAAGATGACGGATTCCGACCTCGAAAGACACGCGCGTACGCGTCGAGGCCTTCTCGAAAATCATGGCCAGGGTCTTGCCCGCAAGCAGGGTGGAGCGATAATCCGCGTCCTTCATTTCCTTGGCCCGCAGCACCAGATCCATGGCCTCGGTGGCCATGAGATCCTTGATGGATAAAAAATGCTTCATGATATCACCCAATTACCCGGAAGGCCGGTTTGTCAGGCCGCCCAATAACAGCAATCTGCCGCGTCAGCAAAAAAATCCAGACCGCCTATCAGCCCATGACCGTGCGTCCTGGATTTTTTCGATTTCTTGCATCTCACCATTTTTTTAAGCGGTCTGCGAATTTTGAATTTTTCAACAGTCAGTTATGAGTGTTGCGCCGTATTCGCAAAAAAGTAGACACTTACAGAGCTTGTCCCCGGTTTGTAAAGAGGGTTCCAACAATCCGGAATAAAAAGAAAAAAGCCAGCGCAACGGCGCTGGCCAAATAAAACCGGCACAAGGGTGCAGCGGACTACTGCGCCGCATACCTGGCAAACCCTGCGGCCATGCTCTCGGACAGGGTGCGCATCACCGCGTAGGTCGGATCTTCGGGCAGCCGTCTGGAACTGCGGAACAGGGCAAAATCCTTGTCTGGCGCGCTTTCCATTGTTGCCGCCTGGGCGGCGGACCAGATCAGGCTCCCGTCGGGCACCCAGTGCACTTCCACGGTCACGCCGATGGACGTCCGCCCGGTGCGGCCCCCTTGATAATACTGGGAAATGTTTCCGCTGACCAAAATATTGGCGCCCTTGGCCCGTGCCTGGGCCAGGGCCGGCCCAAGTCCCGGCCACGGCGCGGAAGGGTCGTACTCCATGACATCGAAGACCCGCCGATTGAGCCAGGCAAGACGAAAGATGTCGGCCATCTCGCGCCCGACATCCTTGCGCACGGCAATATCCTGGCGCAGCGCAAAGGGCAGGATCAAGGCGCGCAGCCCGCTTTCGGGCAGCTCGCCGGGTGTCACCGCCTCGACCAGCCCGCTGAGGACGACCGGGGCGTCGTCATGGTAGCGGATCTCGCTGAGGCCCACGTCAACCGGGGAATAGGCGCAACCGCAGCACAGCAGAACAAACAGCAAGCAATATTTCATGGCAGGATCTCCTTGGCAGCCGTATCCAAGCAAGATAGGTACCAATCTGTCCATCAAACCCGCAGGAGAAAACCGTGACCGAACCCGGCGCATGCGCACCATTTCGCTACCGACTGACCCATCAGGAAAGCCTGCTCGGCGTGGCCTATTTCACTCCAACGCCTGCCGAGCCGCTGACTCTTGAGCAGTGTCTGGAGCATATCCTGGACAAGCCCAACGATGAATTCATGCGCACCCATGTCCGCCCGCTCCTGGCTGCGTCCGGCCCGGAGGCGTTGTCCGCTCTGTATGCCGGCGCCTGCCCCGTCACCCGCAGCCTGATCCTCGAAACCGTGCTCCTTACTCCGGCGCTCAGCGCTCTGTGGCAGAAAATGCGTAAAGACGCCGAAGCGCTGGCCGACCTGCCCCCCCAGATATTTCTGAAGAGCGCCGCCCTGCCAAGTCATGAACTCCATGCCCAGACCAGCAGGCTTCTGGCCGAAAACATTTTCGAGCACCGTCCCTTGCCTGCCGGCATCGCCGATCTGCCGCTCGAACCTGCCGCAGAGCCGGTCCGCATTGACATTGCGTCCATACAGGCCGCGCTTCCGGCAGAACCGCCATGCCCGCGCAGACCGACGCGCCAGACCTGCGACCTGGCCCTTGAGCGTCTCTATGGGCTGGGAATTCTGGACGGCCGCGAGATGCGGCATCACGCGTCCCTGGCTCCCTGGGGTTTGCTGCGTCAATGGCGACTGGACCGCACAACGCGTTGCGGCCGCTTCAACCATCGCCTGGAAGGGCTCATGACCAGCTACGGCCGAGGGCTCTGCCTGGAAGACGCGCAGGCGTCCCTGGCCATGGAAATCGTGGAGCGCTACAGTTCCTTTGCCGACATCAGGGATATGCGCATCTCGGGCAGCCGGGACGAAAGCGAACTCCGCAGGGCCACCTGCAGTGAACTTGGCCCGCATGCGCTGGACCCGAATGCCATCCGTCTTGAAGCGCCGTACACGGACCAACCCCTGCACTGGATGACGGCCGATGACAGCAATGGGAACACATGTTTCGTCCCGGTCCAGGCCGTGTATCTGTTCACCAACCTGGACGAAATCCGCCTGTTCAGCGGCCTGGGTTCCACGGGCCTTGCCTCCGGCAACACTGACGCGGAAGCCAAGCTGAGCGGTCTGCTTGAAGTCATGGAGCGCGATGCCGAAGCCGTCCGGGCGTTCGACCTGTCGCGCTGCTTTCGGGTGCAGAGCAGGGATGCGGAAATAAGCGATGTATTGCAGCGGTATCACGAGCAGGGCATCGACCCAGTTTTTCAGGATCTGACCACGGAACTGGGCGTGCCCTGTTACAAATGTTTCGTGCATCTCAAGGAAGGCGGGCTGGTCAAGGCCACGGGCGCAAGCCTGTCCGGCAAGCGGGCGGCCATCTCGGCCCTGACCGAAACGCCCTTCCCCTTTCCCGGAACCGAGGCCTCGGCTCCCGGCCCGGACGGGCTGCCCGTACGCACACTCGAAGACCTGCCCGATTATTCCACGCAGTCGGCCGCAGGGGACCTGGCCCTGCTTGAAGCGATCCTCAAAGCGCGGGGCTTTTCACCCCTCTATGCCAACCTGACCAAGCGCGAACTGCGCCTGCCGGTCTTTCGCGCCATTGTGCCGGGCCTTGAGATCGTCTCGGACTTCGATCGCTTCACGCGCATCAGCCCGAGATTGTGGCAGGATGTACTCAGATTGACGGGAAAAGACGCCTGAGGGAATGCTCGGCATCGAGCCGGACCGAATCCACCGCAAGCTCGGTCAAAGCCTCCATCTGCGGGCCATGGTCATGGCCCAGCAGATGGAGCAGCCCGTGGGCCAGCAGGCGCACCGTGTATTCATGCGGGTCCTGGTTGTAGAGCCAGGATTCGCGGGCCAGGGTCTCGGCGGAAAGCACCAGGTCGCCCAGCCACTCCCCCTCGCCGCCGGGAAAGCTGAGCACGTTGGTCGGCCCCAGGCAGCCCATGAAGCGGTCGTTCATCTCCGCCATCTCCAGGTCATCGACAATGCGCAGGGACAGCTCCCAGCCATCCAGGGCAAAAGCCGCAGCCAGGCCCTCAAAAATCTCCATCAGCTCCGGCCCCGAAAGAGGAAAGCGCGGGTCAACAGGCACGACCTGGTCCAGATGCAGCATCAGCCCTCCCCAGCCGAAACGTTCCGGCGTGCGCGGCCCGGCCCGGCCTTTCCGGACGCACCTTTTCTGGCATCCAGGGCCTGTGCGGCCTGCCGGTGACGGTCATAGGCGCGCACGATGCGGCCCACGAGCGGATGGCGGATAACGTCGGCCTCGGTGAAATGAACCATGGCGATGCCCTGCACGTCCCTGAGCACCTCCACCGCCTGAACCAGACCGGAGCCCACGTGTCCGGGCAGGTCGATCTGGGTGACGTCTCCGGTGACCACGGCCCGCGAGCCGTAGCCCAGCCGGGTCAAAAACATCTTCATCTGTTCGGTCGAGGTGTTCTGGGCCTCGTCAAGGATGACAAAGGCGTTGTTCAGCGTACGACCACGCATGAAGGCCAGGGGCGCTATCTCGATGGCCCCGGCGGCGATCATCTCCTGGACCTTTGCGTAATCGAGCATGTCGTGCAGGGCGTCGTACAGGGGGCGCAGGTACGGGTTGACCTTCTCGACCAGATCGCCGGGCAGAAAGCCGAGCTTCTCCCCCGCCTCCACCGCCGGACGGGTCAGGATCAGGCGCTTGACCTTTTTCTGCAGAAACATCGACACGCCAACGGCCACGGCCAGATAGGTCTTGCCCGTGCCGGCCGGGCCGATGCCCAGGGTCAGGTCCAGTTCGCGCAGGGCGTGCAGGTATTCGCGCTGGGTCACGGTCTTGGGGCAGACCGTCTTGCGCGGCGAGACCGTGAAGAGGGCCTCCTGATAGTAGCTTTTGAGCGGGGTGGACGGGTCGCGCAGCATGATGCGCAGGCTCTGCTCGATATCGCGCTCGAAAAGCTGATGGCCGCTGCGGACCAGGTCGTAGATCTGGGCGAAATAGCGGGAAACCAGGCCGACCATGAGCGGATCGTCACCTGAAATGGAGACGGTGTTGCCCCGGCTCTCAACCCCAACGCCCGCCATCCCGGCCACAGTGTCCAGGTGGGCGTTGCCCGGCCCGAAGACTTCACGGGCGAAGTCCATGTTCTCAAAAGCTATTTCCTGTGTTTCCATGTATTATTCCCGCTTTGGGTGTTGTTTGAAAATCCGTATCCGCCTCCGGTCCCATTTGCAAATCTCACCGGACTCCCGTAATGCTGTAAGCCGAATCGCCACGCATCGCTGCAAAGCAGAGCACCAAATCCAGGCCCGCCACGCGGCCGACACAAATATGAGCACCAAGAACAGAGAACAGACCAGCCAACTGCCGGCCGTCAGGCAGGAAACGCAACTTGCTTTTCAAGAAGCAAAAAGCATGGTGAGGAAAGCCTTCGTGACCGCAATCAAGACCAATCTCGCATTTCTGGCCTGTTCGGGCATGTATGCCTACCGATCCGGGCAACGCTTCTGGGAGCAGAAAGGAAGTTCGTGGTGGGCCAGAACCCGGGCCTTCTCCAAGACCGCCTACCTGGCCATTCAGGAAGACGCCTTCGGCTCGGACATCGTCATCGAAACCCTGGACCTGGATCGCGTCCTGGAAGGAGGAAAACCCACCCTCTCCATTCCGGCAACTCCCGAAGCCGTGGACGATCTGATCCGCAAGAAAAAGCCCTGACAGGCCGCTAACCCCCGATGGCGGTCATGGCCCTGCCGCAAACCTCATTGCTTTCGCGCTCCTGCAGCAGGCGGTAGCCCATGGGCTTTTCCGTGTTGGCGCGGGCGAAGAGGTCAAGCAGATCCTGCATGGAGTGTCCCGGATCGCGCAGGATGGAGCGCACATCATACTCGCGGTCCGAAAAAAGACAGGTCCTGAGCTTCCCGTCGGACGTGACCCGGAAGCGATTGCAGCTCTCGCAGAAGTGATTGCTCACCGCCGAAATGACCCCAATCCTGCCCGATCCGCCGGCAATCCCGTACATCCGTGCCGGGCCGCTGTTGCGCGACGCTTCAAGCACCTCCTGAAGGGGCACCAGCTTCTCCACCTCGGCGATGATCTCCTCGGCCGGCCAGTAATTGGCCCGGCTCCAGCGCGACTGGTAGCCGATGGGCATGAACTCGATAAAGCGCACGTCCACTCCGTGGTTGCGGGCGAAATCCACGAATCCGGGCAGTTCGTCGTCGTTGATGCCTTTCAGTGCCACGACATTGACCTTGACCCTGAGCCCGCCCGCGAGACACGCGTCGATGCCTTCCCGAACCTGCCCATATCCGTCGACTCCGGTGATTTCCTGAAATTTTTCGCGCTGCAGGGTATCAAGGGAAATGTTCAGACAGGAGATGCCCGCATCGCGCAGCTCATCAACGCGGCCGGACAGCATGGTGCCGTTGGTGGTGATGCGCAGGTCAAGATCCGGATATTTGGCGTGCAAGCGGCCGACAAAGGGGATGAAGTCCTTGCGGGCAAAAGGCTCGCCGCCGGTGAGACGGATCTTTTCCACCCCGGCCAGCATGGCCACATCCACCAGCTCTGCCATCTCTTCGAAGGTAAGGATCTCGCTGTGCTGCATGAAAGTCCATTCGGCCTGAGGACGGCAGTACAGGCAGCGCAGATTGCAACGGTCGGTGATGCTCAGCCGCAGGTAGCTGACTTTTCTGCCGTGGGAATCGATCAACATGGGAGTACCTCGCGCAAGTAATGTGGCAGCAAGTAGTAAGTCCGCCCGGACGGGATGTAAAGTCAACTGCCCGGTTGGAGTCGAAGCTTGTCCTCCAGGGCGGGGTCGATGGCCGGCCGCACCGTGCGCAAGACCTTGTCCACCCCGACCATCCCAAGGGCCGCGCCCTTGATGGGCCGCACATCCCTGACCAGGCACAGGAGCACGTCGCCCCTGTCCGCCATTTTCAGATGACTGGCCAGGGCCGCCAGGGCGGCCGCCTCCTGGATGGTCCGCTCGGGCACTTCCTGGGCCGGAAAGTCGCGTTTGACGATAACGTGGGCGCCGGGCCCGTCCTGGGCGTGCAGCCAGTAGTCAAACGGGCTCGCGGCCTGGGTCAGGAGCTGATGGTTGGCCTGGGCACTGCGGCCGCGCACGATGAGGAACCCGTCGGAGGAGCGGTAGGCCTGGACCTTGATCTTTCGGTATTTGGCAGGAAGCACGACCGGCGAGGGAGTCACCTCCTGCGGTCCGGATTCTTGAGCAGGAAGAGGTGTCTGGCCCTGCCGGGCCGCATCCAGTTCCCGTGCAAGGGCACGGACACGTGCGGCGACAATGCCAAGCCCCCTTTCACCCTTGGCCCCGCGCGCAAAAAACCGCTCCATGTTCTCGCGCACGGTCAGACCCGGATCAAGGCGAACCGAAACCTCGTTGCCTTCTTCATCCTGAAGGGACAGCACGGCCAGACGGACATTCCTGTCCAGGCGGTGCAACCAGGCCTGCAGCAGCAGGCCATTTCGGCGCTGCTCCATCATGTCCCGCAACCGCGTTTCATCGTCGCGCACCCGCTCCAGTGCCCGTTGCAGACGCCGGATGTTGCGTGCCGCTGCGCTGTCCGCTCCGGCGTGCGCACGCTGCATCTCAGCCAGATTCCGGCCGTGGGCCTTTTGCGCAGCCTCGAGCGCGCCCGGACATGCGCCGCCGCCATCAAGCGGCCAGAGTCGGACCTGCGGACGACCCCGATGATCAAGCCCATGATAAAATGTGGATATTGTCCCGGCCTTGAGCTTTTCCAGAAGTTCTGCGGCCTCATCGGAAGAAACCGAACGCAGATAATGGCGCAGGGGTGGAGTCAGGTGCGGCAACTTTCGCCACAGTCCTTCTTCGCCCGTGATGCGGTCGAGCTCGGGCCAGAGCGGTTCGTCTCCGAACCCGGTCGGCAGAGCGCCCGCCAGAATCGGAGCCGCGGCCAGATCCAGGATCAGCCAGCGCCCCTCCCCGCCAGTCAGTTCCAAGGCCATGCGCCGCCGGGGCCAGTCCGAAACAAGGCTCAGTATCCGCCGCCCCTTGAGGCGCTTGCGCAGCCACATGGCCCGGCCCGATGGGCTGTGCGGATTTTCGGGTTTGTGTTCACTCAAAAGGAGAAACGGCGTGGACTTGGCAGTACAGAGTACCAGGTGGCCGGCCCGGCCCAGGCTTATGGTCCAGGTTTCGGGCAGGGGCGCGAAGACCTTTTCCACCCGCATGCCCACGATGCGCGCGCCCAACTCCCTGGCCACAAAACAGAAAACGCTGGCGTCCATGGACCTGCCCCTGAAAATGATAAAGCGCGTCCCGAAACCGGCACGCGCTTTATATGTTTATGTCATGGATGCGGGCCTAATCGCCGCGCAAACGCTCTTCCTCTTCCCTGCGGCTCTTGCATTCAATGCACAGGGTGGTCACCGGGCGGGCTTTGAGACGAGGGATGCCGATTTCTTCATCACAATCCTCGCAAACTCCGAACGTTCCGTCTTCGATACGATCCAGGGCCTCGTTTATTTTCTTGATCAGCTTACGATCCCTGTCGCGCAGACGCAAAGTGAAGGTCCGGTCGGATTCGGCTGAAGCTCTGTCGGCCGGATCGGAATAATATTCCACATTGTCCGACATCTCTTCGATGGTCGCCTCGCCCTGCCGCTGGATATCCTCAATCATCTGAGTCAAATATTCTTTGAAGAACTCAAGGTCTTTGGCTTCCATGGTACTTCCTCCTGCGCTCCTGTTACTTAGGGAGAGTGTTTCTATGCACTCAAAGGCAAAAAGTAAAGCCCCCGGCAACCTGCTGCGCCCACTTTGGCTTCTTTCAACCTTGGCATCATTCGGAGCGAAAAAAAACGTTTTTTTTAATTGACAGTCAGCATCACCCTTTATAAACACGTGTCCTCGTTGAGCGGGAGTAACTCAGTGGTAGAGTGCAACCTTGCCAAGGTTGAAGTC
>SWCG01002804.1_pt1 | contig 27860 bp, 21 predicted proteins | sample 4690071 | NCBI WGS metagenome assembly SWCG01 (sample SAMN10267281, study PRJNA491770) | bioreactor metagenome | isolation source: DHS bioreactor inoculated with subseafloor sediment | place: Japan: off Shimokita Peninsula | collected 2012-10 | reverse complement strand
AGGCTTGTCCTTGCCCGGTGCCTTTGACCAATGGCTTGTCCTTGCCCGGTGCCTTTGACCAATTGCGTACGGGCGGGTTCCGAACCCGCCCGTACACCGACGCCCGTACACTCTACACCGGACGGGCAAACAAAAACGCCGGTACACCAGCCGCATCACAAAATGGAAGGGCGAAGCATTTGAAAAACACCAACCGCTTTACTCATACAGAAAAAAGAAAGGAGAAAATAATGTTTGATCAATATTGTTTGGGCGTGGATGTGTCATCCTGGCAATCCACGGTCCATTGGGAAAAATTACATGCCAACGGGGTGCGCTTTGCGATCATCAAAGCCGCACAGGGCAGCTACCGGCAGGATCCGCTATGCCCGGCGCATCTCAAAGCAGCCCAGGCAACCGGCATGATTTGCGGTGTCTATCATTGGATGGACCCCGGATGTACTGTCGATGCCCAGATCAGCAATCTGAAGCACCGCCTCAATCGGCAGGAATACAGCTTTCTGGCGCTGGATGTGGAGCAATACTGGTCGGATTGGGGGGAATGGCAGCAGGGTATGATCAGCAAGCGGTACACTGGCAAGCAGATCAGTGATTGTGCACGTGCCTGTGCAGAATCCATGCGGGCTGAGTTTCACAAGCCGGTGCTCATTTATACCCGCGCCAGTTTTGTAAAAGAGTATGCCCCACAGATGCTGGATTGGCTGCCGGACTGGCCGTTGTGGCTGGCGCATTACCCCTATCGACCGGGTAAGCTGCATCTGAGCTGGGAACAGTTAAAAAAGGATTACATACCCGGCATCCCGGCACCTGCCACCCCTAGCGGTTGTCAGGATTGGCGCTTCTGGCAATTCTCGGGCGATAAATTCATCCTGCCGGGTGAGCAATCTGCGCTTGATCTGAACTTTTACCACGGCAGCCTGCAGGATTTGCAGCGCTGGCTGGGGCAACCGGTGACGGCCCGTGAATTGAGTTTACAGGAGAAACTGGAGGCCTTATGGCAGGCACACCCGGAAATCTGGGAGGAGGTGCAACATGCCTAGAGCTACCCGCAAGCGAAAAATTGACCTGGTGCCTGAGGCAAGCACGCGAAAAAGAGCATTGCCCGCGGTAGTGGTCAGCCTGGCAGCCGAATATGAGCTTGACCTGGAAATGCTGTTGGATTGGAAGGTCTACCCGAGCGGCAAGGTGGTCTTGATTGCCCCGAATGGGATGAAGCTGGTTCGTGAGGTCGCGCTGGAAACAACGCCGGACAAGCAGGATCCCAACGCCTGTGACGGAGTGGAAGAAACTGCCCAGATGGCTGTGGATGGCGTGCCTGCATGCACAGGAGGTGCACATGAGTGACACGTTGACGACGCTGATCACTCGCCTGCAGGTGCTGCTGGATGACCCGGATGCTGCCATCTGGCCGGGTGAGGTGCTGGAGGAATGCCTGCGCTGGGGGTTGGGTCAGATACAGCGGGTTTGCCCCACACCCTTAACCATCGCCGGGCTGGATGGAGCGCTGCAGAGCAACCTAGACCAGGAATTGTGTCTGAGCCCCTTGCTGCTGCAACTGGCACAACAACAGGCCTGGCAGCATCGCCAGGTGCAGCGCAGCGAGAGCTTCCATCCCGACCCACAAAGGTTGAACAGTGAACAGCTGGCACCGATTTCACAGGAAGGCTTGCAAATGGTGCTGGAGCAGGTACGGCGCTATTTTCTCCAGCGCAGCCCGACTGTTCCTTATTAATCAACGCTGGTGTCCCGGAAGATGATTCCACCGGGGCACCAGAACCCTTATTGACTTCATGGAGGAGGACATATGCAGCGACTTTCCATCAAAATTCAGGAAAATGAATTTGTTCTGCACGGCAACGGGCGGGCGGCGGGATTGCGTGGTTGCACGCGCCAGCCGGCCCGGCGTTTGCCCTCCGGGTTGTGCCTGGAGCAGCTCGATCTGGTGTTGCAGGGCACAGCCTCACAAACTCTCAGCCTGATCACCCAGTTACAAACCCTGCTGGAACGTGTGCGCTTAGGGCACAGCGCCTGGCTGGAACTTCAAGCGGATGGAAGTTCCGAGATTTATCAGAGCCGTTTGTATGCGGGTGATTTTAACTGGATCCTGGGCAGCGTGCAACCGAAAGGGATTGGGCTGCGCCTGGAATTGCAACGTCAGGATTTCTGGCAGCTGCCCTGGCGGGAATTGGCATTGACCAACAGCCACGGCATGGCGGTGACGGATGGCTTGCAGATTGACAACCGCGCAGATAGCAGCGGTCAAAATTGGTGCTGGATTCCAGCAGAGCAACTGCAGGGTGATTTACCCGCGCCCGTGCGCATCCAGTTGCACAATGACCTGAATTCACTGGAGAACCTGGACCGGATCATCTTTGGTTTGGGCAGCGGGTTTACCAGCCCATTACCGGCACTGGAAGGCGAACTGGCAACCAGCACCCTGAATTTCGGTGCCGTGGTGAATGCCAATTGCCAGGCGGGTGCCTATGGGCTGGTGCAATGGAATACCCCGGCGGCCATCAGGGTGCTCTCGTGGGCTTTACCCGGGGTTGCTTTTTCAGGCTTGGCAGGCAAACAACTGCGACCCCTGGTGCGCCTGGTTAACCCGGCCGGGTTACGCCCCGAAACCTGGCTGAGCTGGAAGCTATACCAGGGCAGCCTGGTTTTTCAGAGCACAGCCCAGCAGCTATCCCTGGAGCGTGAATTGCAATTACTCCCGATGCTGTGCCTGCCAACCCTCCCGAACAAAGAGGTACCATGGCGGGATTTGCGCCTGGAGTTGATTGCCCACAATCGCAACCCGGGCACTTCCCAGCTGGCTGTCGATGCTGTCTTTCTGTTCTTCACGGACGGCTGGCGGCAATTTGCTGCCCTGGAAGACGGCGAGCTGGCTTTTGGGCAGACCCTGATCGATCAGTGTGACCTGCAGCAACCCTACATTCACCTGGCGCAGACGCAAAAGAACCAGCATGCGTACCAGGTGCTGGGGAATGGTCTCTGGCTGCTACCCGGGCAGGAGCATGTGCTGCAAATGCTGTACGACAGTGGCAGCAGCATGCCGTTGTCCATGTCCACCCTTTTGCAGTTGGAATACCAACCACGCCGCAGGATGCTGCCATGAAACCACAAGTTAAACTGGACTTACCCGGTATGGAAGGAATGCTGCATCACAATGCGGGCTGGGAGGTGGATCAGATGGATTGGTCGTTGCCGGGTGGCGCACAATCAGCGTCGCTTTCGGCCGGGGTGCTGAATCCAACGCTGATCAATCAGAAGGTGATTCGCTCGTGGCTGGGCAAAGAGGTCAGCATTTACAACGAAACCGGGCAAGCGATCTGGCGGGGTTGGATTGAAGAGATCGCCCTGGATGTGCGCAGGCTGCGCTTTAGCTGGTCAACGCATAAACTACTCAGCCGGGTCATCGCGCGCTACCCGCAGGTCAGCACGCTGCTGGATCCGTTACGCAGCTCACAATTCAGCGAGTGGGTACAGCATGCTGAACGCCTGGCAGTTCTGGGTGCCAAAGAAGCCATGATCCGCCTGCAGCAGGTGGATGCGAACAGCGCACAGCAGGCGGCACTTTACCACCTCCTGCAGAAAGGACAGGATGACACCAATGGCCTGATATTACGCGCGCAGGAAAGAAATCCGCGATTGGAAATCCGTGCGAAAGGCTGGTGGCAGCGGTTGGATTGGACGCTGGATGGGGAAGATAGCGGCTTACTGGCACATCTGCCGGGCGGGAAGAGCCAACAATTGTTGGGGTTGAGTGGCAGCGAACGCCTGGCGCAGAGCTTTAAAACCGGGTCGGATGTTTTTACATTGGGGCATATCTGGTTGCGGGGAGCCATTCTGGGGAACCCCGTTGATGACCTGCGGGTGAAGATTTGCACGGACAACGCCAGCGTACCGGGCAGCGTGCTGGCCAGCAGCATCCTTCCCAATGCAAACCTGCAGGGTGGCTGGGGTTGGAAGGTCTGGCTACTGGATGCAACCCTGAACCTGGCAGCCAATACCCGCTTCTGGCTGGTGGTGGAACGCACTGGAGCACTGGATAGCAGCCATTATTTCGCCTTGGAAACGGATGATGGCCGCGGCTACCCGGACGGCGATTGTAAGCGCTGGAATGGCAGCAGCTGGGTATTACTGAACCAGGATTTACGCTTCTGCCTGGTAGCGGTGAGCGAGTCAACCGAATTGATGCGCGCGGTGGCGGAACGGACTGTGCAAGGTGGCGTGCTGCAGGGTGTGCAGATCTGGCAGGAAAGCGGCAAGTGGCTGCCACGCTGGCGCGAGTTGGATTTGACGCGGATGAAAGCCCTGGAAAGTTGGCTGGAAATGGGTTGTGCGGATGAGCGCGAGTTGAGTGCATTCGTGAATGCGGAAAGAGTGCTGGAGGTGTTTAGTATTCCCCGTTTGCAGGAGATCCCCGTGCAATTGAGGGTTGATGGCAGCTTGAGAATGACTTCCGGCGTAAGCCTGCCGCAACCGCTGGATCTACTGGGCAGGTGCATCTATCTGCCTCAGATGGAAGTCGATGAGCAGGTGATTTTGCGGGGGTTGCGCTGGACGAAGGAGGAGGGATTGATGCCGGTGGTGTAAGGGCGAAGCCCATCGCCTAAAGGCGAAAGGCGGAAGGCGAAAGGATGAAATCAAATGCTTTGCCCGCATGAGGGTGGCCGTCAACGAATGGTGAACGAATGAACGAATACCACAAGAGCATGATATAAACGAATAAAAAACACCATGAAAATTCATTCCGTTGATGACGGTAGGGGCAAAGCATTTGATCATGGACATGCTTTTCCACCCGGAATTTTGAAATCAAATGCTTTGCCCGCATGGGGGGTGGCCGTCAACGAATGGTGAACGATGACGAATTTGGTTTGTGAGAATTTCGTTGATTGTGAGAGTGATGGATTGGGCTGGTAGGGGTAAAGCATTTGATTATGGACATTGTTTGCTACCTTGAATTTTGAAATCAAATGCTTTGCCCGCGTGGGGGGTGGCCGTCAACGAATGGTGAACGAATGAACGAATTTAATTCGTGAGAATTTCGTTGATTGTGAGAGTGATGGATCAGGCGTGTACGGGCGGGTTCCGAACCCGCCCGTACGACACACCCGTACGACACACCCCTTTCGGAAAAGGCAGGATCTGGTCGCTGGATCCAATGGTAAATTTGAACGAATCTTTGGATCCCTGAGAACAAATGCAATGGGGTTCGCCTACACCTGTGGTTCAAACCACGGGTTATCATTTTCAAATCTGTTGAAACAGATTCGATGATTGAGCCTGGTTGCGGAGCTTTTTTAAAAAGTTTTGATTAAATGAGGTAAATATGAGGAAAAAATTGAAAAATTTTTTAATGGATTCAATAAATTTTTTCCAATACATTGACAAATGTATTAACAAATATTCTTGCTGGTATCTTGCTCCCAATAATTGCCGTTATTGGTACTAGTGGTTTTGTATCAATTACTTATGGGTTGCAAAAATGAATTGGTCCACCTTTATATTCATTCTTGGTACTTTTATTTTCTTTGTTTGGGTTAATCGTGATTATCACGCACTTAAAACTCTCACATCACCTTTTGTAGACAACCATAATTTTTGTTCCTTTAATTTCGATCGAATAATACTCGTCTCCATAATGATAATCTTCTGGATGAGAACGAAAATTGCTCACAAAATAATCAGCGTCACCAGGATCTTTTACTATTCTCAATCGGGATCTCATGTCAGGTGGCAACCCATTATTTATGTAGCTTTCGCCGGGTGAATTAGCAACAAAAATATTAATAATTTGTCTGTGATCATTTGATAGTATGAAATCTATAGACTGTTTATAAGAAAGTCCCCAATAATCTAACTCAAAACGTTGTCTCAGTGTTGAGGAGTCGCCAGAAAATGCATTGAAATAAACATTTTCGTATGGATGATACCGTACTATAAACCAGATTGGTTCTGCCAACCCAACTAGCAGAAAAAAATAGGCAACAATCCGAATGTAATTCGAATTTAAATCAAAGTGCAGCATCCACTGATACAAGGCTTTAAGACCAAGTAAACTTATCAGTAAGATTGCCGGGTAGACAAAAAACAATTGTCGCCAACCATCGTAAAGTGTGGATTGAAAGATGTAAATAGCCGAAACCGGGATCAATAACCAACCCATTACTACCATCCACACAAAAATCTCTGAATTAATAGATTTAAACACCGGATCATGGTGATTGTTCTTTATCAAATTCAACCTATTCAGTAGACTTCCAATAAATTTCAAAATACCTGGTATAAACCCAACTAGAACGATTATTGGAGTAGTTATGCCAATCCAAACGAGGGGATAATGCCAGGGAAGATCCTTCGCAAAAAATACATTTCCCATGTATAACACCGTGTATGGCCATGGATAGTTAGCCATATTATTGAATGCGTTTATAAACTCACCCCAAGGGTTGTGCCATAGAATTGGCCAGAAAAGGATGGTGAGACCTGCGGTTAAAACAAGGTAACCAAACGTGATCATCAGTTTGCGTTTCCAGAAAACCCGTGATCTCACGATATTAATGAATATCAAAAATAGAGTTAATGGAATAATTACGATACCCGGTATGCGGGTGCTGATTAATATTGCGCTTGCGCCAGCATGCCCAACCAATCGCACAAAAACATTCAGCCACTTAGGCTTTTTGACCAGGCTATCAGACAGCAATACGAGCGTCAAAATGGCTGCGATGAATCCAACTAAAAATGGAATATCTTTAGAATTATAAAAAGCGTCAGCAAAAATTCTCGGGCTTATCGCAAGCAAACCAGATGCCAATAACCCCATCCATGAGTTGTGAAAAAGGCGACAGCTTAATATGTAGAACATTATTAATCCGCTGACAAATATTAAAAAAAGAGCCAGGTGTCTCGGCAACAAAAGAATAGACGAAACTACAAATAATGGGATCTCGATTATGGGTCCATAATACCTGAATGGAAAAGATAATAAGGTGGGATCACCCTGCAGTATGTAAAGGAGATTGACGCGTGCGATATTGATTTGGGGCGGTTCATCCCACGGGATACCATAATCCTTATAGATCGACAGCCCAATCGCGATGAAAGCAACTAGAAAAAAGAAAGGGATCAATGTCTTAATTTGGTTTTTCATCTGTTGAGAGTGGCTCATCTGAATTACCCGGTGGTTTAATGGAGGAATAAATCGATCAAATATAAACGAATGATAGTTTACCTAATTATTAAATCTTTTGTCATATGCAAGGAATATATTACATTCACAAGTTTTGTGGAATTTTATTATAGCTACATTATTATTAATTGAAAACTTTCCCTTGACACCTCCCCCTGGCTATTGTTTGTGTTTGTAGTTTTTTCTGTCCATCCCTGGCTTGGTTAAATAGTTGGCGAAGCATCAATTTAGGAATGCAGCATTAATCTACTTTTACATTACCAAAATTTTGCAGGAAGTTAATTTTCACCCAAATAATTTAAGCCAGGTGAATTGTTTTTCAGATGGTGTTGATAGGGCTAAATAGTTTTATTTTTTTTACTCGAGAAGAGAATTTTGTCCCACCCATAAGTCATTATCGAAAACCACTAGTCAATTACCAGACAATCACTATCACATGTCTGTAGGACTTGAACCCTCAACTGCTTGGTTGTAGATTCGTTCTACTTACGGAGCTTTATTTTTTAAGGGGGTAACTCGTACAATAAGGGCATAATATAGCTGGTAGCGGATGGCCGTCAACGAATTTTGAACGAATAAACGAATACCACAAGAGCATGATATAAACGAATAAAAAACACCATGAAAATTCATTCCGTTGATGACGGTAGGGGCAAAGCATTTGATCATGGACATGCTTTTCTACCCGGAATTTTGAAATCAAATGCTTTGCCCATACAGGGGTGGCCGTCAACGAATGGTGAACGAATGAACGAATACCACAAGAGCATGATATGAACGAATAAAAAACACCATGAAAATTCATTCCATTGATAACGGTAGGGGCAAAGCATTTGATCATGGACATTGTTTGCTACCTGGAATTCTGAAATCAAATGCTTTGCCCGCATGGGGGATGGCCGTCAACGAATTTTGAACGAATAAACGAATAAACGAATAAAAAACACCATGAAAATTCATTCCATTGATAACGGTAGGGGCAAAGCATTTGATTATGGACATTGGTTTCTACCCGAAATTCTGAAATCAAATGGTTTGCCCGCGTGGGGGGTGGCCGTCAACGATGAAAACGATGACGAAAAAAACCAATGAATATGCAGGTGGAGGAATATGTGGATTGTCGGGTAGGGGTGAAGGATTGGAGAACGAAATTCTTGGTGGAAAATCGCGTTAATTCTCCAATCCTTCACCCCTTGTACCCTGAGTTTCTTAAATTAGTGCCTGAATTCAGGTGATTTGAGCGTGGAAGCACCCCATTTTTAGAAAATGAGAACCTAAGGTGCCAGACTCAAACCGGATAAAGCCGGTTCCAATCCGAACCTGTTTGAACAGGTTTGAATCTGACAGCCTGTGGGTTTTAACCACAGGCGACATTGCCACGAAAAAACATCTCCACAGTTGCAAAATAAGGTTTGGGTTCAACCCCGCCACAGGTTAAAACCTGTGTCTGCCAGACTCAAACCGGATAAAGCCGGTTTCAATCCGAACCTGTTTGAACAGGTTTGAATCTGACAGCCTGTGGTTGAAACCCACAGGCGACATTGCCACAAAAAACCTCCTGAGTTTCTCAAATGAGCGACCTGAATTCAGGTGATTTGAGTGTGAAATTACCCCTTTTTTAGAAAATTGAGAAACTCAGGTTCTACAATCTTTCACCCCATTGATGTCGATGAACTCCTAATCTACAGTCAGCGTATCCGATCTCTGCGGGGTCTGGGGGGAGAGGCAGGCGAAAGTCAAAAGGCGCAAGGCGAAAGGATGATAACAAACCACGAGCGATGAGTTCTTTTCCCTTTCGCCCTTCGCCTTATCACACCTTTTGGGTGTCAGCCTTGAATCGTGTTTCCTGTCAACTTTCCACTGTCCACTAGGGACCAGTCCTCAGCTACCAGCTACCCGCTACCAGCTTCAACAATCTCAATCTCCTCCTCCGTCAACCCATACAACTCATACACCAGCCTATCAATCGCCCCATCCGTAGCAGCGATTTCTCGCTGGAGGCGTTCGGCTTCCTGCGGGGTCTGGGGATCGCGTTTGTGCAGTTCGAGCATGCGTTCGACCATGGAGACCATACGGTCGTGTTGCTCGACTTCTTTGGGATTATCAAAATTTATTTGTCTAATAGGAATATTACACAAAGGTTCTTTATCTATTTGTAACTGATCACCTTGTTTTTTCCCACGATGATATAACCAAAACTGTATTAACATAGAATTTAAAATTCCAAGAAGATATTTTATTGATTCTTTAAAATAGATTTTTTTTATGATTAAGAAAGCCCTTGATACATATGAAGAAAAATGGACATATGAGAATGCAACTTTTCGGGTTTTTCTAATGGAAAGAATTTTTTCATCTAAAAAGAATTTCTCTTCCCTTGGGCGATGTAATCCATAAGGAGCAAAAACGGAGCTCAGGACAGGTTTAAAATTATCCAAATGTTTTTTTATGCCAGGATATTTCTTTATATTTTCTCGAACTTCTTTGTCTGCATATATAATCCAATATTGATTTTTAGGAACAGCTTTATATCTCCCTATTTCTTGGGTTGTGAAATAAGGTTTAATCTTTTCTTGATCTTCATTGGATTCAATTACTTTTAGTTTTTCCATTTCATTTAATACAAATATTCCTTGACCAACATTAAACGATGATTTAAGTTTGGGTAAGTGTCTATTGGATACAAAATCTTGGAGAACATCAATTCCATTTCCTATTTCATCTTCATGTATCCGCTTTAATCCAAAAGAAAAAATTTTATCCAAAACAACTTCATTACCAATCGTAGCAAGGGTAAATGGTTTATCTTCATTTTTGGGGTTGATTGTTGAAGAATTCCATCCATATTTACTTTCATTAAGATTCATTAAAGCGTCTGAAACATTTATTTCAATCCAATTATTCTCAGTTATCTTAAGATACGGTATTTGGTATGAATTGGTTATTTTTTCTTTTTTAAGTATGTAAACCATGGTTTGAATTGATGCATCGGAAAACACTTTAAAATCAGCAAAATCAACAAATTGAATAATCTTAGTTTCAGACATTATCTTAGACCGTAAAATTGATGCTCCCAAATTTGTTATCCAATTATTTGTTGCAATGAAAGAATGAAATCCATCTTTCCGTACTAAATCAATTGAGTGACAAGCAAAGGCATACCAAAGATCCATCTTTCCAACACAGTATTTTTTTATTCTTGCTCGCCTAAGAACTTCAAAAAATTCTTTATTATTAGCCTCTTTAAGGTACGGCGGATTGCCGATCACCACATCGAATCCTCCCCGCGCAAAAACCTGCGGGAAGTTGCGTTGCCAGTCGAAGGGGTTGACGCGCTCGAGTTCCTTCTCATCCGGGATCAATTGCCCGGCGAAGTAATCCCAACCGATCAGGGAATTGCCGCATTTGATATTGTCGCCCAGGTCGGGCAGTACACGCTCCAATCCCAGGCTGAGCTGTCCGCTCTCCTCCTCCAGCACTTTGAGCAGCAGGCTCAGCTTGGTGACCTCGACCGCCTGGGCATCGATATCCACGCCATAAATATTGTTGACCAGGATGCGTTTTTTCTCAGCGGTGGTCAGCTTCCAGTCGCCGCCTTCGGTGGGGATTAAAGCCGGTTGTTTGCCTTTTGCCCATTTTTCAGGCTGGTTGGCAAGGTACCAGCGCTCGTGCCAATCCAGCAGGTACTGGAAGGCACCCAGCAGGAAGGATCCCGAACCACAGGCCGGGTCTACGATCCTGAGCTGGCTGACCTGCTCGGGGGTCATGCCCGCCTTATGAGAGTTGTCCTCCAGCAGCACCCCGACCGTGTTGGCGACGATGTAATCGACGATGTAGCTGGGGGTGTAATAGACCCCGCCGGCTTTGCGCACCTCGGGTTTCTCTTCGATCTTGGCCTGGCGTCCGGGCGTCAGACGAATGACCTTGCCCAGGAACTGCTCATAAACCTGCCCGAGGATCTCGACCGGGATTTCCTTGAAGATGTACGGACAGGGGTAATACAGGTCTTTGATGATCTCTTTGAGCACTTTATCATCGATGGCCAGGGTGGGGGTTAATGTATCGGCGTGGTTGCTCTGGCCTTTCTCGGCTTTGAAGTGGAACAGCCCCGAGTTGTATTTGAGATCGGCGCGCTGAAAGAGCTGCACCAGCTGGGGGTAGATGTCCTTGCTTTTGCTAAAGTCCAGCAACTGGTTGGCTGGCTCGATGCCGCGATCCTCACAGATGCGCAGGAAGATGATGCGATCGATGGTCATCTGCACAGCGTAGTTGAGCTGGCGTTCGTTGACCACATGCTGGTTGCGCAGTGCGATGTTGCGTGCCAGCAGCGTACGCCACTCTTCGATATCCGCCAGGAAGGCATCATCGACTTTTGTGGTACCGCGCTTGCTGCTGGTATCGGTTACATAACGGTCGAAAGCACCTTTCTGAATGGCAGTCGGGGAGAAAATATTATCAAGTTCATCCCATTTCTCGAGGTACTGGTCATAGCGCAGATACAGGATGCGGGCGGCGGCGGGGCTGTCGGATGGGTTGGGCTTGTTGCGGCAATCATAGACCGCGAACTCCTCAAAATCGGTCAGGATCGAGAGCGGCAGTCCGACGTTCCAGGCATACACCTTGAGCTGGTAGGCCAGTTCACGGTCATTCTGGATGTCCTCGGCCGGTTTCTTGGCTTCGACGAAGAACTTGCGCATCCCGCCCAGCCGGAAGGCGTAATCGGGGGCTTTGGCGTGCGAGCTGCCCTGAATGTGGATCGAGTCCTCGTGCACCACCTCACGATAATTGATCGAGTAGCCCTTGCGGTTGGAGACGTCCCAGCCCAGGGCTTCGAAGAAGGGATTCAGGAATTCCTGGCGTAGTTGTGCCTCGTTGTAGTGACCGGACCGATAGGCGTCGCGGTTATCGCTAAATTGTTGCAGCAGTTGCTGGATGATCTCAGGGGCGGGCATGAATCTCCTCCTATTGTGCAGGCGGTGGGGGTCGCTCGCTAAAACGGAAGCGAGTAACAGTTAATTATATGACTGGAAGGAGATTAATATCAAATGGAAAAGGGGATGGGCTCAAGGCGAAGGGCGAAGGGGGCGGGGGACGGGAGATGGGGGATGGATGCCATCCGCTATCCATCCCAACCCGCCATGCGCGCCATCAAATGCCAGAAGGCCTGGGCTTTTAAGGCACATTGTAATTTATCGCTGTGTGCGCAATCACTCATTTGCGTGTAATTCTGGCATTCAAAAGACCCGGGATTGTTGCTGCACCAGGTTTTACACCACGAGCAATTATCACTGGCTGTTGGGTAGAAAGTGCCGGCAGGGTCATACGATTCGATATCAGCGAAATCGAAAAGGGCTTTGTTATTACTCTGGGCATAATCCCGCACTAGATTGTTGTTGCGCCACAGCTTGCTGACCTGTGTGTTGCCATCAGTGCCATCGGTGTGACCGGTATAATAAACCGTACGCAGTGGGGGGTAATCCCGCTCGAGTTGGTCGAGCACCGCCATGTAGGTTTCCACCTGGGTGACACTGTAATCCGACATCTGTCCGCACCAGGTCCAGAGGGAAACATCGAACCAGTTCGTCTCGACCACGGATCTTGTTTTGTCGATTCCCGCAGCCGATTCCCAGTACATGTCGGGTGTGATATAGGTGGTATTACTATAATTGTTTCCATCGTAAAAACCCATCGCCGTGGAATCGGGAGGTTGCGCCACTACTCCGCTCGCGATAATGGAGACGTTGTATTTGGGATCCTGCTTTTCAAGCCACTGTAGACCGGTCAGAATTTGAGAGCCATGCGAGGTGTGCGCATAGTGGATGACCAGCTTGCGTGCCTGCTCGATCCAATAATCAGGGATTTCCCGCACATCCGTGTTGAGGTGGTTGACGATCAGGGTTTTGGTACTGCCGCTCTTGTTCGCTACCAGGGGCAGAAAAATCGTCCAGTCCTCACCTTTTTCATTGGCACTGGCTTGAATGGTAGGCAAAAATGCGGAGACGAGGAATATGAATAACAATACGATTGATAGGGTGAGAGATTTGCGCATGAGATCCTCCTGGATGCATTCTATTGTACGAAAAAGCTTGCGAAAGGATTGTTTTTGTAAGCCAATTGTAAGCTTGAGAGGATTAGGGGTGAGGGTTCAGGATTTAGGGTTTAGTGACATAGTGCTAGTTGCGGAATTTGGGTCTGAGTGACGCAGGGTGTAGGGTGCCTATGGGGCAGTGCCCCGTTTTTTTTGCCTTTTCCAATCACCATGCGCGTATATTGTCGGGTTGATGGAGAGTATTTTTCCACGAAGGTGAAAATGGATGGCATGCGTACGGGCGGGTTCCGAACCCGCCCGTACGGCCAACCGAACGGAGGGTATGGGAAGGGAAAAACGATGAAAAATGAAGGATTGGTTTTGTGCTCCAGGATTGCCCCTCCATTCTGCCAGGGGTATACAGACAATTTGTTCACCTTTTTATTCTTCATATAATCTTTTCAGGAGAAAAACGATGAAAATAACAGTTGAAACGACCGTGGATGCACCAATAGAAAAGGTCTGGCGTGCTTATAATAATCCGCAGGACATCATGCAATGGAACGCTGCCTCCGATGATTGGCACACAACTGCTTCCAGCGTTGATTTGCGCGTGGGCGGTGCTTTCTCTTCCCGAATGGAAGCCAGGGATGGCAGCATGGGCTTTGATTTCGCCGGGACCTACACAAAGATTGTTCCCCAGGAGTTGATCGCATACTCCTTTGGTGACCGGATGGCACAAATTACCTTCAAAGAAAGCTCGCAGGGTGTCGTGGTGCGGGTTACATTTGATAGTGAGCCTACCAACTCGATTGAACAGCAGCGGGCAGGCTGGCAAAGCATTCTGGATAATTTTAAAAGATATTTGCTGAAATCTAACAGCTATCCAGAGAGTTGAAAAAAGTTGAGCGAAACCAGATGATGACCAATAATTTCATGGTTGTCTTGATAAAAACTCCATTCGCAAAGTTGAACTTCCTCTTGTTATAATTTAAACCAGGATAGATTCACATCCCGGAGGTGTTGGCATGGAAAAGGAAACCCTGAATTTAATCATCGGTGGCGGGATTGGCTTTCTGGCGTCCTTTCTGGTGACGATTGCGACCTTTATCTTTCAGAATCACCAGAATAATAAAAAACGAAAGTGGGATCTGGAAGACCAGCACAGCCAGAGCCACAAAGAGGTCATCAGCCGGCGTTTGAACCAGATTGAGCAGGAAGCCTCCAACATCATCGAGTGGGCGAACAATATTTATCTGCAATACCCATTGTATGCCAAAGAGGGGATTTCGGAAGAAAAATTAAACGAACTAACCTCCGGATATCTCAAGAATACCAACCTGGTGCCCAATGCGATCATGCTGGAGGATAAGGAGCTGGAGGGCGCGGTCAAGACCTTTGGTACCAACAGCCTGGATCTATACAACTGGGTTGCAGAAGGGTCACTGGCAAGCGAGAAACGCAACTGGCAGGAGGTCGCGGATATTCACGATCAATTGCGTATGGATTATTCGTATGTGCTGAAATGCCTGGATGACTATAGGGTTGCTAATAGCTGAAAGTGGAAAGCTCAAAGCTCAAATTTGGTGGTGGTTGAGTGCTATGCAAATAAGGTGCGTTGGCACAGTCAGGTATGGGTCCTGGGCGCGCCTGTCCTATCAATTATGAGCGTAAGAAAAGTCAAGATCAGGGTTGACAGCATTACAGGATTGATTATAATAAGCAAGCCTTCCTCGATAGCTCAATTGGCAGAGCGGGCGGCTGTTAACTGCTAGGTTGTAGGTTCGAGTCCTACTCGAGGAGCTTTATTTTTTTAAGGGGTCATGCTTGCAAATTCATAACCAGATTTCCACAGTGGGACTTTAGCTGTTAAGCTGTTGAGCTAACGAGTTATTGAGTTGTAGATCTTTTAAATCATAAAAAGTAAATTAAAATATATGGGGCATGAAAACAAATGACCTGCAGTTTGATGCGTATGAATCACAAAAACAGGCGTCCATGCGAACGCAGGACGCCTGTTTGGGAAAGGTCAATTTTTTTATTGACGTGTAAATGATATCAAGGTGTTATCATCAGCATCGCGCAACTGAAGGGAGTTGCCTGTAATCTGATAACTGACTACTTTATCCAGTGCGGAGAGAAAAGCAGTTTCTTCTGCCATTAAGCCTTCTCCACAGAACATAGCGGTTGCACCAGCATCACTGATAGTGAGGGTGCTGCCGTCCACTTCGTAATTGGCGAAGTAATCATTGCAACCAGCGTTGCCATTCAGCTTGCCTTCCTGGTCAAATGTCAGTGTCTGCTGGGCAGCTTGAATGGATCCAGATGAGACGACATCTTGAGAGGTTTCGCTCATGACGAAAGTTGCTAACCAGCTGGTTCCTGCCAGTTCCTGGCTTTGGGCTTCAAATACGGCCAGAATTTTGCCATTTTCATCCAGTAGCTGCAGTTTATTATCGGTCAATTGATATTTTGCACTGGTCTGTAAAGCCTTGTTGAATTCATCCGCACGCTGCATAATGGGTCCTTCACAGGCCATCAAGGTGCTCATTAGATCATCGCCAACAGAAAATGAGTTTCCATCCAGCGTGTATGAACCACCAAAGTGGTTACAACCATCGCTACCAGACAGGCTGCTATTTTCCAATACCATATAGATATTTGTATCGGATGGCACTGCATTGCCGTTTAACTCAGTCAGAATCCAGGTGCCAAGCGGAGAAGCTGATTGCTTGGGTTGACAGGCTGATATTAACAGAGTCGCTAACAATCCAGTTACCAATAAAAATTTAATTTTTGATCTCATTTGTTTCCTCCAATTTTTCCAACAATAATGTTTCGTACCATCATAATAAGAGGGGCGGCCCCAAATTATTGATTTGATGCACTCTTTTCTCTATTAAGGACGAAGTCGGGTTCGGAATAGTTCCCCCTTAAGTTTTACTTGACGGGCAACCCGCGCTGCTCTACAATTCAGCCACGTCAAATATACCAGGGAGCAAAAATGAAGAACACTATCCTCATTGGAACACTCATTGCCATCATGACCGGTGTCCTGATTGCCACACAGGCTACCTTCAGCAGCCGCGGAGGGAATATTATTGGGCCGATACGAACCGGCATTCTGACCAATCTGGGGAGTGGTTTGTTTGCCCTGATTTTTATACTGGTAACGATTGCCTGGCGAACCACAGAGTGGCGTAATCTCCCACAGGCAACCATCTGGACATTGTTGTTTTCGGGTGGGTTGGGAATTTTGATTGTGATCGGGGTGTCGTTTTCACTGCGCTACACCGGTGTGACCGCAGGGACGGCTGCCATCATTCTGGGTCAATTGCTGGTATCTACCATTGTGGATGCCACCGGGCTCTCCGGGCAGGCACCCATCCCCATCAACTGGCAGCGGGTGGCGGGGTTATTGGTGATGGGGTTGGCGATCTTTCTACTGGTGCCACGCAAATAATTCTCCCTGATAACCCTGATTGAAACGTATTTCGGGTTGTGTTTTACCGCTTCTATGATTAAATAAAAGCATGTGCTCTGCGAGTTCCAAGAAATTCCACATCCAAATCCTCGAACAGAGCTGGCTGGGCAACGAGCCGCCGCCGTTTGATTTGTGTTCACATGGCCGTCTGTTGCTGGAGGTAGATGGGCAGGTTATTCTGGATGGACGCGAGATCTATGGAGTCAGTGAAACCGCACTGGCCTTATTACGCACCCTCGATCATGATCATACCCCGCTGCAACCCCTGGCCGAAAAGCTTATTTTTCATGGCTGTGGAACTGTCTTGATGATGGGCTGCCCGATTGGGGTGGATTGGACGGTGATCCATGAGGATAACCTGGTGCAGCTCAGCCAATTCAGGCGTTGGGATTCGCCGGACGAGCACCATCCGCAGCAATTCCCGGGTCTGGCGGTGACTCTTTCCTTTAAAGAGTATCAGAATCAGATTTTGACATTGGCAGCACAGGTGCTCGATTTTTTCAAGGGAGAGTCAAAACAATTCTTCGATATGCAGGATCAACTGGCGTATGAGCGCTTCTGGTCAGAATTTGAGATGCGATTTAAGTTGCATGCGGGGTGAGTTGGGGTTTTGTTGAGATTGTGAGATTTCCTTGATTGTAAAAAGTTCCACGTTAAATCTACTTCACGCATGAGAATGCAAAATCTCGCTCACGTTTGACCTCCGCCTCACGCGACATCCACCATAGGTGTCTTCCCTCCCATCATTTCTGTTACAATATTTGCATGGCAACCCCGTTAATCCGGGCAGAAGGAGGAAAAAATGAACTACATGGCGCTTTTTATTTTAGATGATCCCTCAAGGTTAGAGGATGTTTTAAGAGCATGGTCGAAAGGGGGCATTCGCGGGGCAACGGTCATTGAATCGACCGGCTTGTATCGTTTGACGCGCAAGCTGATCCCGATGCGCTATTTATATAGCAGTCGCGAAGCCAGCGAGAAAGAAAATGTGACCCTGATCGCCATCGTAGAAGACCAGTCCATGGCTGAACAATGTCTGGCATTAACCGAATCGGTTATAGGTGATTTAAGCCAACCGGATACCGGAATTTTTGCTGCCTGGCCACTCAGTCTGGTAAAAGGTCTCTCCGCTCGCGATTTGGCAAAGGACGAGTAAGCATGGTCTGGCTTCAGTTTCTATTTTCAGCGGTTATGATCGTAGTCGCCGCATATTTTTTGGCGAAGTACGGTGATGTGATTGCCATCCGCACCGGGTTGGGAGGTATGTTCATCGGCATTTTGCTCATGGCAGGTGCCACCTCATTGCCTGAGTTACTGACCTCGATGGAGGCCGTTAAACAGAATTCTCCCAATATTGCTGCCGGTAACCTCCTGGGCAGCAATGGCTTTAATATGCTATTGCTAGCGATTCTGGATTTACTGCATCGTAGTCAAAGGATATTAAGGAAAGCAGCCATGCGCCATGCGCTCACTGGCAGCCTGGCAATCATGATGATTGGCCTAGTGTTGTATTTTATTGCCGCCGATGTTCAGGTGAAACTTGGCTGGGTAGGGCTGGATTCGATCATCATCATCGCTGCCTATATCTTTGCTCTGCGTTTAATCTCAGGTGATTCCAAGGCAGAGAAATTGGATCCCAAGGAAATCCCTGCTGAAGTTCCTAAACTATGGGTGGGGTTGCTTGGTTTTTCGGTGGCGGCAGGCGTTCTGATTATCATCACACCTTATATGGTTGGCGCAAGTGTTAGCATTGCTGAAATCACCGGCTTAGGCACTACTTTTGTAGGTACCACCCTGGTGGCATTGGTGACCTCCCTACCGGAGACTGTTACCACCATTGCCGCGATTCGGATGGGCGCCAGCGATATGGCCATTGGAAACCTGTTTGGCAGCAATATGTTCAATATGTTTGCGCTGGGATTGACAGATCTCTTTTACACCCAGGGCAGATTTCTCAGTACGATTGATCCGACATTTATGTTGGTGGGTATGTTCGGTTTGCTGATGACTTCCATTGGCTTGGTAGGCAACCTGGCCAAGCTGGAGAGAAGATTATGGTTTATCGAAATTGATTCCTTGCTGCTCTTCCTTTTGTATTTCTCCGGTATGTGGCTGTTATATCAGCGGGGGGTATCCTAAACCAACTCTTGACCCCAAATATGACAATTCTTGGTACAATTATCCACCGGGCGTAACATTGTAAGGAGGATTGGATGGATACCCCAGAATGGTTGTTTCGTATTCGTAAGGATCTGGAAAAAATTACCGGTCAGGTAGCCTGTGAAATCTGGCCGACCCCGAAGGGGAAACCCTATTTCAATTACCGTCTGGAACACGTACGCCAGGTGGAACGGGATGCGCGCTGGTTGCTGCAGCAGGTGGGGGGTGATGAGGAAGTCGTAATTGCATCTGTCTGGCTGCATGACCGCTTCCAACCGCAATTGGCAAAACCTGATCGGCATGCCCTTCTGGCTGCGAACTGGATTCGCGAGAATCTGGCTGAGACCGGCTTCCCCCAGGAGAAGGTTAACATGGTTGCATATGTGGTCGCCATGCATTCTGGCGAGCCGCAATCCTTGCCCGAAGAGGATCACGAAGCCCGGGTTTTATGGGATGCCGACAAGCTCACCAAGCTGGGACCGCTTTCCTATAGTAACATGCTGGCAGTCATGCCGGCTTACCCGGAGCATATTATGAGCTATGGCGAGATCGTGCGCATGGCCAGAGATGAACTGGAACGACGCAAAGAACTGGTGGAACTGTTCTACTTCCCGGTTTCCCGCAAACGCGCTGCCCAAAGGGTGGCTGCCCAGGAATGTTTCCTGAATCAGATGCAACGCGATATCGCAGGTGTGTAGTGTGGGGGGAAGGCTGAAAGGCGAAAGGCGAAAGGCAAAGACGGAAAGTTAACTTTTGACAAATGTGGGTCATAAGATTAGATTTCACGAGCTAGATTCTGAAAGTCAGGGTTCATAGGCGAGAGCCTTAAAAAAATTGCCCCTAGAGTGGGATCACACCGATTAATTACTCAGTCTTACTCCCACTTAAGCAAATTCTCCAGAAAGTAAGGCAGCTGTTTTTGCCACCAGGGCCAATCGTGGTTGACATCATGTCCCCAGTAGTCCACCCAGGCTGGGATGTTCTTATCGCGCAGGATCTGATCAAGCGCACGCGTATCGGCCAGCATTTCGTCCTCCCAGGCACCCTGTCCCACAGAAATGATAATTTTACTCTGCCGGTATTGGGAAAGGTACCATTCATCCTCCAGATTCGGCAGGTAGGCGATGGGTACGTTGAAATAAACAATCTGGTCCATGTAATCCCCGATGAACATGGAGAGTTGATACAACCCGCTCAAGGCAATCATGCCATTGAAAATATCCGGGTGGCGGAAAAAGAAATTGCAACAGTGATAAGCACCCATGCTCGCACCGCTGACGAGGAACTTTTGTTCAAATCCCTCACCCAGGCTGCGAATGAGAGGAACCACTTCGTAGATGATATATTTGTCGTAGGCTTCATGCCGTAAAGCGCGCTCTACCGGGGGGGCATCCCAGTTGCCCCAGGATTGGCTATCGATCGAGTCGACCGTGATGACTCGGATACGTCCGTTATCGATAAATGGATAGATGGCATGGATCATGCCATTATTCTCAAAATCAAAGAAACGTCCACTCTGGGAGGGGAAAACCAGCAGCGGGAGACCGCTATGGCCATAGACTTTCAACTCCATGTTCTGGTTGAGGCTCGGGCTCCACCACTGGTGATAATCGATCTTCATTGTCTGTCCCTGTTTTGCACAGCCAGGATCGTCTGCTCAGCCCTGAGGATATCCTGCAGATCAGGTGAACGCACGATGTAGCCATAATCCCCCAACGCACTGCGCACAACCGGGCTCATGGTTTGATGCAGCACCAGCATATTGCGGAATTCGGATAGCACCTCCTGATGGGACAGAGCATAAGCGATATGCTGCTTGCGACCGATATAAGCGCAATAATAGGGGCGGGAAACCTGTGCATCAAAGCGGTTATGCACAATCATATTGGCGTATTCGGCATAAATATCGATATCATTGGCGTAATTGTACATATCCGTGGTCAGCCCGCCAGGGGGACGCATGTTGACCTCCAGGGCAATCAGGCGGTCATCCGCAGTTCGGAAGTATTCGAGGTGGAAAAAGCGTGACCGGATATTGAAGGCTTTGACGGTGCGCAGACCGACCTCCAGCAAATCCTCGGGAATCTCACGCAGGGAGTAATAAAAGAAGTCCAGGTCGTGATTGACAGTTTCCATGATCCCCTGCCGGAAAACATCCACGGTGTAAAAGACGACTTTGCCATCCTGGTCGGCCAGGCCATCAAACGAGACCACCTGCCCCTGAATGAATTCTTCAAACAAATAATCGACCGCTGGTTTACTGGCAAAGAAAGGTTGCACATCACTTAAGTTGTGTAACTTGTAGGTGGCAGCAGCGCCAACCCCCTTATCCGGTTTGGCAACAACCGGCGTCCCAACCTCTTCAATGAAGTGAATTGCTTCTGCTGGATCGTGGATGATCCTGCCGCGTGCCACCGGGATCCCGGCTTGCTGGTAGATCTTTTTCATCAGCGATTTCTGCTTGACCCAGGCAATCTCATTAATCTTTGGTCCGGTGATATTGAAATCACTCCGCATGCGCGCCTCAGTCTCAAGCCAATACTCATTGTGGGATTCGAACCAATCGAGCTTGCCATAACGATGGGTGAAATAACCCATTGCCCGCACCAGTTCATCGTAAAGATGCATATCCTTCACTCGGTAAAATTCTGTCAGGTTATGCTTGAGAGCACCGGCCAGATGGTCGTAGGGGGTGTCACCAATGCCGAGCACGTTTACTCCTGCTGCGCGCAATTTAATCACGAAGGGATAATAGTTGGTTGGAAAATGAGGTGAAAGGTAAACGTAGTTCATATTTTCTCGCAAAGAATAATTTACGAATTATATAACGAAAATTCAATTACCAAAATATTATTCAAGCCAAAAAGCACAGCAAAAATTGGACACCCTGGGGAAAACCATCGCAGTCCGTTATGATCCCAACCAACCCAAGGATCAAATTCCCTGTTCATGGCTGGTGAGCGTCAACCCTCACAAACTTTACGCTTTGATAGTAAAATTGGAAGGGATTACACTTATAGGAGTTCAGCATGACACACAGGCACGCGCAAGACTTTGACAACCGTGAGAAAAAATATGTACTGGTCGAGTTTCCCTACCCATCCGGGTCAGGACTGCATATCGGCCATGCCTTCACCTTTACCGGGGCGGATGTTTACGCCCGCTTCGAGCGGATGCAGGGCAAGAACGTGCTTTTCCCGATCGGTTGGGATGCTTTTGGGCTGCCCACTGAAAACTATGCCATCAAGACCGGGCGCAAACCGCAGCATGTGACCGCAGAGAATACGGATACATTCCGTAATCAGATGGAACAGCTCGGTTTGTCATTCGATTATGAACGTGTGGTCAATACCACCGACCCGCACTATTACAAGTGGACCCAGTGGATCTTCATTCAGCTCTTTGAGAAGGGGATGGCGTACAAACAGGAGATGCCAATCAACTGGTGCCCCAGTTGCAAGGTCGGTCTGGCGAATGAAGAAGTGGTCAATGGCAACTGTGAACGCTGTGGAGCTCCCACCACCCGCCGCCGCATCAGCCAATGGGTTGTTCGGATCACCGAATATGCCGATCGTCTGATTGATGGTCTGGAGGAGACGGACTTCATCGAAAAGGTCAAAGCTTCACAAATCAACTGGATTGGTCGCAGTGAAGGCGCGCGCGTTCAGTTTCAACTGCTGGGGGTGGATGAGCAACTGGAAGTCTTCACCACCCGCCCAGACACACTCTGGGGCTGTACCTTCATGGTGCTGGCGCCTGAGCATCCTTTTGTAGAAAAATACTGCCTGGATCAACCGGGTGTGAAAGAGTACGTAGAAAGCAGCCGGGCCAAGTCTGACCTGGAACGCCAGGAAGTCAGCCGCGAGAAGACCGGCGTGTTCAGTGGCCTGACCGCCATCAACCCCGCCAATGGCAAAGAAGTTCCGGTCTGGATCTCCGACTTTGTGCTGTTAAGCTATGGAACCGGAGCGATCATGTCGGTGCCTTCGGGTGACCAGCGCGACTGGGATTTTGCCACTAAGTTTGGGCTGGAGATCCTGCCGATCGTAGAACCGGAAAATGGTTGGGATTTCAGCCAGGGGGCGTATGCCGAAAAAGATGCTGTCATGATCAACTCTGGCCCGATCAACGGGCTGACTGTAAACGAAGCCATCCCGGCAGCCCTCGAGTGGCTGAAGGAACGCGATTTGGGTGAGGCGACCGTATCTTACCACCTGCGCGATTGGATCTTCAGCCGCCAGCATTACTGGGGCGAACCGATTCCGATGGTGAATTGCGAGGTGTGTGGCTGGGTGCCGGTGAAGTTTGAAGATTTACCGGTAGTGCTGCCGGATGTGGAAAAATACGAGCCAACCGATACCGGAGAATCACCATTAGCGAACATCACTGAATGGGTACACACCACCTGCCCGAAGTGTGGCAAACCTGCCAGGCGCGAGACTGACACCATGCCCAACTGGGCTGGTTCGGACTGGTACTTCCTGCGCTTTGTAGACCCGCACAACGACCAGGCACTGGCAGATATGGACAAACTGCGCTACTGGATGCCTGTTGACCTGTACATCGGTGGCGATGAGCATAACACCTTGCATCTGCTTTACTCGCGCTTCATTTACCAGTTCCTGCATGATATCGGTGCGGTACCAGCAGAGATCCCGGAGCCATATTACCGGCGCATGTCGCATGGTGTTATTCTGGGGCCGGACAACCAGCGCATGAGCAAGAGCCGCGGCAATGTGATCGTACCGGAAGATATCATCCACCAATACAGTGTGGATGCTGCGCGTTGCTATATGATGTTCATCGGGCCTTTCGATGCCACCATGGCCTGGAATGAACGCGCCCTGCAGGGCACCAAACGCTTCCTGGATCGCTTTGAACGCCTGGTGGAAATGCAGGCGAATACCAAAGCTGAAACCCCACGCGAGATCAAAGCCCTGATCCACAAAGCGCTAGCAAAGTGCCAGCACGATTATGAGAATTTTAAATACAACACCGCAGTTGCCAAATTGATGGAGACCCTCAACAGCATCTACGAGCATGGGGGTGCGGTCAACCCGCGCGATCTGCGCATGCTCGTGCAGGCGATTGCTCCCTTAGCACCATTCTTTGCCGAAGAAGCCTGGATAAAACTGGGTGGCAAGGGCAGCGTGCACGCCAGCGACTGGCCTGCTGTGGACCCTGCTTTATTAATGGAAGACAACGTCGAAATTCCTGTACAGGTGAATGGCAAGCTGCGTGGCACAGTCACCGTCGCGAGGGATGCTGACCAGGCAACAGTGGAAGCTGCTGCCCGCGAGATTGAGAGTGTGGCCAAGTATCTGAACGAGGGTGAGGTGCGCAAAGTGATCTTCATCCCCGCCAAGACGATTAATTTTGTGGTGAAGAAATAGCCGAAAAGCGAAAGTAACACCATCTGTGCCTTAGGATAATTTCAATGCCACCCTTTCCGACTCAGTGCAGCAGGGTTAGGACAGTTTAGATTCAATACAAGCTCATCAAACAATACTCAAGCTTTGTGAATAATTTGCAGGATTTGGGAATCCTACTTTTGATAGCAGCCACGTTTTATGGTATTGCTGCCTTTCTGTTGAAAATGGATTGAGAAATTGAAATAACAATTAATAATAATTGAAAATTCGATTCATAATTTATTGAGTATATAAAATTTATGATGCTAAAATTTCACTAGAGTAGATCGAAATTTAAATTCCTAAACCCATGAAGCTTTTCAATTTAATGTAAACTATTGAAGAGAGGAATCATGAAATTTATTAAGGTATTAATCGTATTATGCATTCTATTTTTCCTAATTCTTAATTTCCAAGTAGTTAAAAGCGATACAACAAATTTTGGTCCACTTGAAACAAAATTAAAGAATATATTCTATACTGATATCTCCTCTGGATACAATCATGTATGTGCAACCAATAATAACAATGAATTAAAGTGTTGGGGAAGTAGTTCTTATAAACAACTAGGTAATCAGTATGACAGGTCAACTCCTGGTTCTATTTCTGACAAAGAAATGGAAACTGTGACTACCTTTTCTGCTGGTGGTTATAATACCTGTATTGTCACGACTGAAGGTTCATTAAAATGTTTAGGTAGTAATTTTAAATCAGAATTAGGAAATACAGATTTTAATCGCGAAACCTATGGTAATTGGATTCAAGTAAAAGGAATGGAAGAAGGAGTTACAAAAGTTTCAATTGGCTTTCAAACAATGTGTGCTTTAAAAACCTCTGGAGACGTTTATTGTTGGGGGGCAGATTGGTCAACATATGATTATTTAAATCCAAATAGTGTGTCAATAAGACATGAACCAGTAAAAATAAATTTTGAGGAAAAAGTTGTCAATATAAATCTAAATGGCATTCATGCTTGTGCGATAACTGAATCTAATAGAATGGCTTGTTGGGGGTATGGTGATGTAGGACAATTAGGAAATGGTGGTTTAGATAGTCAATCAGAACCTGTATATGTTTCTAATTTGGAGTTTGTATCAAAAATAGCGTTAGGAAGCGAACATACTTGTGCAATAGGAAAATCGTATGATGATGAAACTCAAAAATTGTGGTGTTGGGGTTCAAACAATTATAGAAAGCTAGGAGTCGATCCATTTGCATATTCGTCGTCACCTATTCCTTTAAAAGTTCAAAATATACCTGGTCAAACGATTGAAGTAGCTGCTGGTAAGGAACATACTTGTGCAATAGTTAATAATGAGGGACAGAATTCTGTTTTTTGTTGGGGATTAAACCGAGAAGGACAACTAGGTATTGGGTCAACATCTGAATGGGATCCAATGGTGGGAGATTTATTAGTCCCAACATATGTTCCCGGTTCTGAAGGTGCTGTGAAGATTGCTCTGGGGGAGGCACATACAATAATTTTAAAGGAATCTGGGGAAATTCAATCATGGGGAACAAATACACAAGGGCAATTAGGAAATGGTGCGTTTTTTAGGCGACAATTGCCAATTCATTTACATAGTGTCTTTCCAGGGTTAGATCAACAAATAGAAGACATTGTAATGGGTGATTATTTCACATGTACATTAATGGAAGACGGAAGTGTTTATTGTTGGGGAAGTAATCGGTACGGCCAAATTGGAAAAGGAGATTTGGATTATGCACCGGAACCAGTGAAAATTATTGACTCAGGAGTGAAAGCAATAACTGCTTCAAATGAAAGAGTCTGTAGCTTATTAGTTACAAGCGAAGTTAAATGTTGGGGATTGAATTATGATAATACATTGGGTACTGACAATCCTCTCCTATATCTTTCAGCTCCTTCTTATGTTTTGAATGAGGATGGATCTAGATTTTCACGTGCTGTTAGTTTTGCTAATAGTAAAAGTTATCCATGTGTAAATAGTGAAAATGGAGGAATTTATTGTTGGGGCTATTATAAAGGTCAATATCCAAATAACGAAGCCGTCACCTATCCTTCACAGATTGAACATTTTCGTGATCAGAAAATATTATCTTATACAAACGGCGGTAATCATTCTTGTATTGTGAATGAAATAGGAGAAGTATATTGTTGGGGTATGAATTATAGTGGAGAGCTTGGGTTAGGATATGCTGACTATGAAATACATACTATCCCAACAAAAGTAGAGGGATTAGATCGTATGGTTGTTGAAGTTTCAGCGACTGGAAATATGACCTGTGCAATAACCTCCTTAAGGGAAGTTTATTGTTGGGGGGGCGGAAATTATTCAATGTATACACCTCAAAAGGTAGATGGACTTGGTGCAGGGGTTGAGACAATTTCTACCAACTTTTCATACATCAGTGGGTCTCATTCCTGTGTGCTCCTTCAAGAATCAAAATCTGTCAAATGTTTTGGTGATAATAAATATTCTCAACTTGGTGATGGAACATATAGATTTTATGGAAACATAGTTCCAGTTGATGTTTTAGGACTTGAAGGAAATGTTAAAAAAGTAAAAGTTGGCGGTTCTTCTTCATGCGCGATTTTTGACTCAGGTTCAGTTGCATGTTGGGGGTTTGATTATCAATTAGAGACTTTGCCTGTTGATCTTGTTGAAGTTGATGAACTGGATCAACCACCACCAATATTCTTCAGTAATTATTATTCCGGTTCACCTGAAAGTTATTTTGTGATAACAGGTTTGTACTTTACCCCCAATCAATATTATGATATTTCAATAAACGGAGTAATTAGAGGTCGAGTCTTTGCTAATGAAACAGGAGTATTTAAGTTTTTTACCTATTTTGATGAAGTTGGTGAATTTAGAGTAAATGTTATTCCTGTTATTAATATAAAAAAGGATACGATTAATAATGCTTTTGTTTTGAAAAATTCCTTGCTGGGTGATTCCCAAAAAGAAATAATAATTAATGTTGAAGAGGGAATAATTAAAAGAATTAAAGAAGGAGATGGATACACTGTAGATTTAACAAATAATCATTTAATTTTTCTCCCATTATTAAATCGATAAAAACAAAACTAAAGTGTAGAGTCTATAAGTACGTTCCTAATGGATCCTAAATACTGAGCAGCACATGGAGTGCGAAAGCGTTAATGTGAGAGATTTAAATTGGATATGAAACCAATGCCATCATTTGAAAAATGGCGAGTTGAAATAATAAAGGATTAGGAATTTTTGTCAGCTTCAAAAGAGGTGGAACCGGTATACCAGGTTGCCAGACTGAGAATGTTGATTTATACATATCTATACTAGTACCATTCCTTGCTGAAGAATCCTAGACGAAACCGGGTGGCAAGGATTGTGTGTATGCCCGCGACTTGCTGGTGGTTGACCTACGTAATTGAGGAAGACACTGCCATTATGCTGGCGAGCGTGGAGAAATATCTGAACGAGGGTGAGGTAAGCAAGGTGATTTTAGTCCTCGCCCGGATGACTAATTTTGTGGTTGGTTAGTTCTAAGCGAAAGTTTGAAAGCTGAAAGGCGAGATGGTGCGTTGGCAACGCACCATCTTTGCTTTTTTTT
>SWCG01000471.1_pt1 | contig 30545 bp, 25 predicted proteins | sample 4690071 | NCBI WGS metagenome assembly SWCG01 (sample SAMN10267281, study PRJNA491770) | bioreactor metagenome | isolation source: DHS bioreactor inoculated with subseafloor sediment | place: Japan: off Shimokita Peninsula | collected 2012-10 | reverse complement strand
GCTTCCCCATGTGAGAGTAGGTCATCGTCAGGCTCTTAAATATAAAAGACCCCCGTCACGAATGTGCCGGGGGTTTTTTATATTCGGGATACGGCGAGCTCCTGTCCCTGCACGGCCCATGTGTACCCGAGGGCATAAAACCGCCTATGCACCGAAGGTGTCGCGAAGCGATCACGAGCACGGCTCGTGACCTAAGTAGCTCATCGTCATACCCAGAGGGCACAAGGGCTCTTAAATACAAAACGCCCTGTCAGTGAACTGACAGGGCGTTTTGCTATGCGCGTCAGGCGAGTAAACCCGCTCAGAAATCAAAGTTGCGTTGCAGGATGCCGAACTCACCATCCTGGTCCATGTCATCCTCCCAAGCCGTCACGATACGATCATTTCCAGCCATGGCCGCGACGGGCTCGAACTGTTGCCCGGTGGCGTCACTGTTGACTGTGAAATCGCTGGTTTTTTCGCTGCCGTCGGCGCGGAATGTGCGGGCATAAATCTGGAAATAGCCGTTGCCGTCGTTATCGTCTTCCCATAGCACGGTGAAGTTGCCTTCCGGACCCATGGCGAGAGCCGGTGCCAACTGCTGACCGGAGGCTTTGCTGTTGGCGGTGAATTCAGGCAGCCATTCCTGGCCGTCGCTGAGGAAGCCCCGCGCGAGGATCTGATAATAACCATTGCCGTCCTTGTCATCCTGCCAGGCAACCACGAAGCGGCCACGATGATCCATGGCCAGCACCGGTTTTTCCTGGGTGCCGCTGACCACCTGATTGACCGTGGTCTCGGGGAAATGTTCACGTCCCCGGTCGGTGAAACCGCGAACGGCTATTTTGCTTTGCCCATCCCCGTCGGTGTCATGCTCCCAGGCCACGGTGAAATGTCCGTCATTACTCATGGCCAATGACGGGCGTTGATGGCGACCCGGGGTCGAGTTGACGTTGCGTTGTGTGAAGCGGGGCAGCCCATTGCGCAAGAAACTTTGCACATGGATGCCATCGCCTTTCTGCTCCCAGGCAATAGTAAAGCGCCCTTTGTCGTTCATGCCTACCGCCGGCCGGCGTTGTTGGCCGTCCAGCCAGTTCCAATAGTCGCCGGGTTTCCAGCGGCCATGGCCGCGTCCGCTATCGCCGGATGCCAGAATACCGGGGAGGAGGGCGGGGAAGCCCGGGCTCCCGTCGGCCCGGAATACGCGGTAATGAATGCGGCCGTGGCCGTCACCGTCCGCATCCATGACCCAGGCCACCACAAAATTGCCTTCGTCATCGGTAGCCACGGTGGGGCTTCGTTGCGGGACACTGTCCCAGGGAGAAACGGCCAGTTCGGGGAACAGGGCATTACCGTCCTCATCGAAACCACGCACGAAGACCTGGCTGTAACCATCGCCGTCTCGGTCTTCCTCCCAGGCGGTGATGGTAATGCCGTTGGCGGCGGCGGCAACGGACGGTGCCCGGTGATCACCTCGAAGGGTTCGATGGGGGTGACGATCCTTGTACAGAGTATCGCCGGGGGTATAGCGGTACTCGGGGACAACCGTCATGTCGAAGTCGATAACATAGTCCATGCGATTATGTTGCTGATCGGAGGGTGCCGCGATCTTGTTGTAGTCATCAAAGAATTGCGCGTTTCCACCTGGGAAAATCCGAGGATTACCGTCTTCGACACTCAAGGTTTCCACCTCTATCCGATTGTCCGTGGGGTGGAACGTCAGCAGTCTCAGCCATCCATTGCCCAGGGCGGTGCCGTCACCCATGACCGGCTCGCTCTGAAAGTCGGTCAGTATCTCATGTACCACATTGCCGCCGTTGCCGGTTCGCTGACGGTAGGAGGTGCCGTGAATATGACCGCTGACCGTCATGAAAATGTTGCTGTGTCGCGCCACCAGCTCTTCCCATAGATCCACACCTTCGCGACCGGCGGTGTTATAGCGGTTGGCCCAGCCGGTGAGGTGCTCGCCGTTGTAATCCTGGTAGGCGTGGGTGGAGACGATGACACGATGACGGGGGTGGTCGGAGATCACTTGATTGGCCCAGGTCACTACATCCTTGCGCGGAAGAAACTCAAGATTCACCAGCAGGAATTGCAGGCCGCCGGCCTCCAGGAAGTGATAGGTATTTTCACCGCTGTCGCTGAAACTGCCGCCGAAGCCGGGTTTCTCCGCGAAGCGATCAGGACCGAAGTAACGGGTAAAGTAGGATTCCCTGGCATGGATATCATCGCTGGGGTAGAGGTCGTGGTTCCCGGACAGAGCGGTGTATCCGATTCCGGCCTGATCCAGAATGGTGTGGGCCTGATCCACCACTTGCCATTGTTCCTGGGTGTCGTGTTGGGTCATATCGCCGAGATGCAGCACGTACTGGATATTGCGATCGTAGGCGTGATCCACGATCCACTGGGTTTGATGGTTATAGACATCGTAACTGGCTTTCTCGGCGTAGTTTTGCGTATCTGGTAACAGCACGATCGAGAAAGAGCCCGTGGGGGAGGATAGGGTGTTGCGGTCCTGGGTGGCTGCCGTGACGGCATTGGTCGACAGGAGCAGCGAGCTGACCAGCAGCGGCATCCCGATCCGATAACGATAGGACATGATCCGTTCTCCGTTGTTATTGCTGGAAAGTGAGAGGGGAGAGGCACGCCGAGCATCCCGTTGGCGCGCAAGTCTCCGCCCCGGAGCCCGACGGTTCCAGGTAAAACGATAATGAGAAGCCCGGTACCCGACGGGCCTGATCAGCGTGGAAAAGTAATGTGTCAGGGCCGCGACATCAGTGGGCCTTGGGGGTGATGAAGATCACAGTCCGGGGGATGATCATAAAAGTGTTGCGATACCGGGAGCGGAAGGCTGAAGTGCGGGCGGGCTGGTGAGCCCGTGCCGCCTTGCGTCATCATCGGTTAAAGTAAGGCCATCTTGAACCCAGAGAGAGTCCTATGTCGTTGACCACTCCCGCGCTCCTCTTTCCCGCCATTTCGTTGCTATTGCTGGCCTACACCAACCGCTTCCTGGTTTTGGCGCAGTTGATTCGCAAGCTGGCGGATGAGGAAAAGGCGCACCACGAGGAAGTCGCCACGCGTCAGATTGAGCTGCTGCACAGACGAGTCGTACTGACCCAGCGGATGCAGGTGGCCGGGGTGCTCAGCTTCCTGCTTTGCACTTTGTCCATGTTCGCGCTCTATCTGCATCAGGACATGCCCGGGGTGGTGTTGTTCGGAGCCAGCCTGATCAGTCTGTCACTGTCATTGATCTTTTCGCTTTGGGAAGTGCTGATCTCCACCAACGCGCTCAATGTGCAGTTGGAGACGCTGCGACGTCCCAAGCCCTGATCAGGAAAGAAGGGGGATGTCGGGCGGCAAATGAACCCAGAGCGCGCCAGCATGCACTTTTATTTGAAAATGGGTGTCCTCCAGGGGCTCGCCATCCAGATTCAGATACATTGCCTCCGGAGTGCGTATCTCCATGGATTCCAGGCGGGCGCGGACGAACAAGCCCTCCTGCTCACCGTTCCCATTGTTTTCATTGGCGCCATTATTTGAGCTGAACAGGCCGCGAAGGCCAGACATCAGATCCATCTGTGCAGGCAGGATGGCCACGTCCATCAAGCCATCGTTGATCACGGCGTCCGGACACAGTTTCTGCCCGCCTCCAGCCTGCCGTCCGTTACCGACCCCGAGAGCCATGAATTCGCCTTCCCATTCAAAGTCCTGGCCCTGGAAATGGCCTTGCGCGGCCCGGATTTCGGTGAAGCGGGTGAGGCCGGTGAGCAGGTAGGCCGCGCCACCCAGCATGGACTTCAACTCCTCCGAGGTTTCCGTGGTCACTTCGGTGCCGAAGCCACCGGTGGCCATATTGAGAAAGTAATGACCGTTGACCTCGAGCACATCGATGGCGGTCGCGGGTTGGTCAAGCAGCGCCAGGGCCTCCTCCGGTGGCACGGGAATGTTCGCGGCGGTGGCGAAGTCGTTGGCGGTCCCCAGCGGTAAAACGGCCAGATTGGCCCCGCCGCCGTTTTTCATCAGGGCATCAGTGATGTCGCGCACCGAGCCATCGCCGCCGCCGGCGATGATGGTGTCGTAGCCGGCTTTCAATGCTTCCTCTACATACCTTTCGGCGTCTCCGCCTTCCCAGGTGACCCGAACATCGAGTTGGTGCCCTTGCTCACGGCGGGCCATGACCGCCTGACGCACCTCCTCATTCGTCGCTTGTTTGCCATGCAGAATCAGAACAGCTTTCGAGGTCATCAGCATTCCCTGCAGTGAACTATTGAAGGAGTGAATGATATGCCGGGGCGGGGGAGGGCCGCCCCGGTTCCAGTCTACTGCAAATCGGCTTCGGCGGTACTGTCCGCGACGACGGAAACATTGGCCTGGGCACTGAAGACAATGGCATCGTCGTTGTCGGGCGCATCGTCCAGCCCCTGACAGGTGAAGGCCACGGTGTAGTCGCCGGGCGCAACGAAGCCGAATTCATAGCCATAGCCGCCGCCGTTTTGCTGGGTGACCGAGGCCGTGGACAGCGGATTCTCCTCCGTCAGAGCGGTTCCCTGGTCGTCCACGTAGATGTCTCCCGGCGTGGCGTCTAGGCCAGTGAACAGGTAGGCGGTGTTCCCGGCGCCGGAGTTGGAATCAGAGCTGCAGTTGTCCGCGGTGACCAGGGCATCGGCCACGGTCCCGGAAATAGTACCGATTTTCGCATTATCGATGATCCGCATGGCGGGCCGGATCAGGTAATAGGGTTGAGTTGCCGGCTTGGTGATCGCCCGGCGCAGGTCCACATCGATGGTAAAGTCGGCCTGTCCGCCGGCAGGGACATTGAATCCACTCACGAGTTGCACATGGCGTTCCTGCTCATTGTTATTTTGCTGGCCCGGAACATACAGGGGGAATTCGCCATTGGCCTCATGCGTCACATAGGTATTTTCGTCCCCGGACAGCACATACAGGCGAACCCAGTTATAACGGCCGGCGGTCACTTCCGTAGGGGGAATAATGCCGGCGGCGTTGCTGCCCTGCAGTTCGAGCAGATTGGAGATGACCAGGGGTTGATCCAGGGTGATCTTCTCCTCCGGCCCGTTGGCGGGTTTCAGACCGATGGCCGTAATGGTCAGTTGCACCTGGGTTAGCTCATCGGACGGAGCATCGGTCAATTGGAAGCTGACATCGCCAGTGGTATCGCCGGCGTCACTTCCCCCCGAGCCGCCGCCACAAGCGCTAAGTACAGCGGCACCCGCGATTAGCGTGAAAGCTCTTACCCTCATAAGTCGCTCCTTATAGTTTAGTTATTCGTAATGCAATACTTGAGAATAGAAGAATAAGTGGAGGGGAGCAGCGTTTTGCATAACGAAGTTACAAGTTTTTATTATGGAACCATGGTCCATTAATAGATAAAAACTATTGTTTCCATCCGGGGCTTCTGTTTTTTTTCATGTTTGATAATGGATATCATTTTCAAATCGGATGGAGGTGTCCCATGGTGAAGACATTCAGCTTCGGCATTATGCATATCAGTGTGGCGTTTCTCGTGGTGTGGGCCATGACCGGTGACTGGCGCATTGGTGGCGCCACGGCGTTGGTGGAACCGTGTGTGAACACGGTGGCTTACCACTTCCACGAGAAGGTATGGAAACGTTGGCAGCGTCGCCGGGCTCCCCGGGAAGAGGAAAAGGCCGCTCTGGCTGCCTGATAGACCCTTTGTTTACTGGGTTCCGGGGCTTGGTTTAAGCTACGCCCCGGTAAACAAAAACAAAGGATAAGTTACTGTGTGGAATCAAGGGGATGACCTGGACGCCATCCGCCAGGTGGTTAATCAGGTGCTGGACGCTCATGCCGAGGATGAAGGGGGCCCCCGCTCGCCGGCGCGGGCGGAAATTTTGATTCATTCCGTGCAGGTATTCGCTCAGCGCGGTGTCGAGCGTACCACGGTGCAACATCTGTTGAGTGCGGCGAATGTGTCACGGCGCACTTTCTATAAGTACTTCCGCAACAAGGTGGATGTGCTGGAGAATATCTACCGCATCTTCGTCGACAATATGCTGCTGCATTTCCATCATGAAATGCGCCAGGCCCGTTCCGTTCAGCAGATCATCCACAACACCACCAAGGTCTATTTCGACTACCACATCAGCATGGGGCCGGTGATCAAGCTGATGATGGAAGAGGCGCGCAGTTCCAATTCGGCATTGGCGCCGCATCGGGACCGGGCCCAGACCATTGCCGCCGAGGTGCTCACCGCTGAAATCAACCGGCTTACCGGCCGTGATTTTGACCCTTTGGTGATGCGGACCATGCTGTGGATTCTGGAAAGCTATTCGCTTTATGTCTTCGAAGGTGGGGAGTTCAGCGAGGAGCGGCTGCATCTTTGCCAGCGCACCATGATCGGGATCGCGGAATCGGTGATCCTGGGCCAGGAAGCCACTCCAGGGGCGCTGAAGCGGCAGTCCTGATCCGGGATCGGGCGGTTACAGGTACTTGATCTTTTCCAACTGGTCTTCCAGACGGGCAAGCTGGGAGCGGTAGTCGTCGAGTTTGGCTTTTTCCTTGGTGACCACGGCTTCCGGCGCCTTGTCGACAAAGGCCGGGTTTTTCAGCTTCCCTTCCGCGCGCCCTACCTCCTTGCGCAGCTTGTCCACTTCCTTGGTGAGGCGGTCGATTTCCGCGTCCTTGTCGATCAGTCCGGCCATGGGCACCAGGATTTCCATGTCGCCGACCAGGCTGGTGGCGGAGGCCGGCGCGGAATCGTCGGCGTTGAGCCAGCTGATGCTGTCCAACTTGGCCAGGCGGCAGAGGAAATTGTGGTTGGCTTGCAGGCGACGCTGGTCTTCGTCCTTGCCATTGTGCAAGTACACATCCAGGGTGCGGCTGGGAGGAATGCGCATTTCGCCGCGGATATTCCGGATCGCCGTGATCACCGCCTTGATCCACTCGATGTCTTGCTCCGCTTGTTCATCCACCTTGTCCTGCTCGGGGTGGGGATAGGGCTGCAGCATGATGGTGGTGTTCCCTATACCTGTATCCTCAGCAGGCGCTTTACTCGCATCCGTGGCGGGCATCTTGCCGGCCAGCGGTGCCACCTTCTGCCAGATTTCCTCGGTAATGAACGGCATGAACGGATGCGCCAGACGCAGAATCGCTTCCAGCACCCGCACCAGGGTGCGGCGGGTACCGCGCTTCTCCGCTTCCGAATAATCGTCGCTATAGAGCACCGGTTTGGACAACTCCAGATACCAATCGCAGTACTCGTTCCAGATGAATTCATAGGCGGCATGGGAGGCGACATCGAAGCGGAACTGATCCAGTGCCTCGGTCACTTCGCGCTCGGCCCGCTGCAACGCGGAGATGATCCAGCGGTCCGCCAGTGACAAGCTGACTTCACCCTCTTTCTCATTCACGCCGCAGTCCTGGCCCTCGGTGTTCATCATCACATAACGGGCGGCGTTCCAGATCTTGTTGCAGAAGTTACGGTAGCCTTCGATGCGGCCCATGTCCCACTTGATGTCACGGCCGGTGGAGGCCAGCGACAGGAAGGTGAAACGCAGCGCATCGGTGCCGTAGCTGTTGATGCCTTCGGGAAATTCCGCCCGGGTACGCTTGCTGATCTGCTTTTCCTTCTGAGGTTGCATCAGCCCGCGGGTGCGTTTCTCCACCAGGTTGTCCAGGTCGATGCCGTCGATCAAATCCAGCGGATCGAGCACATTGCCCTTGGACTTGGACATCTTCTGGCCCTCGGCATCCCGTACCAGGCCGTGCACGTACACCTTCTTGAAAGGCACTTCGCCAGTGAACTTCAGCGTCATCATGATCATCCGCGCGACCCAGAAGAAAATGATGTCGAAGCCGGTAACCAGCACGCTGCTGGGATGGAAGGTACGCAATTCCTCGGTCTGTTCCGGCCAGCCCAGGGTGGAGAAGGTCCACAGCGCGGAGCTGAACCAGGTGTCCAGCACATCCTCGTCCTGGCTGAGCGGGCGATCATCCAGATCATGGGCGGCGCGGACTTCCTCCTCGCTGCGTCCCACATAGACATTGCCGTCCTCGTCGTACCAGGCGGGAATGCGATGTCCCCACCACAGCTGCCGGGAAATGCACCAGTCCTGCAGGTCGCGCATCCAGGAAAAATACATGTTCTCGTAGTTCTTGGGCACGAACTGGATGTCGCCGTTTTCCACCGCTTCGATGGCCGGTTTGGCCAGGCTTTCCACCGCCACGAACCACTGATCGGTGAGGTAGGGCTCGATGACCACGCCGGAACGGTCGCCGCGCGGCACCTGCAAGGTGTGATCGTCGACCTTTTCCAGCAGACCCAGGGCGTCCAGATCATCCACCACCTTTCTGCGTGCCTCGTAGCGGTCCAGACCGCGATAGGCTTCCGGCACCTGGTCGTTGAGGTGGGCATCGATGGTGAGAATGTTGATCATCGGCAGGTCGTGCCGCTTGCCCATTTCATAGTCGTTGAAGTCGTGGGCCGGGGTGATCTTCACGCAGCCGGAGCCGAAGTCCGGATCCACGTAGTCGTCGGCGATGATTGGAATCTCGCGGTCGGCCAGCGGCAAGCGGATGGTCTGGCCAACCAGGTCCTTGTAGCGCGGATCTTCCGGGTGCACCGCCACGGCGGTATCGCCGAGCATGGTTTCCGGGCGGGTGGTAGCCACCACCAGATGGCCGGAGCCATCGGAGAGCGGGTAGCGGAAGTGCCACAGATGACCCTGCTCTTCCTTGTTTTCCACTTCCAGATCGGAGATGGCGGTATGCAGGGCCGGGTCCCAGTTCACCAGACGTTTGCCCCGGTAGATCAGGCCTTCCTCATAGAGGCGCACGAACACTTCGCGTACCGCGTTGGACAGGCCTTCGTCCATGGTGAAGCGCTCACGGGTCCAGTCGACACTGGCGCCCATGCGGCGCAATTGGCGGGTGATGGTGCCGCCGGACTCCGCCTTCCATTCCCAGATTTTCTCGATGAAAGCATCGCGGCCGAGATCGTGGCGGTTCTTGCCCTCGGCGGCCAGACGCCGTTCCACCACCATTTGAGTGGCGATGCCGGCGTGGTCGGAGCCCACCTGCCACAGCGTGTTGCGTCCCTGCATCCGGCGGAACCGGATCAGGGTGTCCATGATGGTGTCCTGGAACGCGTGGCCCATATGCAGACTGCCGGTCACATTGGGCGGCGGGATCATGATGGAATAGGCATCACCCTGGCCGGAAGGGCGGAAATAGCCCGCATCCTCCCAGGTGTTGTACCAGGCCTGCTCGATACGATCGGGTTGGTAGGTCTTGTCCATGATCTCCGCTGTCTTTCATCGCAAAAACGAAAGGCGGATTATACCGGAACCGGGGCCTGCCGTCAGAGGTTGTGGGTTTTCAGTGGAAAGCCCCTTTCCCGATAAAAACGGAACCGCTCACGGCCGCCCTCGCGCTGCTGTGGGTCGCCGGTGATCATCTCGGCGGCCCGTTCAAAGCGGGTGACGAAATCCGGTACCGCCGCCGCCAGATTGATCAGCACGTCGTGGTGACTGCCCGGGTCGTCGCCAAAGCCCAGCACCACCGGTGCCGGGCTCTCACCGAGCAGGGAATGGGGCAGGAAGCCCGAAGCCGGCTGCGCCCAGAATTGTTGATCCAGCTCACGGGCATGGGCCTCGTCCTGGCAGTGGACGTAGATCCGGCGCCCCTGGCGCCAGGCCTTTTCCGCGATGCGCCAGGCGAGGGCGTCACGCACCCCCGTTCCGGCTTGCTCGGTGATGTAAAACAAAACCTCGGTCAATGTCTCAGCCCTTGCCGGCCAGATTGATCAGATAGCGGGTCAGCATCGGTACCGGCCGGCCGGTGGCGCCCTTGTCCTTGCCGCCGCTGATCCAGGCGGTTCCGGCGATGTCCAGATGCGCCCAATTCACGTCCCGGGCAAAACGGTGCAGGAAACAGGCCGCGGTGATCGAGCCGCCCTTCGGGCCGCCGATGTTCTGCATGTCGGCGAAGGGGCTGTCCAACTGGCTTTGGTAATCCTCCCACAGCGGCATCGGCCAGCCCCGGTCGCCGGTATCCTGGCCCGCCTCCAGCAATGACTCGCGCAGCACATCGTCGTTGGCGTACACCGCTTGGGCGTGGCTGCCCAGAGCGATCACGCAGGCGCCGGTGAGCGTGGCGATGTCGATGACCGTATGCGGCTTATACTTCTGCTGCACATAGGTGAGGGCGTCGCACAGCACCAGGCGGCCTTCGGCGTCGGTGTTGAGGATTTCCACGGTTTGTCCGGACAGCGTTTTGACGATATCGCCGGGACGGGTGGCGCCGCCGTCGGGCATGTTTTCCGCCGCGGCCACCACGGCCACGAGATGGATCGGCAGGCCCAGCTCACAGACCGTTTTGACGGTACCGAAAACGCTCGCCGCGCCGCCCATGTCGTATTTCATTTCGTCCATGTTGGCGCCCGGTTTAAGGGAGATGCCGCCGGTATCGAAGGTGATCCCCTTGCCAACCAGGGACACCGGCTTGCCGGTGGCGCCCTTGTACTCCATCACGATGAGGCACCCTTCCCGGGTGCTGCCCTTGGCCACCGCGTGGAAAGCCCCCATGCCCATCTTCTCCGCCTGGGCCTGAGTGACGATCTTCACCGTCAACTTGTCGTATTCCTTGCCCAGGGCCTTGGCGCGCTCGGCCAGATACTCCGGATAGCAGTCGTTGGGAGGCATATTGCCCAGATCGCGTGCCAGAGCGGTGCCGGCGGCCACGGCCCGGCCTTGCTTGAGGGCCTGACGCAGGGCAGCATCGCGTTGCGCGTGCCAAAATGTCAGCTTGCGCAGGGCGGCGGCCTTGGCGGGTTTGCTGCGGTAGTCGTCGAACCGGTAGCTGGCTTCCTCCGCTACCCGGGCCCCTTCCCGCACCCGCCAGTCCAGCTCTCGGGCAACCTTGACGGTGTCCAGCATCAGCACCGCTTGTTTCACCGGAGAAGCGAGCAATTGCTTGGTGGCGCCGGTGACCAGACGCTGCCAGGCCTGACCGTCGAGCTCGGTCTTGTCGCCGCAGCCCACCAGCAGCAAACGGCGGGCGGCGACGCCCGGCGGATTGTGCAACCAGCTGACCTGACCCTGTTTGCCGGAAAAATCCCCGGTTTTGATGAACGCCTGTACCGATGCGCGGGTCTCATCGGGCAGGGCTTCCGGCAGGGTGGAAGCGCTACCGAGTGGCAGAACCAGACAATCTGCTTTCAGTTTCGGCAGGGCCGAGTGGCTAATTGCGTACTCCATGCTCTCTCCTGAGTTACAATGCCGCACACTGCAAAGATGGAACAGGTGCGGGCGGGACCAACGTTGATACTACACCGCTACATAAATCGTCAGGTATTCGTGACCACGGTGCTGGTGACCTTCATTTTGGTGATGGTGCTGGTCAGTGGTCGCTTTATCAAGTATTTGGCAGAGGCCGCCGCCGGTCAGATCGCGGCGGACGCTCTGTTTCTGGTGATGGCGTTCCGGTTACCGGAATTCCTGCAAATGATTTTGCCGTTGAGCTTGTACATCTCTCTGTTGCTAGTGCTGGGACGTATGCACATGGACAACGAGATGGTGGTGTTGCAAGCCGGAGGCCAGGGGCACGGCCGGATCATCCGCTCACTGGTGGTGCCGGTGCTGGTGGCGGTCAGCGTGGTGGCATTGTTTTCATTGTACGTCACGCCCCGGGGTGATGCCGAAGTAAACCGCATCTTCGAGGAACAAAAAGGCCGCTCGGTGCTGGAATTGCTGACACCGGGCCGGTTCCTGGTGCGCGGCTCGGATGGCAGCCAGCGGGCCACCTACGCGGAGAGTCTTAATCGCGAGGACGGTTATCTGGAGAACGTATTCGTCGCCGATGCCCGGTTTGATGATTCCCAGGCCGGGCGCGTACTCACCGTGTGGGCCCATACCGGACGGTTGGTGCAGGACGAGAATGGCATCAACTACCTGGAATTGCGCGACGGCTACCAATACCAGGGCAAGCCCGGCGAAGCGGATTATCAGGAAGTGGCGTTCGAGAAGGCCCGGGTCCGTATCGGCAGTGAAAACACCTCGAGCCGGCCGCCCAAGGTAAGAGGGCGCACCACCGGCGAACTGTTGGAGAGCCCTGGCGATAATCAGGCGGTGGCGGAGTTGCAATGGCGCTGGTCACTGGTATTGACGGTCCCGATCATGTGTCTGGCGGCGATCCCGCTGGCCAAGGTCAACCCGCGCCAGGGGCGTTTCCTGCGGATGATTCCGGCGGTGCTCGGATACATGCTGTACGTCGGTTTGTTGCTTACCATGCGCAGTTGGATGGCGGATTCCGGCGGTGAGCGGCCCTGGTATTACTCGATGATCTGGATTCATGCGCTGGCCGCGGTGGCGGTGTTCTTCCTCTATTACGGCGACCGGTTGTGGCGCCGCAGGAGGAACACATGAAACTGCTGAGAGGCTATTTCTGGCGGGCGGTACTGATTCCGTCCCTGGCCATTGTCGGCATTATCATTGCCCTGGACTGCCTGTTCAGTTTCGTCTACGAGCTGGAATTTCTGCGTGGCGGCTATCAGGCGCTGCAGGCGCTGCAGTTCGTGGTTACCACTGTGCCGCGCCGTTTCAACGAGTACCTGCCGCTGGCGATCCTGCTGGGGACCCTGATCGGTCTGGGGCTGATGGCCAATAACGGCGAGCTGGCGGTGATCCGTGCCGCGGGCATATCCACTTTGCGGATCGCCTGGATGGTGCTGCGGCCAGTGATCTTCCTGATGCTGTTGTCCGTGCCGGTGGGGGAGTACCTGGCCCCGTACTCGGAGCAGGTGGCGCAGAGCAATCGCTCGTTGCAGGAAGGAGGGGGTGAAACCATCCGCAGCAAATACGGCTATTGGCACCGGGAAGGGGATGAGTTCATCCACATTAACGCGGTGCAACCCAACGGGGTGCTGTACGGCCTGACCCGTTACCGCTTTGATGAAGAGCACAAGCTGGCGGAAAGCCTGTATGTGGAGCGGGCCATCTACCAGGGTGATTCCTGGGCCCTGGAAGGCGTGCAGGGTACCCGCTTTCAGGGGGAGCGCACCGAGACCTATCGTGAGGAACACGGCGTCTGGGAGACCAGCCTCAAACCGCAATTGCTCAGTATCGTGGTGCTGGACCCGGCGCGTCTGGGGATGGCCAAGCTGATAGAGTACGCTTCCTACCTGAAGCGGCAGGGACTGGAAACCGCCGACTATATGCTGTCGTTCTGGCAGAAGCTGCTGATGCCCGCCGCCACCATCGGCATGGTGCTGATCGCCATTTCCTTTGTCTTCGGCCCGTTGCGGGAAGTAACCATGGGGCTGCGGGTGGCGGCCGGGGTGGTGGCCGGCCTGATTTTCCACTATGGCCAGCAGTTTTTTGGCCACCTCTCCCTGGTGTTCCGCACCGAGCCGCTGCTCGCCGCCGGCCTGCCGCCGGTGCTTTGCCTGATACTGGGCGTCTGGTTGTTGTTGCGGGTGCGGTAGCCTCGATATCCACGGCATAATGGCTGGCATTGTCCGGCGAGATTGGTATACTCGCCGGCCGATGGCCTGATGCAGGCTGTTGCCATCCCTTGCCAGAGTGGTGGAATTGGTAGACACGACGGATTCAAAATCCGTTGCCTTCGCGGGCGTGCCGGTTCAAGTCCGGCCTCTGGTACCAAATTGACGGCGTGATAGCGTCGGGGAAGCGCCGGGCCAAGCCCGGCGTTTTCGTTTCCGGGGGCTTTCCTGGAGACAGATCCGGCCCCGTGTGCAGCTTCTCCGGCCAGTAATAGAGCATCACCGCCAGGGTGTTGCGGTGCTCGCCGCGGGCGGGGTCGGTGCTGCCGTCGGTGGCCGGAATCATGTCCGCCTTGTCATCAAACTCCCGTTCCAGCGCCGCTTTGACCTTGCCGATGACCGGGTTGTCCAGCTCTTCCGCGAGCAGGAAACACAGCGCCATCTCGGTATACACATCCGGCTTGGTGCCTTGGATGACGTGGCCGGCCCGGTGCTCGAAATAATCGAAAATCCAGGCAAAGTCCTTGCGCGCCACGGCATGTTGGTAATAGCCGCTGGCGGCGATCACCAGATGGGTCATACCGTAGATTTTCTCCTGCAGATCCAGCCCTTGATGTAGCGTGTCGGGGGGATAGACGCTCCGGAAGGCTTGTTGGTAGGGCTCCCGCAGATCCTGCAACCCGAGCCGATAAAGGTAGTAGACCAGATTCGCGGTCTGCGCCGAGTACACCTTGATGACCTCGGGATCGAGCACGAAGGGCTGGAAATCGAATTCCCTGAGATAGGCCAGGGCTCGGTCGGTGTCCTGAAACGGTGGTACGCCGGCAAGATGCAACTCCTCGAGCTGATTGACGCGGTACAGCAGTTGCTTGGCGAAGGGGAGCTCCCCGCTACGGCGTAGCAAGGCCTTGCGCCGTTGGTATTTCGGGGTGTCGTCGCGGTAATCATCCACTATCTGATTGGCCAGGGCCTGTCGTTGGCTGGCGTAGGGGAGGGCCCGCATGGCCTTTTGCCAGCGCGGCAGTATGCCCAGGACCTCATCGCGAATTGGCGGCAGATAAGCGTCATCACCGGTCAGCCGGTACAGACGCAGCGCGTAGTGCCGTTGTTTGTCCGGTGGCAGGGAGGGCAGCACGGTCTCATAGTGACCCCGGATCTGCTCACCAAGGGACGGCGTGGAGGAGGGTGAAGCGGCGACGATGGTGTCGGTCAGGGGCGCTGACAGGGCAACCAGGAAGAGCAGGGCGTACAGGCGGAAGCCGGACATGGGACACCCTCCGGGTGGCACCCCGTTGACCGGGGTCATAGTGCCCTTTTACAGCCGCTCGGGGGCACCTCGCAACAACCATGATGACGGGCTGTGACGCCGGTCCGCGGTGGGACAGGAGGCCCCGGGTTTGCTAGAATAACGGCCGTTTGGGCCGGTCGCCGAGCCGACCGTGCCGCAGAGGATTTGCAAGGCCCGCGCCGAGCGGGCTTTTTTGTGACCATCATCCATGATGGTCACCCTACGGGCCGTCGCCGGAGCGACGTCAAAAATCGTTCCGGACGATTTGTTTGTGACCACCGTCCATGGTGGTCACCCTGTGGGCCGTCGCTGGGACGACGTCAAAAATCGCTCCCGGCGATTTATTTGTGACCACCAGCCGTGGCGGTCACCCTGTGGGCCGTCGCCCGGGTAACTCGTATGGAGCAGCGATGATCGAAGATGCCAGACCCGCGGGCCTGATCAAAAGGCTGATGGCGCTGGTCTATGATGGCTTTCTGGTGTTGGCGTTATGGTTCATAACCGCCGGGATTTTCGTCATCGTTTATAACCACACGGGGTTGCCGACCCAGGAGATCAACGGTGTCACCCGGGCTGACCCGGTGGTGCTGAAAGGCGTGCTGTTCCCCCTGCTGCTGGTGGAAACCTGGGCCTTCTATGCCTGGTTCTGGCTGCATGGTGGCCAGACTCTGGGGATGCGCGCCTGGCGGCTGCAAATTCGTGACTACCGTGGTGGTCCGGTGCGATTCTGGCAGACCCTGGCCCGGTTCGCCGCCGCCGGTGTGTCCTGGCTGATGCTGGGGGCTGGTTACCTGGTGGTGCTGGTGCACCCACACCAAACGTTGCATGACCGATTGTCCCTCACCGCCACGGTGGAAATGCCGAAAAACGGCAAAGAACGCTCCTGAACACAGGTGATACGTGCAAGTCGACGACTTTGATTTTGACTTACCGGACGAGCTGATCGCCCGCTATCCGCCAGCGCAAAGGCGCGATGCGCGCTTGTTGACGCTGACCGGTGCGGGGACGGGGCATGGCCGCTTTCCGGATCTGTCCGCCTGGCTGAAGCCTGGTGATCTGCTGGTGTTCAACGACACCCGGGTGATTCCGGCTCGTCTGTTTGGCCGCAAGCAAACCGGTGGACGGGTGGAAGTGTTGGTCGAGCGCCTGCTCGGTGGGCGCGAGGCGCTGGCCCATGTGCGGGCTTCCAAGTCGCCCAAGGCGGGTGGCTGGCTGGAATTCGATCAGGGTGTGGCGGCGGAGGTCCGCGGCCGGCGCGGAGAATTGTTCCACCTGGCGTTTACCGGTTGCGAGCAGGTGCTGGATGCGCTGGAACGCATTGGCCATGTGCCGTTGCCGCCTTACATTGACCGCCCGGATGAAGATACCGACTTGCAGCGCTATCAGACCGTATATGCCCGGGAGCCAGGCGCGGTGGCGGCGCCCACCGCCGGTTTGCATTTCGACGAGGCCTTCATCGAGCAGTTACGGGGCCAGGGCGTGGAAACAGGCTTCGTTACTCTGCATGTGGGGGCGGGCACGTTCCAGCCGGTGCGCGTGGACAAGGTGGAAGAGCACCACATGCACAGCGAGCGTTTCCGGATCAGCGAGGCGCTGGTGGAGCAGGTGCTGGCGACGCGGGCTCGTGGTGGCCGGGTGGTGGCGGTGGGAACCACCGCCTTGCGGGCCCTGGAAGCAGCCAGTGCCGACGGCGCGCTGAGCGCCGGGGAGTCGGAAACCGACATCTTCATCTATCCCGGCTATCGTTTTCGTCAGGTGGACGCCCTGGTCACCAACTTCCATCTGCCGCGTTCCACCCTGCTGATGCTGATCAGCGCCTTTGCCGGCCGGGAACGGGTGCTGGCGGCTTACCAGGAAGCGGTCCGTGAAGGCTACCGCTTCTTCAGTTACGGCGATGCCATGTTCATCGAACGGCAGCCCGATGTGTGAACATAAGGTTTTTTCATGTCCCGAATGAGCTTTGATCTGCTGACCACCGATGGCCCCGCGCGCCGGGGCCGTTTGACCTTTCCCCGTGGTGAGGTGGAGACACCGGCGTTCATGCCGGTGGGCACCTACGGTACGGTCAAGGCCATGTTGCCCCGGGATCTGGCCGACAGCGGCGCGCAGATCTGTCTGGGCAACACCTTTCACCTGATGTTGCGTCCCGGCACCGAGATCATCGAACGTCATGGCTCGCTGCATGGTTTCATGCAGTGGGACAAGCCAATTCTCACCGATTCCGGCGGTTTCCAGGTGTTCAGCCTGGGTGAGCTGCGCAAGATTTCCGAGCAGGGCGTGGTGTTCAAGAACCCGATCAACGGCGACCGGGTGGAACTGACGCCGGAAAGGGCCATGCAGGTACAGCGCTCTCTGGGCAGCGACATCTGTATGATCTTCGACGAATGCACTCCGTATCCGGCCACCGAGACCCAGGCCGCCGAGTCCATGCGGCTGTCTCTGCGCTGGGCGGGGCGCTCGAAAGCGGCCCATGTGGCAGATGAAGGGAACGATGCGGCCTGTTTCGGGATCGTACAGGGGGGCATGTACGACAATCTGCGCCGCGAATCCCTGGCCGGTCTGACGGATATTGGTTTTGACGGCTATGCCATTGGCGGTCTCAGCGTCGGTGAACCGCAGGAGGAGATGCGGCGTACCCTGGCCGGGATCACGCCGCATATGCCCGCTGACCGGCCCCGGTATCTGATGGGGGTGGGGCGGCCGGAGGACATTGTCGAAGGGGTGCGCCGCGGGGTGGATATGTTCGATTGCGTGATGCCCACCCGCAATGCGCGCAACGGTCATCTGTTTACCCGTGAAGGGGTGATCAAAATTCGTAATGCCCGCCACCGCGACGACCTGTCGCCGCTGGAGGAGGGCTGCGATTGCTACACCTGCCGCCAGTTTTCCCGCAGCTATCTGCATCACCTGGATCGCTGTGGTGAAATGCTCGGCGCGCAGCTGAACACCATCCACAATCTACGCTATTACCAACGGCTTATGGCTGGATTGCGGGGGGCCATTGAAGCGGGTACATTGAGCGCCTTTGTCGGTGACTTCTACGCGGCCATGGGCCGCGATGTGCCTGCTCTTTAACGCGAAAACGTGGAGAATTGAGATGAACTGGTTGATTTCGCCCGCTTATGCACAAGCCGCCGGAGGACCGGGCGGTGGCATTGAACTGATCATGCTGGTGGTGATGATCGCGGTGTTCTATTTCTTCCTGATCCGTCCGCAACAGAAGCGCGCCAAGGAACACCGCAATCTGGTGCAGAACCTGAACAAAGGTGACGAAGTGGTAACCGCTGGCGGTATTCTCGGCCGGGTGACCAAGGTCACCGACGAATTCGTCGTGGTGGAAATCAGCGATAATCTGGAAATCAAACTGCAAAAACAGAGTGTCCAGGCCACGCTGCCGAAGGGCACCATCAAATCCATATAAAAAGAGGTGTGTCCGGCCCGGTCGCTCCGGGCCGCCACCTCCCGGCAATACCGGAAGACGATTATGACCCGCTACCCGCGCTGGAAATTCTTCCTGCTCATGGCCGTGCTGTTCGTTTGCGGCCTTTATGCTCTTCCCAACCTGTTCCCCGATGCGCCGGCCGTGCAGATCAGCAGTGCCAAGGCCGGTGGCGTGGTGTCCGACAGTGCCAGCCAGCGCGTGCTGCGGCAATTGGATCAGGCGGGTCTGGAACATGGGCCTGGCGAACACATCGATGGTGGCTCCTGGCTGGTGCGCTTCAGCGATAATGACAGCCAGCTCCGTGCCCGCGAGCTTCTGGCCGGTTCCCTCGGTGATGACTATGTGGTGGCCCTGAACCTGGCGCCCACGACTCCGGGATGGCTGCGTGCCATCGGCGCTTCGCCGATGAATCTGGGCCTGGATTTGCGCGGTGGCGTGCATTTCCTGCTGCAGGTGGATATGGACGCGGTGGTGAACCAGCGTATGGAAGCCTGGGCCGGCCAGATCAAACTGGCGTTGAAAAACGAAGGTATTCGTTACCGCGACGTGCAGCAAGATGGCCAGCAATTGCGCGTGCAGTTCGCCAACTCCGAAGACGCCGATTCCGCCCGCACCCTGCTGCGCAACGCGCTGCCGGAATTCTCGTTGGACTCCGAGCCCGAGCAGCGCGTGCTGGTGTTCAACCTGAACCCGACCGCCCTCAAGGAAATGCAGGATTACGCGGTGGATCAGAACCGTACCGCGCTGAATAACCGGGTAAACGAACTGGGCGTGGCCGAGCCGGTGGTGCAACGGCAGGGGGCGGATCGCATCGTGGTGCAACTGCCCGGGGTACAGGACGCGGCCCAGGCCCGCCGTATTCTCGGCCGTACCGCCACCCTGGAGTTCCGGCTGGTTAATCAGGATTACCCGGCCAGCCGCGCCGCCACTGGCGTGGCCCCGCCGGGCACCGAGATTTTCCCCTTCCGCAGTCAGGGGGATCGTCCGGTGATTCTGGACCGCGCCAAGATCGCCACCGGCGACGAAGTGACCAATGCGCAGATGGGCTTCGATCCGCAAAACGGCACTCCGCAGGTGAACGTGTCCCTGGATTCCGCCGGTGCCCGCCGGATGCAGCGGGTGACGTCGCAGAACGTCGGCAATCCCATGGCGGTGCTGTTCATCGAAACCAAGACCGAGATGCGCTCGCGCACCAACGAAAACGGTGAGACTGAACAGGTGCCGGTGAGCACCACCGACCGTTACGTGATCAACGTGGCCACCATCCAGGACACTCTGGGCAGCCGCTTCCGGATTACCGGTCTGGACAGCCCGGCGGAAGCGTCCGAGCTGGCGCTGCTGCTGCGTGCCGGTTCCCTGGCTGCGCCGGTGACCATCATCGAGGAGCGGACCATTGGGCCCAGCCTGGGGGCGGAAAATATCGAGGCCGGCCTCAAATCCATGGCGCTGGGCATGGTTCTGGTTCTGGTGTTCATGCTGGTCTGGTACAAGGTGTTCGGTATCTTCGCCAATGTGGCGCTGGTCGGTAACCTGCTGATCATCGTCGGCATCATGTCGCTGATTCCCGGCGCCACTCTGACCCTGCCGGGCATCGCCGGTATCGTCCTGACGGTGGGCATGGCGGTGGATGCCAACGTGCTGATCTATGAACGTATCCGGGAAGAATTGAAAAAAGGCGTGCGGCCACGGCAGGCCATCGATGAAGGGTACGCCAAGGCGTTCAGCACCATTCTTGATGCCAACATCACCACCATGATCGTCGCGGTGATCCTGTTCTCCGCCGGCACCGGCTCGGTGCAGGGGTTCGCGGTGACTCTGTTTATCGGCATCCTCTCCTCCATGTTTACCGCCATCGTGGGCACCCGCGCCATGGTGGAAATGGTCTACGGCCGCGGCGCCCGTCCGCCGGCCAAACTGAGTATTTGAGGTGCTTATGAGTAACAAGGCTCCTTTCTCCATCAATTTCCTGGGCATCCGGCGGGTATTCGCGGCGCTGTCGATCATTCTGGTGATCGGATCCATCGGGCTGCTGGCGACCCAGGGGCTGAATCTGGGGATGGATTTCACCGGCGGCACCTCGGTGGTGGCCAAGGGCGAAAATGAAGTAATCATCGACGATGTGCGTTCCGCGCTGGAAGGCACCCCGTTCGAAGAGGCCACCGTGGTGCGTTACGGGTCGCCCCGGGATATCAGTATCCGGGTGCCCACCCTGAACGATATGCCCGCGGATCAGGTAGGGCCCCGGCTTACCGAGGTGGTGGAAAGCAAGCTGCCTGGGGTGAAGGTTCTGCAAGTGGAATTTGTCGGTCCGCAAGTGGGCGACGAACTGCGCGATGAATCCGGTCTCGCTCTGCTCATGGCGCTGGGCTTGATGCTGGTTTACGTGTGGTTCCGCTTCACCAACAAGTTCGGTGTCGCCACCGTGGTGGCCTTGCTTCATGACGTGATTATTGTTCTGGGCTTGTTCTCGCTGACGCGCTGGACCTTCGATCTGACGGTGCTGGCGGCGGTGCTGGCGTTGATCGGCTACTCGCTGAACGACTCCATCGTGGTGGCGGACCGGATCCGGGAGAACTTTCGCGACACCCGTGAAACCGATCCGGAAAAGATCATCAACGGCTCCCTCAATGAGACGCTGAGCCGGACCATCAACACTTCCTTCACCACGCTGCTGGTGTTGATTGCCCTGTTCTTCTTTGGCGGTGAAGTGATGCGCGCTTTCTCCGAAGCGCTGCTGGTGGGGATCGCGGTGGGCACCTACTCGTCCATTTACGTGGTCACCAACATGCTGTTCCTGATGAAAGTGGACAAACAGGACTTCATCATTCCGGAGAAGAAGGAAGTGGACGATATGCCCTGAGCGGGCATTGCCGGCGCCATATCGCCGGCACGGTCAAAAGGGGCCTTCGTGGCCCCTTTGTTGTGTTGGCGACGTATTCTGATCAGAAATCCTGCTTGGCCATCCAAGGAATAATGCGCTCGAAGGCCGCCTCGATCTGCTCCAGGGAGGTGGAGTAGCTGATCCGTATGGCATTGGAGCAGGACTCCCCGAAGGTGTCGCCGGCCACGGTGCAGACGCCGGTTTCGCGCAGCAATTTCAGCGCCACGTTGCCGCCATTGACGCCTTCCGGCAGTGACGGGAACAGATAGAAAGCGCCGTCGGGCCGGTAGCCGGTGAGATGGGGCGTTCGCTCCACCAGTTCCACCAGGCGATCCCGCCGTCGCTGATATTCGGCGAGCATGTTATCGACGAAACCCCGATCCCCGGTCAAGGCCGCCACCCCCGCCCACTGGCAGGGTGTATTGGCCACGGTGGTGGTGAACATGTGATAGCGGCGCAGCTTCTTGATCGCGCCCTGACTGGCCATCAACCAACCGATGCGCATGCCCGCCATGCTGAACGTCTTGGAAAAGCTGGATACCACCATGACATGGTCGAGGTCGGCACAGCACGACAGTACGCTGGGGTATTCGCGCCCGTCGTAGACCAAGTGATCGTAGACCTCGTCGCTGATCACATAGACGCCACGGTAGGCCGCTTCCTGGACGATGGCCTCCACGGTTTCCCGGGGATAAAGCGTACCGGTGGGGTTGCTCGGGGAGTTGAGCACGATGGCGCAGGTGTTGTTGTCGATGGCGTCGATGACCGCTTCGGGGTCCAGCTGATGGTGTTGTTCGGCATGGGTGGGAATGGCTTTGACAACGCCGCCATTCATGCGGATCAGGGGGGCGTAAAGCATAAAGGCCGGTTCCGGCACGATGAATTCCCGGCCCGGGGCCGACGTGGCGGTAAGTGCCAGGTAAATGGCCTCGGTGGCACCGGTGGTGACCATGATGTTTTCCGGCACCAGCGGCCGTTGATAACGATTCCGATAGTAGTCCGCCAGGGCGTCCAGCAGTTCCGGCAGTCCGGCGTCCATGGTGTAACCGGTTTGCCCCGCCTGCAGCGCCTCCACCGCCGCCTGCACCACATGGTCCGGTGGTTTGAAATCCGGCTGTCCAATGGACAGGTGAATAACGTCGTCCATGGTGGCGGCCAGGTTCACCATGCGGCGGATTCCCGGCACTGGCATGGTGTGCAGCGCCGGATTCCAGATCGGGTCCTCTGATTCGTAGAAGTCGATGTCCAGTTCGCTCACGATGCCTCCTGTCGACGGTGCTTACCCATTGAGAGTGCCTCCGGTCAGTCGACCCCGGCCAGCGGCGGAAACCGTCGCCAGGGCCGTTGCTGTTCGAACTGATGCCCGGCGCGCAACACCAGGGCGTCATCGAAACGGCGGCCGACGATCTGCAGTCCCATCGGCAGTCCGGCGCGATCCAGGCCGAGAGGCAGTGACAGCGCCGGTTGGCCGGTGAGGTTGAAGGGATAGGTGAACGGCGTCCAGGTGGGCCAGCGGGTGCTGGGCCAGTCCACGGGTACTTCCCGGGCGGTGTCGAAGGCGGTGATCGGCAACGTGGGTGTTACCAGAAGATCGTACTTCTCGTGGAACAGCGCCATGCGCTCCGACAGCGCCAGCCGTTCGTTCACCGCGCCCAGATAGTCCAGCATCGACAGCCGCTCCGCCTTGCTGACCACCTCCATCAGGGCCGGGTCCATCAGTGAGCGTTGACGCGCGCCAAGCTCCCGGCAGGCGTTGGCCGCGCCGCCGTAGAACAGATGGCCGAAGGCGGCCAGCGGACTGCGAAAGCCCGGGTCGGCTTCCACCACTTCGGCGCCCAGATCCCGTAACACCGCCACCGCTTCGTCACAGGCCTGTTCAATGTCGGCGGCCACGTCCACGTAGCCCAGATTGCGGCTGTAGGCGATACGCAGTCCTTTGAGGTCGCCGTCCAGAGCGGCCAGGTAATCCTGTGGACGGCGCGGCGCGGCCTGGGCGTCGCGCGGGTCCGCCTCGCTCAGCACCTGCATCATCAATGCACAGTCCTCCACCGTGCGTGTCATCGGCCCGGCGTGGGCCAGCGTGCCGAACGGACTGGCAGGCCAGTGCGGTACTTCGCCGAAGGTGGGTTTGTGCCCGACGATGCCGCAGAAGGCGGCGGGAATACGAATGGAACCGCCAGCGTCGGTGCCCAGGGCCAGCGGCGCCATGCCGGCGGCCACCGCCGCCGCCGATCCGCCACTGGAGCCGCCGGCGGTTTTGGCCGGGTCCCAGGGGTTGTTGGTGGCGCCGCACATAGGGCTGTCGGTAACCCCTTTCCAGCCAAACTCCGGCGTCGTGGTCTTGCCCAATGGCACATAGCCGTGACGTTCCAGAGCGGCCACCGCCGGGGCGCGCTTGCCCAGTGTCTTGGCGGGATCAACCGTGCGGGAACCTTTCAGGGTGGGCCACATCGGTGTGAGGAAGACATCCTTGATCGCCACCGGGATGCCGTCCAGCAACCCCTGGCTATCATCGCGCAGATAGCGCTGCTCGGCCTCCCGGGCGGAGGCCAGGGTGGTCTCACGATCAATCAGGCACCAGGCATTCAATGCCGGGTCCTGTCGCTCGATCTGATCGAGCAGGGTCTCGGTCATCTCCACCGGGGAAAGCGTCCGGCTTTGGTAGGCTTGCCGCAGTGCCCGCGCGCTCAGGGCGCGTATATCCTCGCTCATGGATGGCCTCCTCCGCTGGTGGCGGTGCCGGCACGGGGGTGGAGGAACGGCAGGAGGAGAGGTCAGCGTTGACCGTAACCTCGCTGAGTATCCACCGGATTGCGCAGGGGCTGCCCCCGGCGCCAGCGCTCAAAGTTGTCCACGAACTGGTGGCCCAGGGCGGCGCGCCAGCCTTTGGCGTCGCCCGCCATATGGGCGGAAATCATCACATTGGGATAGTCCCAGAGCGGGTGATCGGCGGGCAGCGGCTCCTGCTCGAATACATCCAGGGCGGCGCCGCCGAGGTGGCCGTCATCCAGAGCGGTGAGCAGGGCGCGGGTGTCCACAATGGCGCCGCGGCCCACGTTGACCAATACCGCGCCGGGTTTCATCCGCGCGAAAGTGTCGGTATTGAAGAGTCCTTCGGTCTGGCGGGTCAGCGGCGCGGTGATGATCACATAGTCGGCGTCGCCGAGCAGAGCCGGCAGATCCTCCTGGGCATGGACCCGGGCGAAGGCTGCGTTGTGCTGCCGCGCCCGACGCGCGGTGCCGATCACGTCCATGCCGAGGGCGCCAAGCAGCGTCGCCACTTCCCGGCCGATGGAACCGGCGCCGACCACCAGCGCGCTTTGGTCCCGCAGCATATGGGTTTCCCGGTGTCGCCACTGCCGTTGCCGTTGATAGCGCAGATTGCCCAGAGTGTCCTTGGCGAACAGCAACAGGGCACCCAGCACGTATTCGGCGATACCGCGATCGAAGATGCCGGCGGCATTGGTGACCGGAATATCGCTGTCCCGCAAGGGTGGAATCATCAGTGCGTCGACGCCGGCGCTGGTGGCATGCACCCAACGAATCGGACAGGGGGAGGGCCAGGCCCGTTCCAGCGCGTCGACGCGAAAGTCGGTGACCACCAGCACATCGGTTTCCGCCAGCCGGGGCGCCAGACCATCGACGCCACGGTGCTGGTGGATCCGGGCCAGGCCTTCCAGGCTTTCCAGGCCGGGCAGATCAGGCTCGTCCTCGGCCAGCAATACGGTAACGCGCGGCAACGTCATGCACTGCTCTCCAGAGCGTCTTCGAAGGTATCCACCGCCAGATCGATTTCCTGGCGGCTCGCCGTCAGAGGGGGTAACCAGCGCACCACCTGACCATGGGTACCGCAGCGCAGCAGCAGCAGGCCGGCCTGTTCGCACCGGGACAACAGTGTTTGGGCGCGTTCGCCGTCGGGCTGGCCGGGGGCGCGGACCATCTCGACGCCCAGCATCAGGCCCTTGCCGCGCACCTCGTCGATGTCGTCGTGTTTTCGAGCCAGTGCCTCCAGGCGTTCACGCAGATAGCGGCCGTGCTCGGCGGCCTGGTTGACCAGATCCTCTTCCTCGATCACCTCCAGGGTGGCGAGAGCGGCGGCGCAGGACACCGCGTTGGCTCCGTAGGTGCCGCCCTGGGAGCCGGGGCGTCCCTGGGCCATCAAGCCCTTGGCGGCGGCCACGGCGGACAATGGATAACCGCTGGCCAGTCCCTTGGCGGTGACCACCATGTCCGGTTGGATCCGGGCATGCTCGTGGCTCCAGAAGCGGCCGGTACGGCCGTAACCGGCCTGAATCTCATCGGCGATCAGCAGGATGCCATGGCGGTCGCAGCGCTCGCGCAGACCGGCCAGGAACGAGGCCGGTGCCGGGTAGTAACCGAACTCTCCCTGTACTGGTTCGATGATCAGCGCGGCGGTATCGTGCGGCGGACTCTGGGTCAACAGCAGTTCGTCGAGCTGACGCAGACAAAAGGCGCTGGTGGCTTCTTCATCCCAACCGTACAAGTAGGTGTGCGGGAACGGCGCGAAGAACACTCCTGCCATCATCGGCCCCCACCCGCTGCGCACCTTGGTGGTGGAACTGGTCAGCGAGGCCGCCGCCAGGGTGCGACCGTGAAAGCCGCCCTGAAAAGCGATCAGGTTGGGGCGGCCGGTGGCGTGCCGCGCCAGCCGGATGGCGGTCTCCACCGCTTCACTGCCGGAGTTGGAGAAGGCCACGGCGTCGAGGCCGGCGGGCAGATGCTCGCTGAGCCGGTCGCTGAGCCGCAGCATATTGGGGTGGGTGACAGTGGTGTACTGAGCGTGGACCAGCCGGGCCACTTGTTGTTGGGCGGCGGCCACCACCTTGGGGTGACAATGGCCGGTGGCGGTGACGCCGATGCCGGACGTGAAATCCAGCCAGCGATGCCCCTCGGCATCGAACAACCAGCTTCCTTCACCGCGCTCCGCGCAGATGCCGCTGGATTGCACCAGCAATGGAGACAGATGATGCATCGCTCTCTCCTCCGTGCCGAGACCCTAAACAGGCTCTAAGCCCCGTGGCTCGGGTCGATACCGCGTTGCGCTGCTCGGATTACCGTAACGCGTTGGCAATACGCCGACCCACTGCGTCGGTGCCGCTGGCCGGATGTCCGGCAGCGAGATCCGTTATCAGCGTCTCATGCAATTGGTGGCCCGCGCTAGAAAAAAGCCGGTTTTTTTCGTTCGAGTTCTTAGTATCGGCGGTGGCGACCGAGCGTTGTCCCAACCATTCCAGCAACAGTGCCAGACTGAATAAAGTGGCGCGCGGATCGGCCAGATTGCGGCCGGCGATATCCGGCGCCGAGCCGTGGGTGGGTTCGAACAGCGCCGGCACACTGGCATCGGCGGGGTTGATATTGGCGGAGGGCGCCACCCCCAAACCGCCCGCCAGGACCGCGGCCAGATCGGTAAGAATGTCGCCGTGCAGGTTACTGGCTACCACCACATCGAAGCGCCAGGGACACTGGACGAATTTCATCGCCGCCGCGTCCACCAGCTCGTGATGGGTAGCCACATCCGCGTATTCCGTCGCCACCTGCTGGAAGACGCGGTCATAGAGATCGCCCCAGAAAGCCTGGGCATTGCGTTTGGTGATCAGGCAAACCTGGGATTCGCGGGTTTCGCCCCCGGGTCCGGAGAACGCGCGCACGCGCTTTTCATCGCGGCGCTCCCGCGCCCGTTGCCGGGCCCGTTCGAAAGCATGGCGGATCAGCCGCTCGGTGGCGGCGTAGGTGAACACTTCCAGTTGGGTAGCGATTTCATCTTCGGTACCAGCGCGCAGACGGCCGCCCTGGCCGGCGTATTCCCCTTCGCTGTTTTCCCGGATCACCAGCATGTCCAGTTCCCTGGCGCGCGGATCGGACAGGTAGCGGGGGACGCCGGGGTAATAGCGGGCGGGGCGTTCGCAGGCCCAGAGATTGAGCGATTTACGCAGCGTCAGCAGGGGGGCCAGGGAAACGCTGTCGGGCAGACGGTAGCGGTCCGGTTGATCCAGTGGGCCAGGATCCCCCAACGCTCCCAAGAGCAAGGCGTCGTAGTCGAGCAACTGATCGATAGCGTCGTCCGGCATCATGCTGCCGTGTTGACGATGCCACTCGGTGGCGGGCCAGGGGAGGACCCGGTAATCCAGCGGCAACCGGTGCCGCTGCATCAGGGTGTCGAGGACCGGCACGGTGGCGGCCATCACCTCGCCGCCGATACCATCACCTGGCAGTAACGCGATGGAAACCATGGGCGGCTCCTTGAAACGGGCGGCGCCGACGCGCCGCCGTGGCTGTTACCTCATACGTTATCAGCCCATGCAGAGGTATTTCACTTCCAGATATTCTTCCATGCCGTACAGGGAGCCTTCACGGCCCAGACCGGATTCCTTGACCCCGCCGAACGGGGCGGCGGCATTGGAGATCAGACCTTCATTGATACCCACCATGCCGGCCTCCAGTGCTTCCGCCACGCGCCAAACGCGATGGATGTTTTCACTGTAGAAGTAAGACGCGAGACCGAACGGGGTGTCGTTGGCCAGTTGGATCGCTTCCTGCTCGTCCTGGAAGCGGATCACCGCGGCCAGCGGCCCGAAGGTTTCCTCGTGGCAGAACTCCATGTCCTGGGTAGCGCCGGTGATCAGCGTCGGCTGCACGAAGTTGCCGCCACGTTCATGAGCGGCGCCGCCGACCACGACCTTGGCGCCCTTGGATTTGGCGTCCTCGATGTGCTCAAGCACTTTTTTCACCGCGCCGCCGTTGATCAGCGGTGCCTGGGTGACGCCGTCCTCGAAGCCATCGCCCACTTTCAGTTGATTGATCGCCGCCGCCAGTTTTTCCACGAAGGCATCGTGTACGCCGTCCTGTACCAGGAACCGGTTCACGCACACACAGGTTTGCCCGGTGTTGCGGAACTTGCTGGCGATGGCGCCTTCCACCGCTTTGTCCAGATCGGCGTCGTCGAAGACGATGAACGGCGCGTTGCCGCCCAGTTCCAGGGACACCTTCTGGATGTGCTCGGCGCACTGTGCCATCAACTGGCTGCCTACTTCGGTGGAGCCGGTGAAGCTGACTTTGCGCACCACCGGAGACTGGGTGATGGTAGTGGAAATGGCGGCGGCGGAACCGGTGATCACATTGATCACACCGGCGGGAATGCCGGCCCGGGTGGCCAGTTCACCCAGCGCCAGCGCGGAATAGGGGGTGGCGCTGGCCGGCTTGACCACCATGGTGCAGCCGGCGGCCAGGGCGGCGCCGGCCTTGCGGGTGATCATGGAGGAGGGGAAGTTCCAGGGCGTGATCGCGGCGGTGACGCCGATGGGTTGCTTGATCACCACGATACGCTGGCCGGGACGGGCGCCGGGGATGGTGTTGCCATAGGCGCGCCGGGCTTCCTCGGCGAACCATTTCAGGAAGGAGGCGGCATAGGCGATTTCGCCCTTGGATTCGGCGAACGGTTTGCCTTGCTCCAGGGTCATGATGGTGGCCAGGTCGTCCTGGTGCGCCATCATTAACTCATACCAGGCGTAGAGCAGTTTACCGCGCTCTTCCGCGGTTTTGTCACGCCAGGCGGGCAGGGCGTTGTCGGCGGCGGCGATGGCCTGCCGGGTTCCCTCTTCCGCCATGCGGGGCACGGTGCCGATGATTTCTCCGGTGGCGGGATTATCCACGTCCAGGGTGGCGCCACCCTCGGCATCACACCACTGCCCGTTGATGAAACACTGCTGGCGGAACAGATCAGAGTCCTTGAGGTTGTGCTGGGTCATGGTGTGTCTCTCCTGAAAGCGCATCAAAGGCAAGAGGCGCGGCCTGTGGCCGCGCCCGTGAAAATAGAGGTATAGGGTTACGCTAGCAGAGCCCGGCGCGCAATCCCATCCCTTGGTAAATCGGATTTACAAATCAGCGTGATCGAGAAAAACAGGCGGGCGGCGGGCCCGCCGGGAGCGGGCCCGCGCGGGCTTACTGGCGGCGCAGGGCCGCGGTGAGATGGGGCTGGATTTTCTGCAGCAGGCCCTTGAAGACCTTGGGCGCTCCGGCCACCACATGGCCAAAGTCCAGGTGCCCGTGGCCGCCAGCGAGGTCGCCCACCAGGCCACCGGCTTCGGTGATCAGCAGTGTGCCCGCGGCCATGTCCCAGGGCGCCAGGCCGATCTCGAAGAAACCGTCCATGCGTCCGGCGGCGACCCAGGCCAGGTCCAGGGCGGCGGAGCCGGGACGGCGCAGGCCGGCGGTGGATTCGGCGATGGACTTGAACATGCCGAGATAGGCATCCAGGTGCTGGACCTGGTCGGCGCGGAAGGGAAAACCGGTGCCGATCAGGGCGCCGGTCAGACCGGCGCGCTTGCTGACCCGGATACGGCGGCCGTTGAGCGCCGCGCCGCGGCCGCGGCTGGCGGTGAATTCCTCATCGCGCAGTGGATCGTAGATCACCGCGTGCTCGACCCGGCCTTTGATGGACAGAGCAATGGAAACGCAATATTGCGGAAAACCGTGGATGAAGTTGGTGGTGCCGTCCAGAGGGTCAATGATCCACTGATAGTCGGCACCTTCTCCGGTGCCGGTGATTTCGCCGCCTTCCTCGGCGAGGATGCCATGTTGCGGATAGGCTTTGCGAATCACCTCGATGATGCGAGCTTCCGCCGCCCGGTCCACCTGGGTGACGAAGTCGTTCATGCCCTTTTGATCCACGGTCAGGGGATCGTTGTTCTCCGCCGCGCGGCGGATCAGATTGCCCGCCTGGCGGGCGGCTCGCAGAGCAATGTTCACTTGCGGCGCGTGCATGCCGGTATCCTGTCGGTTTAAAAGAGCGGTTCGGGCCGGCGACCTTGAACGGGCACCAGGAGCCATATTGCCGCGAAGTTTAGCAGAGGCGGAGGACTGTGGGCAGGTGAGAATCTGTTAAACTCCCTTTCTTTCCCGCGATTTGGATACATCATGTTAGACAACGTGCGCGTGGTGATGGTGGGGACCACCCACCCGGGCAATATCGGTGCGGCGGCTCGTGCCATGAAGACCATGGGGCTGAGCGATCTGCGGCTGGTGACGCCCAAGATCTACCCCAGTGCCGAAGCTACGTCCCGTGCCTCCGGCGCTGGTGACATTCTCGCCGCGGCCCGGGTTTGCGATAGCCTGGACGAAGCCCTGGAAGGCGCCACTCTGGTGGTGGGCACCAGTGCCCGCCACCGCCGTATTCCCTGGCCTTGTCTGACACCCCGCGAACTCGGCCAACAGTTGGAGCAGGAGCCCGCCGACGCCCGTATAGCCGTGTTGTTCGGACGTGAGGATCGTGGCCTGACCAACGAAGAACTGCACCGCTGTAACCTGCATGTTTCCGTGCCCACCAACCCGGAGTATGGTGTGCTGAATGTGGCGTCGGCGGTGCAGTTGATTGCTTATGAACTGCGTCTGGTACTGGCCGACGACGATACCGTGCCGAAGGCGGCGCGGGCCAATCGCGCCACCATGACGCCCCCCC
>SWCG01001020.1_pt1 | contig 30678 bp, 16 predicted proteins | sample 4690071 | NCBI WGS metagenome assembly SWCG01 (sample SAMN10267281, study PRJNA491770) | bioreactor metagenome | isolation source: DHS bioreactor inoculated with subseafloor sediment | place: Japan: off Shimokita Peninsula | collected 2012-10 | reverse complement strand
TACTATTACAAGAAGAGCATTTAACTCTTAAGATAGTCATTCTTTTATCCGCCATGTTTTCAAAATCATCCATTAAACAAAGATTTCTTTCATAGTTACCGTGTCTAGTAAAAGAATGCTTTGCACCACATTTGGGACATGAATAGGGAAGAACAGAATAGTTATTTAAAATTTTTTCGTTATAATTGTTGTAATTAACCTTATAATCTATTATCATAATATTGTTGTTTATGAACTATTTTATAGTTCTATTCAGATTTGGAGAAGAACTTTAGTCGGTGCCCTTCTCCTTTTCTATTTTACAACAAAAGACAAGGATAAAGGAATACAGAATATATTATTCTAATTCTTTTCCCCTTGTCTTTTTGTGTTGGATAAATAAATTTGAAATAAAGCTAAATATTTAGGAGTCATTAAAAAGCAAATCTACAGTCAACCAGATAAGTCTGTTGCTATACAGGAGTTAAACACAAAAATCAGAAAAAATGTATTTTTCATTTGGTACGATGTACCTTCTGGTAGTGATCCTATAGCTATATTTACCAAGGTAAACTTAGGGAAAATACCACTAACCAATGCGGAACTAATAAAGGCTTTGTTACTCAATAAGGACAATTTCAGCGCAGACATAAACAAGCGGCAAACTGAGATTTCTGTTGCATGGGATAGAATAGAGCAGGGTTTGCGAGACGATTCCTTTTGGTATTTCCTCAATGAAAAAGAACAAAGCGGCACACGTATTGATATGCTGTTTGAGCTATTGGCTAAGGAGCAGAATGCAAAGTCATCCGTCTATATACCTACTAACCAAAATTACTTCTCATTTTTAGTTTTTTCGGCGGGGGCGAATTCTGCTTCTGATAAAGAAGAATTTGTGAAAGTGTTGTGGAGCGAAGTGGAAAAGCTGTACGCTGAATTTCGTGACTGGTATACCGATTTAGATAAGTACCACATAATAGGCTACCTCATATCAGCAGGAGTAAAGATTGCTGAGATATTTGCACTTACACGAGGTAAGCGCAAAAGTGCTGTTATGAAAGATCTTCTTGAAAAGGCTAAATTGATAACGGGAAAGTATGACCTGTCTAATATATCTTATGACAATTCAAATGATCGTCGAAAAATCCGCAAGTTACTTCTTCTGTTTAACATCGCAACATTAGTCTGTAAAAGCGAAAAACAGTACCGCTTTCCTTTTGACATATATAAGGGAGAAACAGGTGACAAAATCAAGTGGGACATTGAGCATATCCATGCGACAGCAGACGAAACAGACGAAGCAGACGATAGCATGGGCAACTTAACCATACTTGATGCTCAAACAAATCGCAGTTATCAAAACGCGCCTTTCATAGAGAAACGCAAAATTATAATCGAGCGTGAGTCGAAAGGATTGTTTGTACCGTTATGTACAAAAAACATCTTCCTAAAGGTGTATTCCAAAAATCTAAACGATATGGATAATTGGGGAACTGAAGATAAGAAGGACTACATTGATGCAATGGAGCATACTCTAAAATCATTCTTAGATGGGAGGTTTGGGAAATGAGTGAAAAAGCTATTGACACATTGTTCAAACTGCTTGATGAATATAAGGTTGAAGTGCCCATTGTACAGCGCGATTATGCTCAGGGAAGACGGGATGATCACGCAAAAATGGTTCGACGTAACCTATTAGAGGATATGAAGTCTGCCATTTTGGGCAAAACACCACCTCTTGACCTTAATTTTGTATATGGGAAAGCAGAAAATAATAAATTTATACCGTTGGATGGACAACAGCGACTGACCACGCTTTTTCTTCTGCATCTTCATGCTTTTTACGATGATGATACCAAAACAACCCTTTTGAGAAAGTTCACTTATGAAACGCGTACGAGTTCGCGTGATTTTTTAGAACAGCTTACTGAAAACCGTGAAACAGTTTTTTCGGCTAATCTTTTACCTTCCAAAGAGATTGAGGACTCAGCATGGTTTGTTTCATACTGGAAATATGACCCAACAATACAATCCGCACTTACAATGCTGGACGATATAAAGACTGTTTTCTGTGATGTAGAAAACCTTGCTCAAAAGCTGTCTAGTCAGGAATTTGAGCCTATTGTTTTTAAATTTTTAGAGATGAAAGATCTTGGAATGGAGGATAGTTTATACATTAAACTTAATGCGCGTGGGAAACCTCTTACATCTTTTGAAAATTTTAAGGCGCGCTTATTTGGCAGGCTCAAAAAGCTTGAACTGGATTTTACAGATGAATTTGAGCAATCCTTTGACTCTGAATGGACTGACTTGTTTTGGTCAAATTACAAAGAAAACTTTGACCAGACGTACTTAACTTTTTTTGGGGTTCTCATTATGAACCATGAGATTTGCTCGACTGATACCGACTGGTCTGATACGCTTGATTTTGAAAAAATTGATGTTAAGATATTTGAAACCATATTTTATACACTTAATTTTCTTAAGAATAATCATGACATCGAATTGATTCATGGGCTTATCTTTAATGCTTTAAGAGAGAAGCGTACATACTACGATAGGTTGTTATTTCATGCTGCGACTACATATTTGTATAGAGCAGAAGGTATTGATAATGGCTCATTTGAAGAATGGGTGAGGATTTTCAAAAACTTGATCCTTAATTCCCAGATTGATACACTCGTTCTATATCGTCGTGCTATTGAAGGTATAAACAAACTTGCAGAGAAATGGGATAATTTGATCGAATATTTCTCTCAAAATGGTAATGTCACCGGTTTCTCTACAGAACAAATAGAAGAAGAGAAAAATAAGGCACAAATAATCTTACAAAGTAAGGAGTTTGCTAAGGAGATTTACAAAGCAGAGCAGCACCCATATTTCAGTGGGCAAATACGTTGTGCTTTACATTATGCTATGAATAGTAAAAAGAAATATGACATGGGGTCTTTTGTAAGATACTGGGACAAAATATCTGCATTGTTTGATGAATCAAAGCCAAAACATGGGAATTTACTTAGGCAGGCATTACTAACTTTCGGTGACTATACTCTGCAGGTAGCAGCATACAAAACTTTATGCATTGATGATCCAAATGAAGCCTCAAGTACACCGAGTTTAAAACGGTTGTTTTCAAGTCACGGTATAATTGTCAAAAAACTCCTTGATTCATTAAACAGTAACGATGATATTGCATTCCAACTAAAAAATATCGTTAAGAATTCAACTGTTTCGAAAAATGACTGGAGGTATTGCTTGATAAGATTTTCTAATTTGTTCATATGGATGAGTAACTCTCATTTAAGATTGCGCAAAGTAAGTAGGGAATTGATTATTGTACCCAATAAATCCTCTAATGGGTACAACTACGAGATTTTTTTATTAGCATTGCACGGATTGTTAAAACAGAAAGGACTGAAATCAACATTTGAAGGTGATTTAGGTACTTGGGCGGACCGTTACTTATATGTCAAGGGATTCGATGTAAGATTTAAAGAAGGGAAGTTTATTATCAAAGATAAGACGAATTCCATAGTTTTTGAAACGACAACTGACGACCCAATTGCTGAAGTTGTAAAGCATATAGGTAGCATATGTACGGTTAAGTGATTGTTTGATTGCCAATAAGGCTAACAATTGTACTAATAATGTGGGTTTAGAAAGATATTGTTTGATTAATTGACAAGTATCCATATCTAAAAGTGATTCTTCGACTAATTCTTTTTTAAAGAGTATGTCCGGAACTGATTAAAAAGAATTCAAAGAAATGCACAGAAGCTGAGAGAGAGAATATTCATTGCGACAAAGCAATAAGACTATGCAATTTCATTAATAATCCTGCATATATTTATTATTAATAGTATATTTGAATGAATACAATTATGAAATATGGTTACAATAATCGGTACATAAAATAATTAATCGATACATAATGTATCTGTATTTAAAAATAAATTCACAAGTAAAGTGTTTTGTGATATGATATATTGTAATCGGAGGTGTATTGAATGCAGGATACTTTGATTCGTATAAAGGAAGCTGAATTTTATAATATAAAAAATGTTGAATATGGGAAAATTGATTTTCAAAATGATAATCCATCATCAAATAAATTAATTCGCTCAGAAATCATTGGAATATATGGGCAAAATGGTTCGGGCAAAACAGCTTTTGTTGATGTTATGTGGCTTATTAAACACCTTATAAGTGGAAAAGAGCTACCTAAAAATACAGGCGACTATATCTTTGAAACTGAAGAGACTGCCACGATAAAGATTTGTTTTAATCTGAATCATGGTAATTATGAGTATCAGATTTTCTACGAAGTAGAAATTGAAAGATCAGATGAAAACAAAGCTAAAGTCATTCGAGAAAATTTGACATACAAAGAGCTTGTTAATGGTGCTTGGAAAAGTAAAGCCGGAATTATTGATTTTCACGTAAAAAACAAAGAATACGTTTTTAAACCGGTAAAAAACTATCGTTTATTAACTTCCAATAATGCTGATGTTCAAATCGATTTAGGTGTTGCGAAAAAAATGGCAGAAAAAAACAGCACATCTTTTATTTTCAGCAATGAATTAGAAGAAATTATTAAGAAAAACGATGCCTTTAAGAGCTATACAGACATTATTCTAGCATTAAAGCATTATACAAATGTTAATCTGTTTATTATAAAGAATCATCATTCAGGAATGATTAACATGAACGTGTTAATCCCATTTAGCTTCAGATTATTGGATGAGAAAAAAGTTACACAAGGGGATTTGGCAATTGGACTATTGAAGCCATCGGTTGTACCGGAAGAAGTATATACAGTTGTGGTAAAAATTATCGACCAAATGAATATTGTCCTTGAAACCATTGTCCCAGGTCTTAACATCGGTCTGAAAAACCATGGAAAACAACTAAGAGAAGATGGCAATGAAGGTATTCGGATTGAATTGATCTCCATAAGAGATGATGTAAAAGTGCCTTTAAAGTATGAATCCGACGGTATCAAGAAAATTATATCCATATTGAGTACTTTGATAACAATGTTTAATAATCCTACAGTCTGTATGGTAGTTGATGAACTAGATGCTGGTATTTTTGAATATTTACTCGGTGAAATACTTCAAATTATCAGTGAAAACGGAAAAGGACAGTTGATATTTACCTCTCATAATTTGAGACCACTTGAAATGCTGGATACAAGTTCGATCATATTTACAACGACGAATCCTAAAAATAGATATATGCGGTTTACGAATGTTAAGAGCAACAATAATCTGAGAAACTTGTATTATCGGAGTATCAATCTGGGTGGACAAAAAGAGGAAATCTACAAAGAGACCAACAGCTTTGATATCAGTCGTGCTTTCAGGATTGCTGGGAGGGTGATTGATGAATACTAAAAAGGTCATTCTTTTTATTGTAGAAGGTGTTACTGATAAGACGTCTTTAGGCGGCATTATTGATAAATTGGTATCATCGAACTTGGTAAGGTTCTATATAACCGGTGGGGATATAACAAGTGACCGATTTTCAAATAGCTCTAATGCAGTTTCCAAAGTCAATGATCATGTTAAAGGTTTTCTAACTAGAGAGTTAGGAATTAAAAAGAGCGATATCATTCAGATAGTTCATCTAATCGATATGGATGGGGCTTATATAGAAAGTGATCAAATTCAAGTGGAAGAAGTCGAGGAATTTGTGTATTCTGAATCAGCCATTATTGCAAACTCTGTTGAACGTGTTGTCGAAAGAAACGGTAGAAAACAGCAAGTCATCAATAGACTATCTCTCTGTCCGAAGATATCGGGTATTCCATATAGCATGTATTACTTTTCTTGTAATCTAGAGCACGTTTTGCATAATGAAATACATCTAACAGATGAATTAAAGATGGAGTATGCGGAAAGGTTTTCTGACTCCTACTATAAGACTGAAGCAACATTTATTGACTTCATTCGCGATAAAGAGTTTGCAGTTAAAGGCGATTATAAAGAGACTTGGGAATTTATCAAACTAAACGGTAATTCCCTAAAGCGGTATAGCAATTTTCATTTGTTTTTTGAACAATGTTAGATTAGACTAAATGCAAGTAAATATAGATAAACACAGCACTTCGATGTTGTGTTTTTTTGTGCAAAAATTGAGTAAGCGGTCAATAAGACCATGGATTTAAAACACTTCGGAATCATGAGATAATATCTAAAAAGTACTTTTAATGTTAACAAAGTTACTTTGTTAACATTAAAAGTGTAGGGAGATGATTATACAACATGGCCACTATTAGGGATTTGCGTAAGAGTTGTATCATATGTGCATACATCATATACAAATTATTCCATTAAAGTTATAATAGATAATATAGGTAAACTATTCAGAAACTTCATTCATTATTGAATGTAAGGGGGTGTTAATATTGAAAATTGCATATTGTATAAACAATAATAGCGAAAAGATAGAAATAAGTGCTCATGACACTAATTGTAAAAGATATTTAAGTAGGCTGACTTGTCCAAATTGCGGTGAAAAAGTGGATTGGATAAACGGAAGAATACAGGAAAAACACTTTAGACACCATCATAGTTCATATAGCCAGGACTGTGAAAACTATTGTACTTCAATTTCCGTTAGAAGATATATCAAACCGTATGAACATGAGGGACTTCCACTATATCTAATTAAAGAATTTGGCTCATATTCATTAGCAATTGGATTATACGGTTTGGATGAATCAACGATTAAGGAAGCCCAAAATATTGATTTAGAAATACAAATTGATATAAGTAAAAGTAATACAATCAATAGGAAGATAAATTTTGAATATTTTGCTCCACATAAAATGAGTTTTATCAAGATAAGAGAAATAAAACAGCAGTATAGGATAAAATTTTCAGAAATAAATATTCCGTTTGAAATAAAAGAAAAATGGATTACAAGTGTTAATGGTATAGGAACAAATGGAGCGATATTTTATGTTGGTGATAATGGAGGAAAAAAAGTAAGTAGTTCAATCGGGTTGAAGGTAAATGAAGAATATTTATTGTTCACTAGTCACAATATGAATAGCAATCATACTAATGGGATTATATTTGAACTAGTTCATGAAATAAATTTTGGATGGCTGAAGAGTTATTATTTATATAAATTTGTTATAAGAAAAAAGGATAAGGAAACAGATCAGTTTTGCCTGAAGTTTGATATGGAATTACAATACTCCCAACCTGAGATTATACCTATTTGGCCACCATGTACAATATTAGAACATGAATTATTATATAAAGAAGATAGTAATAAATATTTTGTTTTAACCTCTGATAATGAAAAAGACAAAGATGTATATTCGCATGTTTTACAAAAAAAAATGCTTTCTTATAAAATCAAGGATAATAAATATCTCGTTACTAGTCATGTAAAATCAGATGATTTCATTTCAATATCTAAATTACATAATCAATTTACCTATTCAATAATTAAACGACCTGTAATACAACATACAAACATAATTCCCCAAATTCAAGTTGAAACAAGTAATGATAAAGAAATTGTCATTTCTACTAATGCTAAGATTTTTGTTAACCATTTCAAAAATGATATGTTGAAAGAAGTTATTCTTGTAAAAGATGATTCTAGTAAATACATTACAATAAAAAAGAATGAGAATATAATTGTGCTATATGGTCTCGATACTATTTGGTCGGCGCATAGGCAATTAGAAATACAAAATTCAAAAGATATTAATATGTTAGACAAAGAATTATTTGAAAAGATAAATAGATGTAAAGATGAACAAATCGTAATGCCAGATAATTTTAAGTGGATGGTATTAAAGCAAAAGGAGTTTAATCAATCATACAATGAGTTAATGAAACATGTGAAAGATGGTAGAGTCTCAATCAAACTTATTAATTTACTTAGAAAATTTACTTATTAAAAAGGGGGAGTAGTTGTTGGCTAGGATTTATTCATTATGTTTAACTACTCAAAGTATTAATGACAAGGATAAGACAATTTTATTTAGATTAGCTGATAAAATAAACGATGAATTACAAGAACCTAATCATTATATTCATGAATTTATAGGTAATCATGAAGAAAGTGGATATTCTTATCCGTATACTTCATCTGTGAACCATAATATCGGTGAACTTATGATATGGGAGTGGGACCCATTTGTTAGAGAGTGGGCAAAGAAGACTTCCATTCCATTTTATGAGTTAATTAACACAACTGACATAACATCATTAACAGAAGAATCTTTTATAGACTTATTAAAGAAGGGATACGATATTCCTAATTATTTTGGGCAGAAGGCATTGGTGGTAATCAGAGAAGAGCTTGAAAACTACATAGTGTTAGAAATGGATTCCAGTATTGCAAGTACCATAAAGGGTGTAACGAGATTGAATAAAAATGCTATGAAGATCAATGGATATATTTTAAGTAAAAATGATTTTTTATATACTGACAAGGTTGTAGTATTATCTTCTAATGGAGAGACTCTTCCTCCAAGAAAAGTATATAAATATTTGAATATGAACGAACCAGATTTTATAATAGATACACTCTCTTTTGAGGAGAAATTAGAATTATTTGTTAGTAAAGAAATAAAAGTTCGAAGTTTTACTAGATCACAGCAAAAGCAAATTAAAAATTTATTCAACGAGATATTAACAGACTATGGTAAAATTCAAGATTTTTTTGAGGAGAATGGATTTAATGGAGATGGCCTGATAGAAAAAATAAATAAAATTTCAAAGTGCTTTAACGATGTATTGAACGATAACAGCATATGGACTGAATTTTGCAAAGTGATGATAGAGGCTATACCTGAATTAACTGATAAGTTTAATCAACTTGTAGAGAGAAAATTTATAGAAGAAAACAGAAAACAAATAGAAAGTATGAATACGGAAATTGTAAATAAAGAAAAGACAAAAGAAGATTTATCAAATCAGTGTGATGAATATGAAAAAAGTATAGTATTATTAGAAACTCGAAAAGTGGAGTTTGAACAAAGAGTTAAAGAGATGGAAAATATTTATAAAAAACTAGAAACAGCTTCTGCTAACAAAGTTATTGAAGTAAAACGAAATATGGCTGAATTTATTTCTGAAGTAGCGCTGTTAGAACAATTAGGTATTAGTGTAAATGCTTCTGCTATGGATAGAAAAAATTATTCAGTAAAATTAGCAAATCACATATATTCCGATATAGATGTATTAAATGATATTAATGAGTTTATTGATGTACTGGATTTAAATTTGAAGATTGCAGGTGTTGAGTCCGAGAACAGTAAAATAGTCTCAAAATTTGTTACAGGGACAATTAAACAGCAAAATAAAATATTTTTAATAGGTAGATTTGCATCTAATGTAGCAGATGCCATATCTGCAGCTATATGTGGAAAGAAAGCCGACATTATTACTGTGTTTAATTCAAATGTTCATTTAGAAGATATTATACAGCAAATAAAAGGTGCAAGTAGTAAAGTTGTGTTGATTGAGAACATTATTAGCTTAAACGAATCAGTAACACTACAATTATTAAAAAAAGATTTTGACAAACTAATAATTTTTTCAAATGATCTATCCGAAACAATTAATTTTATCCCAAATAGTTTACTAATTTTTTGCAACTTAATATTCTTAGATTATATTTCAGAGAAGACTCTAAGAGAGGATTATGTCTATACAGATGCTACAAATGTTAAATTTGAAAGCAATTATAATAAATATACATATAAGGCTGTCAAAGAGGAACTAGAAAAGTTAATTAATAAATGTATTTATTCAAGCGTTCACTGCGCTATAAAATCTGAATTAATATCCATTATTGATGATATCGAAGAGAAAGAAGGTATATATTCGTGGCTTTTATGTGAAGCAATCCCTCATCAACTGCTCACCAAGAGTAATGATGATGCTGAAGAAATTATAAGTTTAATGCAGTTATCAGAAAAAAATACTAACAAGTTACAAAATATAGTAGGGTGAAAGATATGAACATAACAAATGATTTAATACAACAGATATCAAGTGATCTAAAAATTTTCAAATACAGAGATGAAGACCAAAATGATTACTTAAATAGACTACTTTACTCAGCTGCTGCTGTTTGGATGATTCAATCAATCAACGACCAGATTTTTTACGATAATTATAATCGAATTGGGGTTAGTAAATCTTATCTTACGAGAAAAATATCGAAGATTATATCCCAGTATATTTCAATATTCCCATCATTTAGAGTTTTTTTAGATGGTCTGACAGAAACGGAATATGCAGTAAAACTCAGAGAGGATTATGAAAAGTCAGGGTTTATTGTACACGTTGGTTTTGATGAATTTGTCATACCATCACCATTAAAAAAGGTAAGAGTCAATGATAAGTGGTTGCTATTAAGAAACTGCTTTGAAGATATAGAAACTAAAGCTATTGGATTAGGAATATTTACAGAAGATGGTAGTGAGGAAAAAGAATGTAATATTGAAGAGTTGTTCTATTTACCTAAAATTAACGCTCATGAATGGACAAACGAGTATATTAAAAACTTAAGATGGGTTGAGGCAACTAAGTTAGGAGTAGATACACAATATTTTGATCCGACACAAAAGAAAAGTTTTTTTCAATGTTGGGGACAACAATTTCCTGACTATTGCGAGATAACATTGTATAAAACAAATAATTGGGATTATGGATTTGCAAGAAAAAGCAAGATAGATATTGTGGGATTGAAAATCCCAGACTGGTTGATTGGAAAAGGAAATAATGAAACAGAAAATCTATTTAATAACGATGTTAGAAGATTCATGTATGGACTAAAAGCAATATTTAATAATAAATCAAAGTGTATAGTATTTAAAAAGTCTGATCATTTTGAACTAAGGTTATTAAGTGGACTTCCAATGAGAGAACTCACGGCTTTAAAATTCTTGGGTTGGCCCCTAAAAGGATTCTTAAATGAATACAACCATATTATACCAAATGAATTTTTCGATTTGATAAAATATCTGTTGGAAAAACTTTCGATAGAAATAGAGGTGATAAAGATATGAATCAATATGGAATTGAAAATACACATAGAGCATTATATGAGCGCTTGTTTGAGTATATTAGTTCACAATACTTTGGCTCTAGTACTTTATTGCAAAATGCCATTCTACCTGAGCTAAAAAAAGAAGGAATATTATATAAAGCGCCGTATATTGAAGCCAACAATGCATATGAAACATCAGAGAATGGAATATCAAAGGCTAATTTGCCAACACATGTAAAGAAATTTATGTGTAGAATGATTGAAAAAAATTTGGGCGTTTTCCAAAATCCTTTTACTCATCAAGTTAAGTCTTTAGAACAATTTTTTAATAACAAAGATTTATTTATCGCTACTGGAACGGGTTCAGGGAAAACAGAATGTTTTATGTGGCCTATGATTGCAAGTATAGGTGATGAAGTATACACAAGAAAAAACACATGGGATATGCGAGGGATTAGAGCTTTATTTTTGTATCCAATGAATGCTCTGGTTTCAGACCAAGTTGGTAGATTAAGGAGAATAATAGGGGATATAAATGGTGATTTTAGAAACTTACTTAAAGATACAGTAAATGATAGCAACTTAAGAATGCCTCAGTTTGGGATGTATACAGGTAGAACACCCTATCCAGGAGAAATAAATATTAAAAAGGATAAGGCATTAGCAAAAGCTATTACTAAAGATATTTTAAATGCTAAAGATGAAATAAAAAGTGAGTTGATAAGGTTAGGTAAGTACCCAGCAAAAATAGATATTCAAGAGTTCGTTAATGGACTTAACCGAGGAGAACATTTAACTGTAAAAGAGGATGCGGAATTAATCACTCGTTTTGAGATGCAAAATAATTGTCCTGATATATTAATTACAAACTATTCTATGCTTGAATATATGTTAATGAGACAACGTGAGAATAAGATATGGGAAGATACAAAACTATGGTTAAATGCAGCTCAAGAAAATAAACTCTTATTTGTTATAGATGAGGCACACATGTACAGAGGTTCTGCAGGTGGCGAGGTAGCACTTTTAATTAAAAGAGTAATGAATAGACTAGGAATTAATGAAAATAAAATTAGATTTATCTTAACTAGTGCAAGTATGCCCCATGAAACTGAAGAAGATGAAGAAAGCATTTATAGATTTGCCTGTGATTTTACATCTAGAAATATCCATGATAATAACTTTGAACTGATTTTTGGCAACAATGAAAGTTTACTAGATGTTGCAGAAATAGATGTAATACCTGATAAAATTTTAAATATAAGCATTGATGATCTGCAAGGCGAAGATGCTACAAAAATTAATGCAATTAGTTATTTTTGCAGCATAGTCTATGGGCATGCTATTAAGTTTGAAAATATTGAATCTGCAGGTGACTGGTTATATAGAAATTTGCTAAAAGTAAAACAATGCAAAGTGCTATTGCAAAAGTGTAGAGGGAATGCAATAGATTTTAAGACACTTTCAAATATTCTATTCCCAAATGTTGAATTACATTCAGCAAAATTGGCTACCCAAATAATTTTAGCTATATCTACTTTAGCAAAAAACAAAGATGGAAAAGTATTGTTTCCATCAAGATTACATATGTTTTTTAGAGGTCTAAAAGGAGTGTATGCTTGTATAAATCCCAACTGTAATGAAAAGAACCCTTATGACGGGGTGACTATAGGTAAAGTATATTTAGATAGTTATAAAGACACATGTAATTGTGGGGGTAAAATATATGAACTAATTAATCATAGAAGATGTGGAGCCCTATTTATTAAGGGCTTTCTAGACGAAGGATTAAATGGGAAAACATTTATTTGGCAACGTTCTGGAATTGTAAAATCTGAACAATTGAAAGAAATTCATCTCTATATTGCTAGTGAACAATTGACAAAAAAAGATTTAAAAAATGCAGATATTAAGTGGCTTGATTCAAAAACAGGAATAATTTGTGATGATGAACTAGAAGGATACATTAAGGTCGTTTACTCATCAAATAAGAAAAACAAAAACAAAGATGAAGAAATAGATATAAATACTATTTCATTTTACAGTTGCCCAAAATGTTCAAACAAAATTGGGAAAAGAGGACTTACTGACTTTTCTACCAAGGGAAATATTCCCTTTTATAATATTGTTAATGCGCAATTACTAGCTCAACCACAGGCTTTTTTTGAAAAAGATAAAATAATTAAATTCCCCAATGCAGGAAGAAAAGTATTGTTGTTTTCAGATAGCAGACAAAGAGCAGCAATTCTTGCAAAAGATATGACTCGTTCTGCAGATGATAATGCTGCTAGACAAGCACTCGTAAAAGCGGTCATTAGATTACAGAATTATAATGGTAGATGTGAAAAGAATATTGATATGCTTTATCCTATTTTTTTGCAAATTGCATGTGAAGATAATGTTCATTTTTTTTACGGAAGCGACGAAGAATTATTTAATACTCATATGAAAATTATGAAAGAAAAAATAAGGTTTGCTGAAGAAACAGGTAAAAGAATAAAGTACGAAAGGATTATTACTGACTTTAAAATTAAGCCAGAGCTTTATATTCAACAACTTCTAAAATTGGTATGTGACAATTATCAATCTCTATCAGATGTCGCACTTTGTTGGATGGAACCATCAGATTCAGAATATGTTGAAGACATCATCTATCGCTTAATGAAAAAAGGAATTCACATATCTGAAGAAGATATAAGAATAATTATTACAAGTTGGTGTATAAGTGTAGCTAAAGATTCTATTGCATTAGGTGAAGAAATAGAAGATTATCAAAGAGAGGTAGTCCAAAAGAATGACTATGGGAGATATGGTATTAAGGAGAATTCAAAATTTCAAAAGGGAATATCTGTGGCGTTATCAACAAAGGGATTCGAGAAAGGTCAAATAGAAGACATTAAGAATGAAATAGTCAATGAGTTTTCTACTAGAGGAAAAAATAGTGCCAACAGATTTCTAATGACAAGCAAAATTGGCTTAAGATATGACAATAACCATAGATGGTACAAGTGTGAAAAGTGTTCTGAGGTATCGGCTTTTTCTCTTTGGGGAATTTGCACATGTTGTGGAAGTGATAAGTTAAAAGTAATGCAAAACCAAGACTATCAAGCTTTATCTTTTTGGCGTAAGCCAGTAGAAGATGTAATATTGAGAAAAGGACAAATAAAGAGTATAAATACTGAAGAACATACAGCACAACTTTCTCACAAGGATCAAAGAGAAGAAACTTGGTCAACAACTGAAAACTATGAGATGAGATTTCAAGATATTTCAATAGATAAAGATATGCCAGTTGATGTACTGAGTTGTACAACCACGATGGAGGTTGGAATTGACATTGGCTCTTTATCTGCAGTTGCCCTTAGAAATGTTCCTCCAATGAGAGAAAACTATCAGCAAAGAGCGGGTCGAGCAGGAAGAAGGAATTCATCTATTTCAACTATAACTACATATGCACATAATGGTCCCCATGATAATTGGTACTTTAACAATCCGAAGGACATCATTTCTGGTAGTGTAAGGAAGCCTTGGATTGATATGAGGAGTACTAAGCTAATTAAAAGACATTTATATATTATTATGTTTAATGAGTTTTACAACATCAAAAATAGTAGTATAGATGAATGTTTAACAATTGATTTTTTTGCTAAATATTTTGTGAAATTTCTGAGTTTTTTGAGCGATTTTAAATTTACAATGGAACAAGAAGAAGTTTTGATACCTAATGGTGTAGAAATAAGTACTAATACTATTAAACAGGAATTGAAAACTTCATTACTAAAACTGAAGGAAGATGTTGAAAAACATCCTGAAAAATACAATGAAAATAATGAAGAGAAGGTAACATTACTTGATTCACTATTTAATGAAGGGTTACTTCCCACATATTCATTCCCAAAGAATGTAGTAGGTTTCTATATTGAAGATGATAAAGGAAAGATAGTACAAAAGCCAGATAGAGCATTGGATATTGCAATAAGTGAGTATGCTCCTGGAAGAACTATAGTAATAAATAAGAAAACCTATAAATCTGGTGGTATATATTCACATTCTTCAAAATATAGAAAAGGTGAAAAAACCTTCACTAAACCTGCTGAAGCATATTTTAATGATAAAAACTATTTTATGCCAATTTATATGTGTAGTGACATAAATTGTGAGTGGTTTGGCACAGATATGCCACACTTAGGTACTTGTCCTTTCTGTGGGAAAAGCATTCAAAGTGGTAAGTACATGCTTAAGCCATGGGGTTTTGCACCTGAAAATGGTACTAGCACAAAAGAATCAGAAGCTGATGTAGAGTTTTCTTCTGCTGAACGACCTTGTTACTCTGCTCCACCTAAAGATGATATGCAAAAAACTAAGTTTGCAAACTTAGAAATAGCTAATAGATATGATGAAATTATTACAATAATTAATAAAGGACCAGAATCTCAAGGATTTACAATTTGCAGAAAATGTGGTGCAGCCATAGCTGGAGCTGATGGATTTGCTGGAACTAAAATTAGAAGTCCCTACAAAATGTATGGTATATGCAAACACGAGGAAACAGAAAATGTTGTACTTGGTCATAGCTTTAGAACAGATATGTTAGTGCTTCAAATTAGTATAAACCCTAAAAGGATAGATACTTCTAAAGATAATTTATGGCTGAAGAGTGCAACAACTTCATTAACAGAAGCATTAAAATTAGCAACTAGTAGAGTGCTGGATGTTGAATTTAATGATATAAAGGCAGGATATAGAATAAGACACTACGATGAACGAGTATATGTAGATATTTTTCTTTACGACAGTTTGTCAAGTGGAGCAGGTTATGCTTTTCAAATTTCAAATTGCCTTGATGAATTATTTCAAACTACAAAAGAATTATTAAAAACTTGTAGTTGTGAAAGTGCTTGTCACGATTGCTTAAAAAACTTTTGGAATCAAGGGCAGCAAGCTTTATTGAATAGAAAAGAAGCTTTGGATCTTCTAAGGTGGACTACAGAAGGTGAAATGCCACCAATGTATTCTATAAATAAACAAGAAGAATTGTTTCTACCAATAAAAAGTGTTTTGTTGATGGATGATAGCACTTCTAATATTGAGAAGGTTTGTGACAATCTAGTTATTAAATACCAAGATAAAACAAAAAAAGTTAAAGTTATTCCTGCGATGTATAATAAAGAATTTTTTAATAATCTAGATGTAGAGATAGTTATTTCTGATAAAATGATAAAATATGCACTTCCCAAAGCATATGAAAACGTTACTAAAAGATAAAAATTTTTACATGAATTGTTATTCTTTAAAAAAACATTTTTCTTGACGGAAGTGTTTACGGTAAAGAAAAACGAATAATGAGAGGTATACTTATGATTGGATATTTAAATCAGTGCAAGAAAAAAACAATTGATATATACGATTTAGCCTATCAAGTAGATACTAGACCTATTATTGATTGGTCAGGGGAAGAAAGAAAATTATTTGTTGAACAGTTGAATGAATTGGCGGATATGAATATTTTAGAGATCAAAAGGAGTAAAAAAGGAGAAATACAGTTAGACTTTATTCATAGAACCATAAAAATTAATAAATGGAATTTAGTTAATACAAAAGATATTGATGATGATTTCTTATATAGAAATGACATCGGTATTGATCCTTCTCACTATTTGAAGAACCCTGAAGAATATCATTTAGAAAAGAGATACATAAAGAGAATAGTTGAATTCTTAGATAAGAAAAAAAGAGACTTAACTTTAAATGAAGTTAGCTATATAATTTTCCAAGATGAAAAAGCGCTATCTCAGCCTAATAAGTCCTCTATAAATGGTTTGAAAATACTTAGTAGACTTGGACTTACAATTGAAAATCTAAATTATTCAGATGTAATTGCACCATTTTATTATGAAATAAATGGGCATGGCAATAAGGTATTAATTGTTGAGAACAAAGATACTTGTTATTCTTTGTTTCGTATATTATACAAAAGTAATACAAATGTAAAAGGTATTATATATGGTGAAGGAAGGGCCATAGTTAAGAAACTTGATTTTATAGATGTTTATAATTTAGATTCAGAGACATCGTTTTTATATTACGGAGACATTGACCAAGAGGGATTTGATATTTTCAGAGCAATTATTCAAAAGTATCCTAATTATAGTATTCAATTATCTAAAATCCTATATAAGGAACTTCTAAAATATGAGTCAAAGCCGTTAAAAAGCAAACGGAATCTAAGAAAAATTGATTTATCTACTGTCGGTTTACAATTACCAGAAGAAATAAGTAAGATTACTACGATTTTGGAGGAAGAAGAATATATTCCTCAAGAAGCACTTAACTATGAAAAAATGAAGGTGTTATTTGATGGATTACAAAATAGATTATACTGATTCAACTAATAGACAAGAAATTATAAGTGTATATGCATTATACTTTCATATAATTCAAACAAGCGATTATGATTTTGATATAGGTCATTTAATTATTTCATTACTGACATATATGGTGGAGGAAGGACGTCTGAATTCATATTCTATGAAGGTGCTTGATATCAAGACCTTTGTAAATGAATATTTAAAAGGGATAAATTATAATAAAATAGTTAATTTAGATGAAATCCTTGAATCACTTGTATCGAAATTACAAGGGGCAAAATCAAGTGGTGAGCCTATATTCTTCAAGTACTATGATTCTGAAATTAAAAAAATTAAGTCAGTAAAGATTGCTTATATTGATTATGATATAAGAGGTGAAGGATTTAGAGTTACAGATAAAGGCTTAGAATTTCTGATATCATCAAAGGAAATTCCACAAGAAGCTAAACTTACTGTAGCCCTATATTTATTCAAGTTACAGCTTGAAAAGAAAAAGTATAAAGCAGCACTTAATACAATTAAGAACATTAATTTAGAAACACTTAGACAACTAGATGTAAAGAATGAAGTACTGGCAATGAATAAGTTCGGACATGAAGATGCAAGTAAAATGTATAAAAAATATTGGGGGGACTTCTTTGAAATCAGGAGTGAAGAAACCAGCCATTATAATGATGCAAAGGAAAGACTGCAATTATACAAAGAAACAGAATACCTTGAGAAGAACAATATTCAACTAACAGCTGAGGATCTAGAAACTCTTAGAGCTATTGATATAGAATTAAATAAGAGTTCAAATCTTCAATCTTACTATACAAGTGAGATATCAAAAATGCCTAATGAAATGTTAGAAATTGATAAATATTCGATGATTAATATTTTTATGAATCTGTTTAACTTAAAAGAACACTTTGGTGAATTATTTCAATTAGATACACCCATGGATAAATATATTTATTCTCTACAGCCATTGTTTTTGCCTAGAAGGGCTAAGGGGATGGGTTTAGAATCGGCCTTTGCACCTCAAAAAATCATTAAATCAGTAGAGGAAGCATCACCAGATCCTGTTGACGTTAAGTCGCAAAAAGTAGTTGATGTTGAAACTATCTATTCAGGTAGAATGAAAAATAATTATTTCATATTATTTTCTCTGCTTATTAAATATTTAACTGAAGTAGAAAAGTCAATAGATAAAATTGAATATTTCATAGATTATGTTCGGAAACTCAAAGGAAGCACTGCATTGGAATCAATTGACTTTTTAAGTTTTCTTCTAAGTATCAGTTATTTACCTGAACAAAGTAAACAAAGTAATTTTGATGAGGAGAACACTCAAATAATTAAACTAGATTATCACAAAAGGATCACTGATAAACCAATAGAAATATTTCAAGTACAGGAATTATTAACTTATTTTTGGTTCGATAAATTAAAGATGGAATATAACGCAGAATTAAAAATATCAACAAATCCAAAACAAAAAATTCTTTTGGATGAGAAAGTTGAAAGAAGTATCGGAAACATTAAGATACAACTTGTTGAGACAGGAGGGATTAATCTTGACAGTTAAACTAGATGTTATTGGGAATGCTCTGCAAATTCTGATAGAAAACGGAAAACTTGATAGAAAAGAAAATCCAAAATTGCATGAATCAATCATTAATGATGTTGGTATACTTAACGATTTAGAACATCTATGTCTGAAGCTTGGGTTATATTTGAGTCAGAAGTATGGTGTTTTTTATGTCTCACCAATCCCTGGCTCTAGAACTTTTGGATATTCAAATGATGAATTAAAGAAGACATTAGGCTATTACTTCACAAATGAAGAGATGTATACTGCTTTGTTTATCATTGCAACTATTGTTACAGAATTTTTCCCTGAAGCAAATGAAGCTCCAGCTATTACTTTCTTAAAGGTTAACCGTCTTATGGAAATAATTGATAATAAGATTGATATATTAAGTGATAAAGTAAATCTTGAAGAAATCAGTTATGAAAAATCATATAATTTTGAAGTTGTTGTTAGAAAGTGGACTGAATTACCAAGAGTGAGAGTAGATAAGACAGATGCAGATAATAAGATTGAATATGGTAAAAAGTCCAAGGTTCAGATTGTGAATACTACACTAAGATTTCTTGAAGGTCAGAATCTTATAAAAATTGCCGATTTTAATAGTGATACTAACATTTATATTACAGATAGATTTAAGGCTACAGTACATAATGTGTATAATAATGAATATATCCAGGCTCAAATTTATAATTATATTGATAGTTTAAGATAAAAAGAACTAATCAAATGAGACTTTAGAAATGACGCACAAATAAGTACAAGTGAAAGTAGGTGAGTTAATGTCAAGACTTGAAGGAATTAGACTTGTTAATATTCATGCAAATCATAATACAATAATATATCCTGATGAATTGTTTAATATAGATGGGAAAAATACAATAATAGATATGAAAAATGGCGGTGGTAAGACATTGGCTGTTCAAATGATGTTTCAAACTGTATTACCAAATTCATATTTTTCAGATAAAAATAAAATTATTAACCTTTTTAATGGTGTACCACCTGGGTCGGCAGTGCACTGTATATCCCATTTTTCAATTGAAGGGATGCAATTTAAGAATCTTTATCTTGGATTTGTAGCTATTTTGAAGCCTACTATTGATGATAGTAATGAAGAGGGTTATGATGATGACCCTAGCCTAAAGTATATGAATTATATAATTTTTGGAGATAACGTTGCAGCAGATGGTCTATCGATAGATACTATACCTTTATCAAAATCACAAGGGGATAAAGTTCAAATACTTGGTTATGGTGACTTAAAGAAATATTTACAAAATAAAATGAGATCAGAAAATAATGGACGTAAATATTTTTTAAATATCTTTGAAAACAAAAAAAACCCTTACTACAATGAGTTAAAAAAGTATGGTATCAATAGTGAAGTTTTTGAATTGCTAAGAGAAATAAATAAAGACGAAAATTACATCAAACTATTCTTTGAGGAAAACTGTAAAAATGCAAGGGATCTTTTAGTTTCATTTATAATTCCTCATACCGAAAAAGCTCTAGATGCAAAGGCTTATATGATGGATTTAGAAAAAATAGATAAGTCTGATCAACTAGCTGAATCATTGTATGAAAAATCTCAAAGCTTAAATAAGTTAAATGCTTTCCATGCAGATAAATTGGAATACGTGAGAATGAAAATAGAAATAGGTAATGTGATTGACTTTATTAATACAAAACAAGAGTCACTAATTTCTTTTGATGAACATTTAAAAGAGTATCCTAAACAAACAGCTCTATATAATTCCTTGGTAGACAATTTCGAGGATAGCATTAGAAAAATTCAATCATCAAAAATAGAGATAGATAAACAAGTAGATAATCTAAAAATTAAACTTACAAATATCGAATTAAAAGAAATTTTTATGGAGTCTTTAGAGTTAAAGGAAAGGCTGGAAGAAGCAGAAGAAAGACTACATAATAAAACTGAAGAAATTGAATCCATAAAAAAAGAATATCGTAGACTAGAGGCTATAAACACAATTATTGATTATAAAAGACACGAATCCAATAAAATTAGTATAGATGAAAAGTTGGAAAAACTTACAAGTAGTTATTATGATGAAATGAAGACTGTATCCCAATATGCTAATACCTTAATAAAACTGTGTAATGATGAACTAAGCACACTAAGAAGTGAAAGGTTAGAGCAAGAGAGCGTATTAAAAGATAAAGATTTATTTAAAGATAAACTTATAACTTTAAAAGGTGAAATTAATGCGAAAACTGATCAAGTTGTAAAAGAAATTAAGGAACTTAATGATAAAATTAATTTCCACAGTAACGATTTAAATGATTTGCTTAATAAATTAGGAACCTTTAGGAATTATAGTGGTGTTCTTATTGATTCAGATGAATATGAAGCTGTTAATCAATTTATTAAAGAAAATAGTTCCACACTAGAATTGCTTGAAGAGGAAATAAAATCTTTTGATAATGAAATAATTAGTATTCAACTCCAAAATAAAGAATTAGATACAGAACTAAAAAATAAAAAGGAAAGATATGAAGAAAAGACTAGAGAATGGAATAAATACTTAAATTCTTTAGAAACTGCGAAATCTAATTCAGGAATAATTGAAGAAGAGTTTGAAATTGCAATTAAAGAGAAAAGAGAGCAAGTGAAGTCTAATGTTGAAAAGATATTATTATTTAACTATGAAATAAAAGAAATTGAAGATGAAATTGTAATTCTTCAGGATTACGGTTTCCTCAGAAGTAGATCAAAATATGATGCACTTAATTATCTAAAAGGTGATTGGAAATATGCAGAATTTGGTTCAGAACTTTTAAAGACATACGATAAAGAGAGAGTTGAACATATTTTGAGTATTTTCCCAGGATTTGCTGAGGTTTTAATAGTATCAGATGAAGATTATCGACAGGTATCAGCTGGAAAAAAGCGGGTAAGTATTTCAATAGCAAAAGAAAATTTAATTTTGATGGCTAGATCTACCGCTCAATATGTAGAGAAACTAAAGTTTAGTGATATATTTTTATTAACACCGAATAAGGACTATTATAAAGCTTTATTAGATTCTAAAGAAGCTATAGAAGAAAGAGAAAGAAAAATACAAAAAATAGAAAAAGCCATAGCAATAGCAGATGATGAGAACCAAGTGTTAGAACATCAAATAGATATTTTAAACAAGCATATATCAAGATATCCTAGGACTTATGTTTTAGAACTTGAGAAAATAATTAGGAGCTTAAATGAATATATTTCAACAACCAAGAATCAATTAACAGTTAATGAGAATTTGATTATAGATCTAAATCTTAAAAAGGAAAATAAGATTCAGAAAAAAGAAAATCTAAATGAAGAAATCAATATAGCAAATACAAAGAAAGAATTATTAGCTAGAAAGATAGAAATTTTGAGGTTGCTTAATGAATGCACCGCACTACTGAATAAAAGGAATATAGAAAAAGCTAATTATAAAAAGGATTATGAGACAAATGAATCCAGTATTAAGCTTGTAATTTCTGAAGTAGAGAATATTTCAAAATCATTAAAACGAATAGATGACAATATTGCCTTACAGAATAGATGCCTAGAAGAAGTTAATTCTTATGAAAATCCTGTATATGGATATTTAGAAGACACCAGCATTCAAGAAACATTTGAACGATTTAAAGTAGCTAAGAGGAAGTTTGATACCGAAAATGAAAGTTATGAAGATCTTTCTAATCAACAAGCTAAATTAGAGCAAATAATGGAAGAACTTAGAGAAGATTATAAAGTCCTGGAGTTTGGATTTGATGTTCTGTATTCTTTAAATTATTTAGAAAAAGCTAAAACACAAGAATTTGAAGCTATGAACACAAGAATTAAAAGCTTAGAAACGATCAAATCCAATCTAGAAGAAGAAAGAAATAATGCTCATACCAATTACAAAATCTCTGAAAAAACATTGAAGGAGAAAGAGATAAATAGAACTGTTTATTATGAAATGTTGAATGATTTAGATAAACAACAGCTTTCTAATCTGCGGAAGGAAACAGAGAATTCTTTACTTAGAATTGAAGGTGAGAAAAATAAGCTCATACAGCGAGAGAATGAAATATTTAGGGAACTAAATGTTTCAAAAGGTGAGTTTGATAAGTATAAAGGTTTTTGTGATGCTAGACAATTAACTTGGCTAAATACCACATGTTCATTTAATAAACTACCATATAAGACAATGATAAGTAAGTATGAAGAATTGAAAGATGAACATGACCGAAGCATGAATAAAATCAATATGAAGATAAAACAGTTAGATTCAAGCATTGAAAACCTAAGGATTAATGAACAGGTGAAACAAAAACTAAAGGGAAGCTTAGTTAAGAAAAACTCTCTAGAAGAAATAGATGATTTGATAATATTACTGCAACAGACTATTAAAAGTATTGCTGTTACAATACGAAACATTGAAATATCAATAGAACATATAGGGAAACTTGATGAAGAAATTGCATTACAAGTTTTTAGAATGTTGAAAACAATATTAGATGAGGTCGCAAAAATACCAGAGTATTCAAAGTTTAAATCTGGAGATTATACACGAGAATCATTTACCATTAATTTAACTGAAGGTGAAGGTTGTAGAGTTGAAAATGATATTGCAATAAATAGAATTAAATCTTATATTTACGAATTGGCTGGTTATGTCCAAAGTGAATCATTAACGAAAAAAGAGGTTAAGAATAGACTTAGTATAAAGAACCTACTTCATTTTGTAATAGATTTTGAAAGGTTACAAATAAAAATTCTTAAAATTGAAGAAGGAAAACCCAAATATTACGATTGGGGGAGGTTATCAGCTTCTTCAGGACAAGGGTATGTAACCTATGTAATGTTTGCTATTACAATGATAAAATACTATAATAATGTCACTCAAATAAGAGAAAGAACAAAAGCCCCAATCTTTATATTTCTTGATAATCCTTTTTCTTCAGCGTCTGCACTAGAGTTATGGGAACCAGTAAGACGATTTCTAGATAAAAGTAATGCTCAATTGTTATGTGTTGCTCATAAAGTTCCAAGTTCAGCTCAAATTTTATTTGATAAGCATATTTTAGTTGAACAACAAGTTAATTCAAGTGGACAGTTTATAAACTTAATAAGAAATGAGAAAACAGAAGCGCAAGATATAATTCAAATGAATTTATTAGATCATTTTGAAATTGAGTGAATCCCTTATCAAAATGCCCCCCTAATTGAATAGAAACCTTAGGGTTCTACTTTAACACTTATTTATAATTGTAGCAACTTTCTATCAAACACAAGATGAGAGTAGTTACATTTGTATTAACACAACTAAACCGAAACTACAGTAAACGGCTCAGTCTTTGAAAATACGAGGACTGAGACGTTTGTTTTTTTTATGATAATAGAATGGTGATAATAATTAAAAAAAGAAGCAGGTTTTCAAGGCTTGTAGTGGTTGTGAAATGGTCAGAAAATGAATTTACTTAGGGGATAGCATCCAAGAAATGTAACTGGAAGTTCCCCTAAGTAATTTTCTTGTTGTAATACTTTTTATAATAACTACATTAACCCTTGACTTTCAGTCTACAGTGAAATAACAGAGATAATATGAACATTGAAGGATACAAATTATGAAAGCAATGGGAGGAAAATGTGGAAAATTGTAGAAGTAAACATTAGTGAAAATATATAAGTAGTATAATTTCATTTGATTGTGACTAATTTCTATAATGTGAAGCTGAAAGCAAAGCGATAAGTAGGAAAGGATTTATTTCAATAGTAGTATTTTTGAATAGAAATGAGGTGAAATATGTACGAATTTGTACCTGCAATTAGGACTGATCGATTTAGAGAAATCAAACAATACAAAGAAAAGGGATTCACATTTACAAATGAAAATGATTATATACTTATAGATCAGGTGAAGATTCAACAAAATTTAGAGGAAATGCTTACTTTTGAAGTCAGAGTAACTTTCTCAGAGGTGAGATTTTTTATTATAAAGAATTCTGCATGTATTTATCTTACAATATATCAACTATATGAAATTCTGAACCAAATAACTAAGGAAGGTAAAATTGATGTTGTTTACCAATTGAAACAGATGATAAAAAGGAAGAAGAAGGAAAAAATTAAGTATCGAGGAATTAATTATGAAATACCTAAGATAAGTAAATTTAGTGCAAAACATACTATATATATTCCGGACTCAAATACACATATTACTTACAGTGAATTATTTTATCTTCTAGCTCTAGTACAGGAGAAGAGCAACTATTTATGTAGTATCAGTAGAGAAATGAAAAATTTCACATATGGTCTTTATCGTCTTTTGATAGCATTATTAACATTAAATCAGAATCATCAAATTTTGAAAAAAAAAGGATGGGAATTTGATGTTGATAATAAGTGTTTTAAAAGAAATACTCTACAGAAATGGAAGAAGGATATAAAAGGATACAAGAAGCACAATAAAATTGTTGACAGAAAGTATTACTTGACAGAGAAAGAGCTGAAATCTATAATTTAATTAGAATCCTAGTATTTCGTCTATGACGAAGGAATTATAAGAGGTTATAACTGGGGAATAAGACTGGTATAAGCCAGCCTTACCTCAGCTCGCTAGCATACGCTCGCTGACGCACCCAGCTTATACCAGTCTTATTGCCCAGTGTAGGATTCTTTTTTATGGAGGGAAATAATGTATAAATATTTAGATGGCTATATTAAGATAATGCGAACGATAATTTTTTTATGTGGGCCATACTATGATAAAAATAACGTAAGCGATCGTAGAAAAATATTGCTTGATTTTTTTGATGCAAATTTTAATAATGACATAATCTCATTAATAATTGACGATTTTCTTATAGACGAAAATATCAATGATCCAAGTATTAATATAAAGCTTTTAGAAGAAATATTTGCAGCTGTATCACCTATGACATATTTATTTTTAGACACTATGTCTGCAGCCTCTGAGTTAGGTCTTTTCGCAAATCACTCAACAAATAATAAAATACATGTTTTCTTACCATATGAAAGCGATATATTACAAAAGAATGTTGGTTATTTTGTAAAAAATATTGTTATTGGACAGAATACAGATAGAATTAAGCTTGATTATTATCGACCTCAAATTATTAAAATTGCTAAAGCAACGGATTTTGCTATTGAACATTATGGGTTTATCAACAATAAAGTCCCACTTGAAATTGCTGATAAACTATTAAAAGAACCAGCACTTCAAGAGACAAAAAGTGAAATTATTGTAGAACAGAGTACCGATTTTCCAACTAAAATAGGCGAAATAAACTATCATTTAGATAATTGCTTTTTGCGCATTTCAATTTCGGTTGTGACATTATTTTACTTAGTGGCAGATAATGTGTATGAAATCTTTAAGGATGACATATTAAAAAATAAAAAAATAGAAAAGGTTAATAAAGATGTTATAAGAAAGATTTGTACAGAAGTAAAGAATATACTAATCCATTCAATAGAGGTGAAAACAGGAGAAAATTGTAGTTTTGATCATATTGAAATAAAAACAATTATTGATATGAATTTAGAAGAAATAATTAAACATATATTAAAGTTTATCATTATATACCATGAAAATAAGCCAAGGTCCGGTCATTATTTTATTTTGTCGACTGATAGTTTTGTAAAGAAATCGTTAACAAATGGTAAGAATATTCCAGTTTCGTTTTTTGGAATGACTAATTCTGATTATCAGTTGATAAAGTCTATAGTGGCAAATCCGAATGATTACTTTGAAAAGTTTAAATTTAGGGATTACAATAAGATTCGAGAAATATGCAGATATCGTGATAACGATAATGGAAATCAAGCAAAAGAAATACATAAGAAAATTGTTAGTCGTATAGAACAGGTAATAAAATATTCATCTTCATCGTATGCTTATCAACAAGGTAAATCGATTGTTGATTGCGTTAAATTGCACAAAGAAAGCAAGTGTTTTATAAAGTTTGATATTAGAAAATTTTTTAATAGTATAAACATTAAGAAGTTAGGAAAATTGCTAATCGAAGAATGCAATCTCAATGAGGTTTTTGATAATCAAGTGAAAGAAATAATTGGTGCATGTACATATGAAAAAGAGGTAGTACTTGGATTCTGTATTTCACCTATCTTTTCTGAATTATACATGAGAGAAGTTGATGAAATGATGTCAGAGTATCTTATTGATGATGAGTTAATATATACAAGATATGCGGATGATATTGTAATATCATCTAATAGTATTATTGAAAATCAAAAGATTGATGAAATCAGAGGTTTTCTTGAAGGTATTTTGAATAAAAGATTTCTAAAAATTAATGAAAAAAAGTTTAAAGTAAATAAAATTGAAAAAGTGGGTCAGCATTTTAAATATCTTGGGATTAATATTGTAAAGAAGAATGGCGGAAACGAACTGACAGTTGGGAAGAAATATAAATATAATATTGCTAAACGATATTTAAAATATTTATCAATTCCTTGCGAAAGTGATATGAATATAAAGAAAAAATTTTATGAATCAAAAAGAATAGCTGGGCAAATTAGTTTTGTGAAGCAAGTTGAAGGTATGAATGGATATTGGCAGATTATTGAGCGTATTAAACAATCTACTGATGCTAGGGTAGATATTAAAACTGAGAATATTCATTTTATTGAAGAAGAAATTCAGTTCGATGATTCAGAAATAGCATACACTATAGAGGAGTGATTTTTTAAAAAAAGAAATAATATAAGTGTTAGGCGTAACAAAGGAGAGCTATAAATGGAAAAATAGCTTGTTTCAAGGGGAAGTAGTTAGATAGTAATAAGTAAAGCATGTTTACTAGGGACAAGGGACAGGTACATTGTCCCAAAGACATTTCTTAAAACAGATAAACAGCTAATAAACTGCAGTTACAGCTATACAGTGAACCGTACCATAATTAATTATTGTCTTAGCAACTTCACATTATCCATATAATTAATGTTTAGTAAGCTTCCAATAAGGCTAATAATGTGAAGTATATTTTGATTAAAAACTAAAGATATAAAGACTTTCTACTACAATGAGCAATTTGATAATTATGTGTAACAGAAACGCACCTGGAAAACTGAATAATACGTTATTATATAAAAAGCAAAAAATACTATTTTATGTAAAATTGGGAAGATAGTATAATTATTATGATACAATTTTCTTACATAGAATCAATTAGTTATACAATTAATGGAGGGTAGTTATGAATACAAACTCTCTTGTCTTGAATTAAATGGAATTATTGAAAAGGGGAAAGTCTATTGCTATCACATTGATGATGCATTACACCCTTTATTCCCAAACTATAATCATTGGGTTATTTGGATTATACCAGTACAAAATGTTATTCCAGAAGCCATACGAAATGAGGAAGTTGTAAAATCTCTTGGAGGCGCTATTCAGGGAATAGCTTATGGAAGAAATAAATACAAAGGGCCTAAGCCACCATTTAAGTGGATTCATAACTATGTGTTTACTATATATATTTTGGATTGTAAACTGGACTTATCTCCAAAAAGTAAAAAGAAAGATCTGCTGGATGGACATATTTTGCAAAAAGCAACTCTTTCAGGATAATTTCAAAGTCGCAGAGAAAATGCATAAAGTGTTATAAAAATAATTTATTAGTTACAAGTGCACTGATGGTATGAAACTGCCACCCTTCCAAAAGTTACAGGTAACTATAGAAAAGTATAAAATGATACACAAATAAACGAATAACAAAACCCCTTCTTTTTCTATAATCTTTCTAATTATAAAAAGGAGTTCTATTTTTTCGCATTTTCACTTTATTTTAAGTCAGTTAAGAAAGACTTAATACTTAATACTTTAACAACTAAAGTGTGGCTTTTGTTGTATTTATCCATTTTGGGTGCCTATTTACAATTTTAACTAGATTTTTTTTACAGCCTCTTTTTTGTTTTCGGTACTGGTATGGGTATACACCCAAGTACTTCCTGGATCTAAGTGACCTAAAAGCTCTTGGATGGTCACTAGATCAACACCTTTATTCAATAAATTAGTGGCAAAGGTATGCCTTAAAATATGAGGAGTTATTTTATTTGAATCTAAATAGGCCTTATCTACACACCTTTTAAATCTTCTTCTTAAGGTATCCTTATCCATTCGATTTAGCTTTTCATTAATCAATAATGCGTTATTAGCAAGAGGAAGACGGGTTTGCAAGTAATCCCATAAGATTTCAATTAATTGATCTTTAAGAGGTAATATCCGCTCAAGATCACCCTTTCCAATAACTTTAAGGGTCTGATTCTTAAAATCAATATTATCCCAATCAAGGGAAAGAAGTTCAGCCCTTCTAAGACCAGTATAGGCAAGGACGTTTAACATAACTTTATCCTGCATCCACATGTCGTCAAGCTTGTAAAGCTCTGGTACACGAAGAAGTCGATTCAGCTCAGCAGGACTTAGAAAAACTGGTACTCGCTTTGGTTTCTTTGGTGGTTTGATCTTTCTCATTGGAGATACCATAATATAATCTTGTTCTACACAGTAATTAAAGAAGCTTCTTAAGCAGTTGACTCTTCGAGCTAGGGTTGCTGGTTTGTAATTGTAGGTTTCTCCAAGATAAAGAAGAAATTTGTGGAGTAGAGGTTGAGAGATGGCATCTACAGTAAGTGGGTCTAGATTTTTCTTTTCAATAAACGTCATTAATTGCATTAGATCCGAGCGATATGCATAAATCGTTTGAACGCTTGCTGATTTTTCTACCTTCATAAATAGATAAAACTCTTCCATAACATCACGTAAGTCCATAATAATACCTCCTGTGTATAAATATTAGTAATTTTATGTGCGACAGAAGTACGTTTAACTTGGACATAACCTCAAGGGGTTACTTTCTACGTATTGATGCATCATGAAATAGAGCTTTCCATAATTTCCCTACCATAACTCGGCTTATAGATTTGCTCGTATATACTTAGGAAAATACTACCTTTCGAGGTGGTGTTTTTTTAGTTCTGTACATACAAATAAATTGCAACCGAGTTAATTTACTCGGTACACGGGGGTACACGGGGACGTCAGACTGCGTAACAATAGAATTTTTTATAATATTTATGCAATTAAATTTATAAAACATACAAAATACCGCTTGTTTCTTGGGGGTTTTGAATAATATTGCAAATGGTAATATGTTTTTACACAGCCTGACGTTTGGGGTACACGGGGACGTTTCGTTTGTCCCGATAAGGAATAAACAATTTAACATTTTTTTATTGCTCTAGCAACAACATTTTTTCCAATCCCTAAAAGTTTTTCTAATTGTCTAAGACTAGCTCCTGTTCGTTGATATAAATTTTTTATAGCTTCATCTCTTTCTTTAATGGGCATAGTGTGTAATACTGAAATGTCTATTTCCTTTTCAATGATTGCTTTTAATATTGAATCCGTGGATTTTACCGCTGGTTTGTATTCTAAAAATTCATCTTTAGTTAAGGTGTTCATATATTCTTCAAAGTTTTTGATTTCTTTAAAATATGATTTTATTAATTTAGTATCTATAAAGGTAGTTGTATTATGATATGCAGATATATATTGTTCGTAACTACTCCATAAATAATATTCTGGATTATTGGTGATTCCTGCTTTTACTGGATTTTGGTGAATATATCGTAGAACATTAAGTAGATAACCTTCAGTTTGAACTGGTTCGCTTAAATATCTATTTTGGAACAAATGA
>SWCG01001146.1_pt1 | contig 32422 bp, 24 predicted proteins | sample 4690071 | NCBI WGS metagenome assembly SWCG01 (sample SAMN10267281, study PRJNA491770) | bioreactor metagenome | isolation source: DHS bioreactor inoculated with subseafloor sediment | place: Japan: off Shimokita Peninsula | collected 2012-10 | reverse complement strand
GGCGACCGCCTGGGCCTGGGTGGCGGCGACGAGGACCTGCTGCCCCCGGAACAGGCCTTCCCCTTCCAGGCCAGCCTGACCGCCGACGGCACCCTGACGGCCCGCTGGGACATCCCCAAGGGCTACTACCTGTATCTCGACAAGATCGCCTTCGAACTGCCCGCCGATGCCGGCGCCCGCTTCGGCACGCCCATCCTGCCGGCCGGCGAGGTCAAGCAGGACGAGTTCTTCGGCCGCGTGGAGGTCTACCACGGCGGTGGCGAGCCCCTGGTGGCGATCGTGCCCCTGCAACCCACCGGCAGCGCACCCGTCGATACCGTCGCCACGGTGCGCTACCAGGGCTGTGCCGACCTCGGCGTCTGCTACCCGCCCCAGACCAGCAGCGTGCCGCTGCGCCTGGCGGCCAGCGACGGCAGCGTCCCGCCGCCACCCGCGGCGACCGCGACCACAGCGCCGGACACCGTCACCGATGTCCCGCTGAGCGAGCAGGATCGGATCGCCCGCAGCCTCGTCGAAGGGAACAAGCTGCTGGTCATCCTGACCTTCTTCGGCTTCGGCCTGCTGCTGGCCTTCACGCCCTGCGTGTTCCCCATGATCCCCATCCTGTCCTCCATCATCGTGGGACAGGGCGAGCACATCACCACCCGGCGCGCCTTCGTGCTGTCACTGGTCTACGTGCTGGCCATGGCGCTCACCTACACGGTGGCCGGGGTACTGGCCGGCATGTTCGGCGCCAATCTGCAGGCCGCCTTCCAGAACCCCTGGATCCTGGGCAGCTTCGCCACCGTGTTCGTACTGCTGTCCCTGTCCATGTTCGGTTTCTACGACCTGCAGATCCCCCAGTCCCTGCAGAGCAAGCTGGCGAGCCTGAGCAACAGCCAGCGCAGCGGCACCACCATTGGCGTGGCCATCATGGGCCTGCTGTCGGCCCTGATCGTCGGTCCCTGCGTGGCGGCGCCCCTGGCCGGGGCGCTGATCTACATCGGCCAGAGCGGCGACCCGGTGCTGGGCGGCCTGGCCCTGTTCGCCATGAGCATGGGCATGGGTGCGCCGCTGCTGGCCATCGGCACCGGGGCGGGCAAGCTGCTGCCGCGTGCCGGCGACTGGATGAACACCATCAAAGCGGTATTCGGCGTGTTGCTGCTGGCCGTGGCCCTGTGGATGCTGGAACGCATCCTGCCGGCCGCCATCGCCCTGGGTCTGTGGGGTCTGCTGCTGATCGTGACTTCGATCTACATGGGTGCCCTCGACAGCCTGCCTCCCGACGCCACCGGCTGGCGCCGTTTCTGGAAGGGCATCGGCCTGGCACTGCTGGTGTATGGCGCCCTGCTGCTGGTGGGCGCGGCCGCCGGCAGCAGCGACGCCACCCAGCCACTGCGCGGGGTGGTGAGCAGCAGCACCGGCGTGGCGGCAGGCGGCGGCGAGGCCAAGGCCTCCTTCATTACCATCAAGAGCCTGGCGGATGTACAGACCGCCGTGGCCAACGCCAGCCGCCAGGGGCGGCCGGTGATGCTGGATTTCTACGCCGACTGGTGTGTGGACTGCAAGAAGCTGGAGCGTTACACCTTCAGCGATGCCCAGGTGCAGGCGAACCTGGAAAACACCCTGCTGCTGAAGGCCGACGTCACCGCCAACGATCCCACCGACCGTGAGCTGATGCGCCACTTCGGCATCATCGGCCCGCCGGCCATCCTGTTCTTCGATCCGAGCGGGGAGGAGCGCCGGGAATACCGGCTGGTGGGGTTCGTGGATGCCGGGGAATTCAGCGCCCACCTGGGGCGGATGCCGTTTCATCAATGAATAGGGGAAGGGGGACAGACTTAAGTCTGTCCCCCTTCGCGGCCCAGAGACCCGTCATTCCGGCATACGCCGGAATGACGAATAATAGCTGTCACTGGGCGAACCAGAGCTACTACTTCAGGTTGAACTTCTTCAGCAGGTCGTACATGGTCGGACGGCTGACGCCGAGCAGCTCGGCGGCCTGGGACACCTTGCCGCCCACGTGACCGAGGGCGCGCACCACGGCCTGGCGTTCGGCCTGGTCGCGGATCTCGCGCAGGTTGAAGGAGGCGCGTTCGTCGTGGCCGGTGCCGCCCAGCTCCAGGTCGCCGGCGGTGATCTGCTTGTTCTCCGCCATGATCACGGCGCGCTTCACGCGATTTTCCAGCTCGCGCACATTGCCCGGCCAGGGGTAGGCCTCCAGCGCGGCCAGGGCGTCCTTGCTGAAGCGGTGCATCTGCTTGCCATGCTGCTTGCTGGACTGCTCCAGGAACACCCGCGCCAGCAACAGCACATCGCCCTCGCGTTCGCGCAGGGCGGGGATGCGCACCGTGATCTCGCTGATGCGGTAATAGAGATCCTCGCGGAACTCCTTCTCCCGGCTCATGGCCAGCAGGTCCTTGTGGGTGGCGCAGATGACGCGCACGTCCACGGGGATCTCCTGGCGCCCGCCTACCCGCTCGATGACCCGCTCCTGCAGGAAACGCAGCAGCTTGGCCTGCAGGGCCAGGGGCATGTCGCCGATCTCGTCGAGGAACAGGGTACCGCCGGCGGCGGTCTCGATCTTGCCGGGCGTGGTCTTGGCGGCGCCGGTGAAGGCGCCCTTCTCGTAGCCGAACAGCTCGGATTCCAGCAGGTTTTCCGGAATGGCCGCGCAGTTGATGGCCACGAAACGCTCGTCGGCATGATTGCTCAGGGCGTGCAGGGAACGGGCCAGCAGCTCCTTGCCGGTGCCGGACTCGCCCAGCAGCAGCACCGTGGCGTCGGCCGGCGCCACCTTCTCGATGGTGCGGCAGACCTTGAGCATCTCCGGGCTGGCGGAGATGACCCCCTCCAGGGGCGACTGGGGGTGCTGCAGGCTGAGGCGGTGGTTCTCGGACTCGATCTCGTGCAGCCGGAAGGCGCGGTTGACGATGAAACCCAGCAGGTCGGCGTCGATGGGCTTGTAGAAGAAATCATAGGCGCCCAGGGCCACGGCGCGCAGGGCATTGTTGCGGTCGTTGTTGCCGGTGACCACGATCACCTTGGTATGGGGCGCCTTTTCCAGGACCTGCTCCAGGGTGGCGAAACCCTCCGAGGTGCCATCGGCATCAGGCGGCAGGCCCAGGTCCAGGGTCATCACGGGCGGATGGTGCCGCTCCAGTTCCTCGAGGGCCGCCTCGCGGTCGCCGGCGATAATGACTTCGAAGCCTTCAAAACACCACTTTAGCTGCGTCTGGAGACCGGGATCGTCCTCAACAACTAGCAGTTTCTTTGTATTTATTGTCATTCGGGTCCCTACTACCTTGCTCCCCAGCCACCAACTTTACGGGATTTTTCAATTCTTCGCTAATGGGCACGCTCATGCGGAAGGTGGTGCCCTCCCCGGGCCGGCTGAACACCTCCACCTCGCCGCCCAGGCCGCGGATGAACTCGCGTGTCTCGTAGGCGCCGATGCCCATGCCCGAGGCCCCCTTGGTGCTGACGAAGGGCCGGAACAGCTGTTCCTGGATGAAGGCCTGGTCCATGCCGGCGCCGGTGTCCTGGACCTCCACCACGGCCCGGTCATTCTGCTTGAACAGGCGCACCATGAGGCGGCCGTCGTCGGGGGTGGCGTCCTGGGCGTTGCGGATCACGTGGCCCACCACGGCGGCGAAACGGTCCAGGTTGCAGCGCACCCAGACGCCGGTCGCCTGGCAGTCCAGCTTCGGCGTCGGCAGCCCGGAAGACATGGTCTGGCAGACATCGAGCAGCATCTCGCACACGTCCACGTCCCTGGTCTCGCCGGCCTTGGAGCCACCGCTGCGGATGTGCGCCAGCAGGCTGCTCATCTTGTTCACGGAATTCTCCACGGTGGTGACCGCGTCCTCCATGAACTGGGGATTGTGCTTGTGTTTGGCGGCATTGGTCACCACCAGGGAAAGCTGGGCAATGAGGTTCTTGAGGTCGTGCATCACGTAGGCCGACAGCTGGCTGCAGGCCTCGAACTGCTTCGCGTCGGCCAGGGCCTTGGACACATCCAGCTGCGCCAGGTGGGCGGCCGCCTGCTGACCGACGGTGCGCAACAGGTCGTAGTCCTCCCAGTTGAACTCGCGCGCCACGGGGGAGCGGCTCAGCAACACGAACCCGGTCAGGCGTTCGTGCAACAGCAACGGCACGATCACCCAGGCCTCGGGGATACGATCGATGACCGCTGGCACCTGCAGGTCGCCATAATGCTTGCGGTCCTGCTCGAACTCCTCCAGGTTGACGACCCACTGCTCCTGCTCCAGGAAGCGGGTGAAATCACTGTCCGCCGGCAGGTTGCCGTCCTCCACCGGGCTCATGCACCAACCCGCCATGCACTCGTAGCGATCCGGGTCGCGACGCAGCCAGAGCAGACCGCCGGGACTGTCGAGAATATTGGCCATGGCCTGGATGACACGCTCGCGCAGGCCGTCATCGGCCGCCCCGGTGGACAGGGTGTGGATGAAGCGCAGCCATTCGTCGCGGTATTCGTACTTGAAGTGGAAGAAATGCTTGCTGATGATCACCCGCAGCCGGGCGCGCAACTGGCCGGAGAACAACAGCACCGCCAGCAGCAGCAGGGCCGCGAACAGGAAGATCACCTGCGCGACTGCTCCCCAGCTGCCGCCATAGCTGCGCACGAAATAACCGCCCACGCCCATGGCCAGCAGGTAGGTGCCGGTACCCAGCAGGGCCACGGTGTGGAACACCGCCCGCCGCGACACATGCACCTCCAGGGACCAGTGCGGGTCGCGCATCATGGCGACGGCGATCACCGGGACCACCAGGGCATTGACGATGCCGCGCGCCTGGAAGGCCGCGCCATCGACGCGCTGGAACAGCAGGGCATCGGAATAGAGGTAGAAGTCGTACACGAACAGGCCACCCAACCCCATGCACAGGTACTTCACGGCGCGGCGGGATTCGGGGCGCACATTGCGGATCAGCTGCTCCACCAGGATCAGCCCAAACACGGCCACGCCCATGTGACCGGCCAGCAGCCAGTCGATGCCCCCGACATTGGAGATGAGCGCGCGCCCGGAGATATAGCGTTCCAGCCCCATGACGGCCAGCAGCAACAGGAAGGCGCCGGTCATCAGCAACAGGGAGCGAAACCGGCGCAGGGCCAGCGCATCCTCGCCATGGCCGGTGCTCACGGCACGGGCCAGGAAGGCCAACCAGGCGAAGTTACGCAGCAGTTCGAGGGAATGGGTGAGGAACAGGGAGTGCTGCAAGTGCAGTTGCAGGGCGACGGCCAGCAGCCAGACGAAACTGGCGGCGGCCGCCAGCAGCAGCAACTGCTTCTGCGGCTTGCCACGCTGACCCGTGAGCAGCACCAGGCCCAGCACGAGGAAGGCCAGCGCGCCTGCGGAATAACTGTAGACCCCTACCAACGGCATACCCCCTGCCCCCTGAAACCCTGCCCACGCAAAACACCATTGCGTATCAGGGCGTTATATTTCGAATACAGGCATGGATGGAATTGCGGACGACCACTATAGCGCCGCCACCCATGGCTGCCAAGGGGCGCCAAGGCTACCCCCGGGCCACAGAAACTAGCGGCCGGCATTGTAACTTATTGAATCTGCAGGGGCAGTCTCGGGCCGCGAACCGGGTGCCACATCGGTTCGCGGCCCGGGGCCGCTCCTACGATCGATTCATTTGCGAGGCATAGCTGAAATCAAAGTCCGGCCAGGGCCTCCCGCGCCTGTTCCTCTTCGGCGAAATCGCCCAGCTCCAAGGCCCGGTTCAGGTGAGTGCGCGCCTTGGCCTTGTCTCCGGCGCCTGCGTAGGCCATGCCCAGGTGGTAATGGAACACCGCTACCTGGGGCGCGGCCTCGACCACCGGCTCCAGCACCTCCACGGCGCGGGTGTGGTCGCCGTTGCGGTAGTAGACCCAGCCCACTGTATCCTGAACGAGTGGACTCCGTACCTGGGCAAGTTTGTCCGCAAGCCCTTTGGCCCGCGCCAGACTTTCCGGGTCCTGGCGATGATCCGCCAGCAAGGCCGCCATGTTGTTCACTGCAGCAAGATTGTCAGGCTGTTGGCCCAGCACCTTCTCATAGGCATCGATGGCAAGGTCGATCCTTCCTTCCCGCTCGTGAATCGATGCCAGGCCCATATGCAGGCTGATGTCATCCTTGAGCACACCAAGCCCTTGCTCGAAGGCCGCAATGGCGCCTTTGCTATTCCCCTGTTGCGCGCGCGCGGTGGCGAGCTGTGTGTAGACCGTGGCACTGAGCGGATTAATCCGCAACTGCTGCATGAACGAGGCCTCAGCCGCCGCATAATCCTTGCGCGCCATGTGCACCAGGCCAAGCAGATTGTTTGCCACATTATGCTCGGGTTGCTCACGAAGTATCGCCTGCAGGCGAGCCAAGGCGAGCTCCGCCTGACCGGCCGCCAGCTGAGTGGAAATAATTTCCGAGAGCATCAGAACTTTGCCCGCATCCTGTGCCAGCCCATAGCCGCGCTCATATTCGAGCAAGGCGCCGGACACATCTCCTTTGGCGCGAAGCAATCGCCCCTTACGGAAATAGCTTTCCGGATTCTCGGGCGCAGCCGCACGCAGGGCTTCAACCGCCGTCTCGAGGGCCGCCAGGTCATTACCCTTGGCGAGAATATCCGTCTTCAACAGCAGCGCTGGGACATACCCGGGATCCTTGGCCAGAACGGCATCAACCTCGGCCAAAGCCGCGGAAATATCATCCTCAGCCATATAAACCCTGGCCAGGCGTAGCCAGGTATCTTTATCCTCCGGTGCCACTTCCTTGAGCCTGGCCAGATCAGCCTTCACGGCAGCCAAGTCACCACGGGCCGCCAGGACCTCTGAACGCGCCGCCAAGGCAGCGGCATTATCGGGATCCAACACCAGCGCACGATCGATCTGCTCCAGTGCATTGGGAAGGTCCTTCTGGGAAGTCAGAAAGCGAGCATATTTGACTCGGGCATCTATATTCTGAGGCGCGACTTCCATGGCACGACGCAAATTACTACCCGCCAGCTCCGGCTCACCCCGACGCATATGTGCTTCGGCGAGATGGTGCAGAACCGCAACGGATTCAGGCTGATCACGCAATACCGAGCGGAATGAATTTACCGCGGTTTCATAGTCACGGTCCTGCATGGCCATACGGCCCTGGAGCATGAGCGCGTCATTATCATTTGGGTTACGTGCCAGGACGGCATCAAGCTGGCGCTTGGCGTCATCAACCTCACCAGCCATGGCAGCATGAGCAGCCAGCCGGTTGCGAGCCTGCAACGCAGGGGGAGATTCCCCAAAGCGACTCACCACATTCTCATATATACGTTTCGCCTCATCATTACGCTGTTCCTGCTCATGTATCTGGGCCAGACCAAAATAGAGCTCAGACATGTCGGGTTGTTGGGCGATGGCCTGCTGCAGATACTCCACAGCCACATCAGAGCCTTTCCGCGCACGCAGGAATTCAGCCAAGGTCAAGTAACGATTTGCATCCCCTGCATCGGCCGAAATCGATTCCCTAAGGACTGCTTCGGCCTTATCAACTTGATCAGTACTGGCCAGATACTGCGCCAACTGGAAACGATATCCCCACTGGTCAGGACGGGCAGATACCAGTTCACGCAAGACTCTTTCCGCATCTTCCTTCCTGTCCTGTCGCGCATAAAGTTGCGCAAGATGCTGCATCAACCCGATCGGGTCTGCAGTCACTTTCACCCCTTCCACCAATACATGTTCTGCATCGGATGCGCGCCCCGCCCTCTCGTAGAGGGAGGCCAGAAGACCCACGGCAGTAGTATGGTCTGGTGCTTCTCGCACGACCTCTTCCGCCAGGGCCAAGGCTTCCTCGACTTTACCTTCGCGCGAAAGCATAGATGCCTTCAGGGCGCGCGCGCCAGGATGACTGGGATCACGTTCGAGAATCTCATCGATCTCATTCTGGGCTTGACCCAGTGCATTTGCTTCCTCGGTGCGCTCATTTCGCCCACGATGAACGTTGGCCTGCAGCATATAAAACTGGGCCAGTCGCTCCCGGGCGGGCAGGTTATCAGGGTCCAGCTCCACGGCCTTGGAATAGGCACTATAGGCGCGTCGCCATTCCTGGCGCTTTTCCTCCACCTTACCCAGCAGGTAATGGGCCTCCGCCGTCTTGGGATCGATCTGGAGCACGTTGCGGATCTCGACCCGCGCCTTGTCCCAGTCTTCCTCGGCGATATAGGCCTTGCCGCGTTCCAGGTACTTGGCCTTACGCTCCTCGGCGCCCCCGCAGCCGATCAGCAGTCCTGCGGTCAGCAGTGCCACCAGCAGTTTCTTGTGAGTTCCAATCGCCATTGTTGTCTCCTCCAACCTCATTATGTACTGATGTTATATCGTAATGTCATGGCCACGTCATTCCCGCGAATGCGGGAATCCATGTGTCGGATGTTACTGGATTCCCACCTGCGCGGGAATGACGAACGAAGTGCGGAAATGCCGGAGTAACCTGTCAGTTCTCAGCTCATCCCCCGCATCTGCCCGGGTGCTGCTTCCACATGTTCCAGAAACCACCTATAGGCATCCCGTATACCCTCTTCCAGGCCAATCCGCGGTTTCCAGCCCAGGGACGTAATACGCCCGGTATCCACCAGCTTGCGCGGTGTCCCATCAGGCTTGCTGCAGTCGTAGACGATCTCACCCTCATATCCTGCCGCCTGTTTCACCAGCGCCGACAGATCGGCAATGCTGATGTCGGAGCCATAGCCAATATTGACAATGTCGCTCCCCTCATAGTTCTCCATCAGAAACAGGCAAGCGGCGGCGCAGTCGTCCACGTGCAGGAACTCGCGCAGGGGTTTGCCACTGCCCCACACCGTCACCGTGGGTGCGCCACTAACCTTCGCCTCGTGGAACTTGCGAATCAGGGCCGGCATGACGTGGGATTTTTCCAGGTCGAAATTATCCCCCGGGCCGTAAAGATTGGTGGGCATGGCGGAGATGAACCTGGCGCCATACTGGCGCTGGTAGGCCTGGCACAGCTTGATACCGGCGATTTTGGCCACCGCGTACCATTCATTGGTGGACTCCAGCGGCCCGGTGAGCAGATATTCCTCCTTCAACGGCTGCGGCGCCATGCGGGGGTAGATGCAGGTGCTGCCCAGGAACAGCAGCTTCTGCACTCCGTTTCGGTACGCCGCATCGATGACGTTGGCTTCCATCATCAGGTTGTCATAGAGGAATTCCGCCGGATAGGTGTCGTTGGCCAGGATGCCACCCACTTTGGCCGCCGCCAGAAACACGTAGTCGGGCTTGTGCTCAACGAAGAAGTCGCGCACGGCCGCCTGCTCGCGCAGGTCCAGCTCGCGGCTGGTGGCGGTGAGCAGATTCGCATAGCCTTCCGCCTGTAGGCGTCGCAGGATGGCGCCGCCTACCAGGCCGCGGTGTCCGGCCACGTAGATTTTCGCGTCCTTATTCATTGTAGTTGTAGACCTGGAAACCTTCCCGCTTGCACATCTCGTCACGCTCGGCGATGCGCAGGTCATCGCGCACCATCTCGGCCACCATGTCCTCCAGGGAGGTCTTGGCTACCCAGCCCAGTTTTTCCTTGGCCTTGGTGGGATCGCCCAGTAGGGTCTCCACCTCGGTGGGACGGAAATAGCGGGTATCCACCTCCACCAGCAGGGCGCCGCTGTCGGCGTTGTAGCCCTTCTCGTCCACACCCTCGCCTTCCCAGCGCACCGAGACACCCACTTCCTTGAAGGCGGCGTTGACGAAGTCGCGCACGGAATACTGCTTGCCGGTGGCGATGACGAAATCCTCGGGTTCATCCTGCTGCAGGATCAGCCACTGGGCCTCCACGTAGTCACGGGCATGCCCCCAGTCCCGCTTGGCGTCCAGGTTACCGAGGTAGATCTTGTCCTGCAGACCCAACTTGATACGCGCCACGGCGCGAGTGATCTTGCGGGTGACGAAGGTCTCGCCGCGGATCGGAGATTCATGGTTGAACAGGATGCCATTACAGGCATAGATGCCGTAGGCCTCGCGGTAGTTCACCGTGATCCAGTAGGAATAGAGCTTGGCCGCCGCGTAGGGGCTGCGGGGGTAGAAGGGTGTGGTCTCTTTCTGGGGAATCTCCTGCACCTTGCCGAACAGCTCGCTGGTGGAGGCCTGGTAGAAGCGGGTTTTCTTCTCCAGGCCCAGGATACGGATCGCTTCCAGCAGGCGCAGGGTGCCGATGGCATCGGAATTGGCGGTGTATTCGGGGGTCTCGAAGGACACGGCCACATGGCTCTGCGCCGCCAGGTTGTAGATCTCGTCCGGCTGCACTTCTTGGATGATGCGGATCAGGTTGGTGGCGTCGGTCAGGTCGCCGTAGTGGAGAATGAATTTACGACTTTTCTCGTGCGGGTCCTTGTACAGGTGGTCGATGCGGTCGGTGTTGAACGAGGACGCACGACGCTTGATACCATGGACCTCGTAGCCCTTCTTGAGCAGCAACTCCGCGAGATACGCGCCGTCCTGGCCGGTGACGCCGGTGATGAGGGCCACTTTTTTTGTCATTTTCTTACTCCGTCAAGCAAAATTAATATTGTAGGGCTGAAGCCCGACCTACAAGCTTAAGGAAGCTCTGATTAGTGCCCATTTCGTCATTCCCGCGTAGGCGGGAATCCAAGTATTTCAAAAACATGGATGCCCGCCTACGCGGGCATGACAAATAAATCAGAGTATACTTAAGTTAAATCAATCCCCGAACCGCCAGAATGCCCAGGGCACCAAGGGCCGCCAGCGGCAAGGGGCTCCAGCGGCTCGTCATGGCCTTCAAAATCAGCTCCGCACAGTAAAACAGGATCACCAGCTTCACAACTACAGGAATCAGATGATAAGCCTCGCGAATCTCGACCGGAATCATCCCCATGGCCAACATGCCGAGAATCAAGAGGAAATCGCTCGGGGTCACGCGAAAACGGTCTCCCATTCGATAACGGATCGTGAGCACCATAGCAAGCCCCAGGATAGCGAAAAACACGATGCTGACCTGAGGCATCGGCGCTTTTTCCATCAATGACGCCACCTCCATCAGATACACGACAAACGCAATTGCCACAAACACCATCAACCGAAGAAAAATAAGCCAAGCCCGAAATCCCAGCACGAGCCTGACCAGAAGCAACACAAAGAAAACCAGCGCTAATGCTCCAAAATCGTCCGGCACCACAGGAACAATCAAGCTACCCAAAATCAGGAACAGTGGCACCGCGAATATCAGCAGATTTAACGGTCCTGACACAAACCACGGATGATAACGAACCACAGAAATAATGTCGGCAATATGTGAGCTCTGCTCGAACTTAGCCCCAGAAACACCGTGCATCTTTCCGGAAAACCAGATCAGCGCCATGACGGCAATCGAGATAGCACCAAAAAGCACCAACAGCAATCCATCAGACTCATAGCGCATTATCAGCGCAACGCCCAAAAATAAACTCTGGGACAAATAAATCGCTGTCACCGCTTCATAATGATGAAGCCCACTCGTAAGAAATTTATGATGCAGATGGTTTTTATCGGGTGAGAAAGGCGACCTTCCCTCACGCAGTCGCTGATACATCACGCTAACAGTATCTAGTATGGGCAACCCGAGAATCAGTATAAGCAATACCGGACTCAAGGCTGTATTAACCGATTGAACCAACATTATTGTGAGCACGCCAAGCGAAAAACCCAGGAACTGGCTTCCGGTGTCGCCCATGAAAATACTGGCCGGATGGGTGTTGTAGCGCAAAAACCCGAATGTTGCGCCGCACACGGCCAACGCCATAACCAACAGATGGTTACCATCGCCCAAATAGGCCAGCATACCGATCACTATAAGACTCAGTAATGCCACCCCACCAGCAAGCCCATCCAAGCCATCGGATAAATTAACAGCATTAGTGATCCCAACAATGAACAGCAGAGTTAATGGGTATGCAAATAGATCCGGTAACCCGCCCACTGGGCCATACGGTATCGTTCGAATCACTACATCGCCGAGAAACACCGGGATTGCCGCAGCAATAAACTGCCCAACAAACTTGATACGATAATCCAGATCAGCCTTGTCATCCCAGACACCAAAAAATCCGATTACCGCGACTCCCAACAGATATGCGAGGATCTGCGAATCCATGGGAAGCCAAACCAGAACAGGCACAACCGTGCCAAGCACCATTGCGAGACCACCGATTCTCGGCACGGGGGCGTCGTGCACCTTGCGTGCACATGGCGCATCAATGATAGCAAAGCGATGCGCGACCTTTATCAACGGCGGGACCAACACCAAAGACAGGAGCGCAGCCGATAGAAAGACTAGAAATGCCATACAGCACAATCGCGTTGAAATCTGGCAATACCGCTATAAGGGATATCCTCCACAGGGAGTCGCAGCCCATAGACAGACAAAACACAACTTTTCACATTCTGCCACCCCATCACGAACCGCATGCCAATACATGCATGGCTGATCACTCTGGAATGAACTCATCGAGCAAAGGCGCCATGCTGGCTCCGAATTCTGTCAACCGCTTGTCTGCGTCTTCCACTGATTCAGACGGTGAGATCATCGTCGTCAGCCTCACCAGAGCACCATCCGAGCGATGCTTGGTTACCGAATCCACGAGCAAATACCATTTCACCGCGAATTCATTATCAATCACCCGTCCACGCTGCAGGAACCAATAATAGACAAGCTGCCTTGCACCTTTCTGCTCAATAATGAACCTGTTGACGTGAAGTGGCTGGCGATAAATTTCTACGCCGTTTACTTGATGAGCATTTCTTTGCGTTATTGCCCACCCACCACCAGGCAAGCAAGCTGCCGGTGAATGTGGAACCTTATCCGCACGCTGTATTCCGTAATACGCAATATACAGCCCAACATCCTGTGCAGAATCGTCACTTCGATAATTTGCCAGGAGATAATCATCTAGATTTAGGGAATCCATCACAATCTCCTCCATCCTGTCGGACGTCCCACGCCAACCATCGATCATCATGGGGAACGCGACAAGCTCTTCCCGTTCGGGAATCACATCGACGCGCTCAGGAGCAGTCACGGTGTAGATCGCCATCGCGCCGACCGCTATTAGCGCCATATGTGTAGGCATTGGCACCGGACGATTTCGGACAACAGCATCTTCAGGGGTGGGAAGCGGAAATTCTATGCCGAAGACCTGCATCAACGGCCTGGAGTCCTTGCCGATCCTGGACAGAATCCACATCTCGAGCAACAGCACACCGAGACACGCCATGAACACCATCCAGCCTTCGAAATCATGCAGGAAGCCTTCTGCCATCGATATGCCCCAGTATTCGACGAGGACACCAATCGCACCTATCCGGAAACTGTTCATAAGGACCGTGATAGGAATAGTGGAAGCAAACAACAGAAGACGCTTCCACAGCTCAACCTTGAAGAAGTAGGCAGCAATAAATCCGAGCGTCATCAACGGAAACAAATACCGCAGCCCATTGCATGCCTCTACGACCTGGAGCTTATATACCCCAAGATCGATGACATTACCTTCGAGATAAACACTGATATCGAAAAGGCGGATAAAGGCAACGCCGATTTTTGATGAAATGAGCTGCAACTCATTCGAAAGGCCTTGGTGGATAAACCCTGGCAGCGGAATCGCGAATGCCAAAATCAGGAGTGGCATGAAGATCAGCTTAAATACACGGATACCAACGTACGCCCAGGCGGCACCAAGAATTGCAAGGAAAAGGCCGTATTGGATAACGGCATGCACCGCGCCCAGCGATCCACCCCATATTGCTGCCAAGCCAATCAACAATAATACGAACCCACGCCAATCGCCTGTGAACGGGATTCGTTCGATTTCATCCTTTCTCTGCCAGATCAGAAATGCGACGATCACAGGCAGCAGATAGGCATAACCGTACTCTGGCTTCTGCCATTGATAGAGCAGGAAGTCGATCCCATCCCAGGCTACCACTCCCAGCAACAGGGCCACCAGGGCCATCACCAACCAGCCCAAAGGAGTTATCCGCCACACATGATTCTTGCTTTCATCAAAAGCCATAAACGCATACCCAGCAATAGTTATCTATAAAAACATCGAACAACGCACCCGGCATTCCGGTGAGTGAGTAGATCCGGTCACCATAATGACATCCGAGTCCATGAAATGAGGGTAGAAATGCGTGACGTCACTCCCAGACATGGTGCCAGGTCACAAGCCTCCAGGCATCACCGTGGAAGTTATGCGGATTACCAGGGAACCCCAAAAAGCTTCTGGCTTGGGCTGCCACCATGCACCACTCGTCACCGTCTGTGCTATCATCAACGAATGGCGTTGATTTACTTCATCTCATTGATCTGTATATTTTTCTAGCCAACCCTTCATGCCATGCCAACGCAACTGTACTGGAAGCCATTCAGCATGTGAAGTGGCACCATTTGCCAACATAAGGGCCATGCAATCGCAGTATTTTAGGATACTCTAATGCTTCGCCTGCGCCGTCAGTATCTCATATTCGCAACCCGTTATTATTCTGATAAAAAATGTACTTAATGCAGCCTAATCTATTGCATGCGATATTCACTGCCTCACTGCTGCGCCATATAGCATCTGCAGTTTTTTTGTCACTGTATTTGACACCGGCACACGCCAATCCTGAACAAACGCATGACAGTCCGCACGTCTCACAAAGCCAGTACAGCACCAGCAGTGAATCCATACAACACGTTCCGCCCACCATCAATGAGAAGTTCTGCCGGGTACCGAATGGATATGATTTGCCCGAGCTCCATCAGGTGAAACGGTCAGACTGGGTAAATGTAAAAACGGATGTAAATCCAGGTGCGATCGGTGATGGCCTGACTGATGATACACCCGCTATACAGGCGGCACTTAATAAAATAGGTTCTCACCCAGGTACACCAAAGGTTGTTTACTTACCACCTGGGTCGTACAGAATCACCGAAACATTGACGCTGAAGCAGCGCAATGGCGGGATGATTATAGGACACGGCATCAGTACCCGTCTGATTTGGGACGGAGAATCTGGCGGGCGGATGTTCTGGAGTAATGGCGCAGCACGACAATCATACATAGGCATGGTGTGGGATGGCGCCGGAAAAGCGGGCGTAGGCATCGATCATGATTCCAAGACCTTCTATGAAACTCGCGTCCTTCATGAACATATGGAATTCCGAAACTTTGAAACGGCCGGGATTCGAGTAGGACATGACCAGAAATTAGCATCAGCAGAGATGCTTTTCGGAAATCTCATTTTCAACAACAATACACACGGCGTGCTCATCCAATCCTGGAATGACTATAACAATGTTTTTGATGGATGTAATTTTAATAACAATGTCTACGGAATCCATGCGGAAAAGGGGAATGTTGTTGTACGCAACTCCAGGTTCAATTCCAGCAAGGAATCGGATCTTTATCTCTCGACCCACAGCCACTCCGCAAGAAGAGTGATCTCGACCAACTCCGGCAGGTTCATCCAAACAGTACGCGGTCCCGTCTCCAATGGTTTGATTCGAGTTCAAGATGTAATTGTCACAGGGTGGAAAGATACGCGTGGCGCTATCGTATCAGGACTTAGGGGACCACTTCTGATTTTTGATACAACCTTTATGGACCCACCTGGCGATCATGCACCCATAAAATTGGATAACCCTGCTATGATGAATCAACTGGCTGTCCTGTCAAATGTCGCCAGTCATTCTACAAGCAAGGTTGCTGACGAAGGCCATAATGGCAGGATATTATCGGCAGCTTCAAACCGCACTAATGGAAGTAATCTCTCACCCGAACAAGCTTTCGGCTATATACCACCATCACCTCCTGGCTATATATTCGACGTAAAGGAGGATTGCGGCGCCAGAGGAGATGGCGTACGTGATGACACGAAACACATCAGCGAATGTATCGCAAAGGCTGCGGCCAATGGCCCAGACAGCCTTGTATATTTCCCTTCTGGAGCATATCGCATATCGAGGACTCTAGAGATCCCTACCGGGTCCGGGTTCCGGGTTGAAGGCACCGGGTGGCATTCGCAGATTATCATGTCGAAGTCATCCACCAAGCCAACCTTGAGGATCCATGACCCCGAAGGCTTACAGATTGAGCACTTGACACTCAGTAGGAAAAATGAAGGCACCTCATTACTTCAAACAGGAAAAAACGCGGGGAGCGTCCGATATCATAATGTTTTCGGGTACCACGACGACCAAAGGAAAAACAGTCCGATTATCTTTGACAGCCTGCCCGAGGGAACCCAGGTTCTTGCTGGCCATATTGATGGACGAACACAGATACACAACAGTTCCGAAGCATCCATTCTTATTGGTTTTCTGATTTCTGTTCAATTAACTGTATCCGGCGAATCCCCGCAAACAGGATTCCTGGGCATATTGTCACATGTCTCTGCCTTGGATGATTTTCCACTCGTCATAAAAGACAATCAGAGCCTAACGATTACAGATTGGTACAATGAACAGACACGCCACCTGGTCCTGCTTGAAGGAAATGGTCAGATTGAAGGACAGGTTGTCCTTGACCACACCAAGGCAGAAAATACTGAAACAGATTCTGTAATCATAAATGGGTATCATGGTTTTCTGGCACATACGGGTGGGATGTTCGGCAATGCCCGAGACCACAGCAAACGCGTCTTCAACATCAGCAATACTAGTGATTTTACTTTATTGCTGGCCGCAAACACATTCTGGAATCAGCCGCCAGATATTACGAATAAACCTAAAAGCACTAACCTTGTAGGAAATACCGTACATCGCCAGAGAAAGGGCCCGCTAAGCATTGTGGATGACCACTATTCACCAGATACTACACGCACAATCGATAGAGCATTAGCGGCATATAGGAGACTCGGGGAAATGGACTTGCACATGAATTATTGCATAGAGCCGAGCCAGTAAACTAAGAATCAAGCATTTTACGATACAATGATTCGTACTGACTGGCGACGATTCCCGGGCTGAAGCGTTGAGCATTCCGCAAACCTTCCGTTATAAGCGCATTGCGGTAATCCGCATCATTAATAACCCTTTCGAGTCCTTTCCTGATTGAATCAATGGAATAGGGATCAACCAGGCAAGCGCCATTACCTGCGACCTCAGGCATCGATGACAATGAACTGGTTACAACAACCCTTCCGACAGACTGCCCTTCAATAATCGGCATGCCAAAACCCTCGAATGTGGATGCGAAGAGAACCACATCTGATTCCTCATACGCCCTCAGCATCTCTGAATCGCTGACATTATATTCATTAGTATAATTAACATTGTGCTTTTCCAGGGCATCGATATGGTGCGCTTTCAGCTTACCGATTATATGCATTGTGCATGCAAGACCCGAGACAGCCTCCACATGGCGCTCAAAATTCTTGTTTGGCGCCAATCCAATATGTAGGATTCTCGGGCAGTTTGAATCAAAGTATTTATGGGTAGCTTTATACCGCGCAGATATAATGGTGGGTATGACGACCACTTTTTCCGGATTGCAGCCACTAAAACGAACTATATCGCGCTTGGTTGCCTCGGAAACTGCCGTTACATACCTGCAGTGGCGGACGGGAAGGTCTAACCATAACCATTTGAGTAATTTTCTGACGAGCGGATTACTGCGATTCATAAACCCACAGTCATGAATTGTAAGTATAGTATTCCGTGACGGCAGGCCGAAAACAAGATAATGCACATCGCCTGTTACATGATTGATATCACCTTGATGTTTTCTCGCTTCAATTATTCCGCGCAACCGCGAGAGAAATCCATTACTGAGATAAGATGATGTGAATTTCATAAGGCGCATCCCGTTATTCGATGGGAATGCTTTGTACATCATATCGAATGACCCTTCGATACTATAATTTGCGGCTTCACGGCGCTTCCTGAAGAAAAGCACTATTTTAGGTTGATTCACGATTAACTCACTTTCTGATCCAAGCCATAAAGCCTCTTGCAGGCATGGCGAACCATCGCTCATGCATACAGTCTTCTCATGCGCAAGCAGGCTCGATTCTGGAATTATTGAGAACGCCCCGAAAGACTGCTTCCCATTTCGTTATCGCATGCCGAATATCATATTCTTCATTAAACATGATCCGCATTTCCTGCCCACATTTTTTAGCAAGAGACGGGTTATCAGAAAGATTTAAAATATACTCCACAAGCAAATCGCTATTACCTGTTGGCACCACAAGTTCACAGCCTATTTCCGCTGTAATATTCGCGATCTCGCTCTCCGGATCACCCACAAATATTGCCGGCCGACCTGCTGCCGCAATGCCATAGATTTTGCTCGGGACGATCAACCCTTCGAGCTGCGATTGAAGCGAAACCAGATGGACATCAGGAACAGAAAGACTTTCGCTCAGACGCTTTCTATCCTGATAAGGTTTGAAGATGCAATTTTTAATGCCAAATTCCTCGATTGCATCAAGCAGCTTTTTCTTGCCCGCACCTGATCCGATAAAAAGGAATACAATCTTTTCATTACCTTTAAACAACTGCATGGCTGAAATAACGGTTTCAAAATCATGCGCCCTGCCCATATTACCGGAATAACCAACTACAAATTTTTCTCTCAAGCCCCACTCATGGCGCAGCTTATTGTCTTCATTAGCCACGGGATGAATCATTTCCCCGTCCGCCCAGTTGTGGATTACAGAGATCTTCGAGTCATCCACGCCCTGGGCAAGCACTACATCTCGCATTTTTGTACCGAGGACGACATTCATCGCCGCTCCGCGAAGACTGATATTCCTGACCGCCTTGATCATCCTTGCTATCTTTCCACCCGGAAGCATACCAAGCTCGACTGCGACTTCTGGAAAAACATCCTGCAGCCAGTTCACGAGATTTGCTCTCTTTAACCTGGCAGCAAGCCAGGCAAATACTGAGATCAGTGGCGGGTCTGTTTTTGCCACAATCACATCATTGCGTCCTGCGAGGCGTAGCAGCATTATGAAGGCGGTCAGATAGAACGAGAGATAATCCAGGGCTCGGCCGACAAGATTTGAACGCCCGAAGGTGGTACTCCATACCCTGTATATCTCAACACCAGAAATCCTGTCTCTTGGCTCCAGCCGCTCATTCGGATTCTCGTAGCACTGCCGGCTCGTAATTACCGCAATATCCACATTATCCAGAACGAGTCTTTGAACCAGATCCGTGAGCATCTGGCTCGTTGCAGACATATCAGGCAGGAAGTAGCGATTGACAAAGATAATTTTGCTCACGTGACACCCAGTCATCCAGGAAATAGATTATTTTGGTAGTAAATCCCTGGCTGCAATACAAACAGGAACTCTATGGATCGCACTTGCCAATATCACTCGATATGTGTTCATATTATGTGTTATTACCGCTGCCATGCAAACACTTAACGTCACAGCCATCATGCGAATAACTCAAGTAATTCAAGGTGTTCATATCTCGTCAGCGGGACCAACGTACTCTGTAGCACGCCTTGCCAGCGAATTACGTACTCTTGGTGATGAATCATCCGTCATAACTCTTGGCATACCACCTTCCGAATGGCCACACAGCGCCCCAATCAGGGTACATTCCGGAAATATCGAACGTGCGACGGGTGTCTCTCCCACAATGATGCGCGATATTCACAGAGAATCGAAAAACTCATGCATTATTCACGGACATGGGATTTGGAGAATAGCGAACCTATTCCCACTACTTGTGTCACGTGATGCACCTGCACGAATCGTGTACAGCCCGCGAGGCACTTTATCCAGTTGGAGCATGCAATACAAATCGCTCATTAAAAAACCTTTTTGGGTTCTGCTCCAGAAACCCGCTCTCGCTCGTTGTCATTGCCTCCATGCCACATCTGATGCGGAGCACCAGGATATACGTCGTGTTGGCCTCGAAGCTCCTGTTGCCGTCATCCCTAATGGTATCGATATTCCCGCTATCGACGAACACCTTCCCCGCAAGAATCAAGTTGTATACCTGAGCCGAATCAATCCGGTGAAGGGTGTCGATCTACTGATAAAGGCATGGATTGCTGTACATCGCCACTTCAAAAACTGGGAACTTGTAATTGCTGGCCCACTGGACAACGAATATGCACAGTCCATGGTGTCACTCGCAAGCGCTCTTAAAGCAGAGGCAATCACATTCGTTGGCGAAACCCTTGGTGATGAGAAGCGCTCCCTTTTATCAAGGGCCTCATTATTTATATTGCCTAGCTATTCTGAGAATTTCGGCATCGCTGTAGCCGAGGCACTCGCCCACGGAACGCCAGTAATTACCACCACAGGCACACCCTGGTTGGAACTTGATAGAAAAAATGCGGGCTGGTGTATCGCGCCCGCGCAGAGTGCAATCGAAGACTCACTGCGAATGGCATTATCACGACCTCCAGCGGAGCTCCATGAAATGGGCTGCAATGGTCGCGCGTGGATGCAAAAGGACTATTCATGGGAGCCTGTAACAGAACAAATGCGACAAGCATATAGCTGGCTTCTTGGACAGGGCGATATGCCCGATTGCATCAGGCTTTCTTGATATAATGCCCTGGTTGCGTTTTCCTTTTCCTGGATATACCGACGTCCTGCACGTAGTAAAACGACCACAGGCATACTAATAACACAAGGTATCACGCCAATGAGCACACCTGAAAAATCGTTCATGAGAGCACGATATGAACACTTGATCTATTGGTCCTCGATTGGCATGGATGCTGCTATTCCCGGGAAAAATCCCGGCATATACGTACTTGGCTACATCAAAAGCGGCACGAACTGGCTATGCCACCTATTGTCTGCCGCTCTCGACACACCGATCCTGGAACCCTGGAAGATGAGCGCTCCGACGTTGGAGCCACGCATTTTCCATATGCATAGATTTATTCCTCTGGATTCCGTCAGAAAAAGAACGATTTATCTCATCCGTGACGGCCGTGACACCATGGTTTCCCGCTATTTCCATATCGCCAATGCAGGCGGCATCGCAAAAATCGCTTTAGAAAGAGAGCTTGGCACTGCAATAACGGCAGACCGGGCCAAGGAAAACATGGCAGGATTCATACGCTTCATGACGAGCAGTAATATTGCATCTCGTGATTACAGAAGTCACATTCTGGAGTGGAAAAAGCACAGAGACAAATATATCACCATGCGCTATGAAGACATGCTTGCCGATACCACGTCAGAACTCGCTCGAGCAGTTGAAAGCCTCACTCACAAAACTCCTGACAACGATATGATCAGACGCGCCGTACAGCAACATGATTTCACTCGATTAACCAAGCGCAAAAAGGGCGAAGAGGATCACAAGTCTTTCATTCGAAAAGGGGTGAGTGGTGACTGGAGAAATTATTTTACCGCTGAATCTGCCCATGTGTTCGATGAATACGCTGGTGACTTGTTGCTAGAGCTCGGTTATGAAAACGATCCGGAATGGGCATCTAAAGTTTCGTAACCAAGCGTCTCTGTCATTATCATTTTTCTGCAATAACGAGCATATTCTGGGAAAGCACGTGACCGCTTGCCCCGGTCTCTGCAAGCAGCAGCAAGCGTTCCCTTATGGTCAAAAACGTCCACAATCCACGTCTCACCATACTCTTCATGCCGTGCACCAGCGGCTTCTCTTCATACACAGCAATTTTACTGAATCCAGTAGCCCTGAGGACCTGGCCTATTGATTTCGGTGTAAAGCATACCTGATGCGTGAAGTCACCATAGCGGATTCTCATGCCGAACAATCCCTCAGCATTCGGGACGTGGATTATCAATCGCCCATTAGTTTTCAGAGCCGCTCTTACTAGTTCCAGCATGTCGACCACTTCCTGCTTTTCAAGATGCTCAAGAACATCCATCAAGAAAGCCACATCATACTTCTGTGCTTTCCCTTCGAGAAAACCCGCCAAATCTCCTTGCACGATTTCAGGCATCCCCAAACTATGCGCCATCGCAACTTGTTCGCCTGACACATCGACACCTTCAATATTCCGATAGCCCATGGATTTCAGGCAGTGGATCAAGGAGCCGTGCCCACAACCCAAATCAACAACCCTCACGGATTTATCCGCCGGCATATGACTGGTGATCAGGTGACGATGCTGTGGAAACTGGGATAGATCGAGTTGTTTTTGATCGCTGGCAGCAGCCGCAGATTGCCCTGTCGAAACATAGCCTTGATATAGTTTTGTTTTCCAGTCGATCATCCAGCCTACCCCTTGAAAATGGCTCCAGGCCTATATGGCCTGTTCTTTATAAGTTCGCGCCTTGAAAATGAAATACACCGCTATGCAATATGCTGCCAGCGTAGCGATCGCCGCGCCCATCACACCATAGAAGGGTATCAAGGCTAAATTCAGACCCACATTGGATATCGCGCCTAATCCAACACCCTTGGTGATCACCAATGTTTTCCCATTGAGCTCAAACTCTTTATTGTAAAAGTGGGTTAACCCAAAAATAACATGCGCCAGCACAATGACAATCATGATGTATGGATTAAATTCGTAATCCGGGTAGAAATAATATTTAAAGGGTATAACAATTGCACATCCCGCAATAAATATCGGAAGCATCGAGTAAATATACATTTTCAGTAATTTAAAGGTATATTTAAGAGCCTCCTGCTCTCCTGACTCACGGTCAATCGCAATCACCCTCGGAAATACAACCGCCATCAGAAATGTCATCGGAATTGTAATAATACTGCCTGAAAGCTGGTAGCCAAGAATATAACTTGCGATTCGCTCTGTTGGCTCCCACATCGTTAGAATATAGCGATCTGAAAGCGAAATGACCCACACAGCCACGCTATTGACAACTACTGGCATTCCGTATTGAAAATATCGTCTGACTATCGCCCGGTCTATTCTCGGCACCGGGGGAATCTGGAAGATTCCGATGTACCAAAACCCCAGTAGTGCAAAAACTGAATCAAGCACAGCATATGTAACCAGCGCGCTTCGCAAATTCACTTCACTCGATATGGCACAGATCAGGATAAAAACACCGAGTGAAATCGCGAATGCCACATTGGCCAGCAAGAACTGCATGTACCTTTCAGCCGCATTCAGGATCCTGAGAATTCCGGTTTTCAATCCCGCTGCAACCAGAAGCATCGGCACCAAGGCATAAATCCAGTCTGTTGTGATAAACAACGCGACATATGCGGTAAGCAACGGAAGCCCTGTAATCAGAAAGTACGCAAAAATGGTCTGCCTTCTCTGGCCATCAGACTGAAACAAATCATGGACATGCCTGTACACAGCACTGATCAACCAGCCATACACAAGCGTTGAACCCAGCAAGGCTATGGGCAGGACAAGGCTAAACTCTACATAGATTTCGGGCAGCAGAACCTTGGGCACAATCAGCACCAGGGCCAACTGGGTAATCATCTGGATCCCGCGCCCCGAGAGCGTGAGCAATGCTGGCGAGCGGTGCATATCAGATAAAAATCCGTGCAATGAAAACATGAATGTCTGAGGCATGCATCGTACTTATTTTATTCTTCATGTGAGATGTACTTGCCAGAATTGGTGAAGCTAACACATACTTTCACAGCACAGACTTTAATGGGACAGTATAATCCCCTCGCATGCCCATGACTAAACCAGCGCTCATCCAACTTTTACTAATTGATATAATTATATTTTTTCCGTCATTCGGTGGTTTTCTACTTCCATTACGCCACAGCAATATTGGGGCAGAATTGCGCGGCTCTGACAGTATTTCCATATGATGCATACTAGCAATCATTATGTAACAATCTGCACCAATAAGTTAATGTCTTGCGAGACTTTTCAGGCAAAAACCAATGGGTAGAATACTGAGGGCACGGGGCCAACAAGCACCACTCAATGCCACAGGGGACAACAATCAAGATGACATACCAGCCCAAGTAGCGTCCAAAAGCACCCTGAAGCGGAAACTATTCTTTAGCCTCAATGCCCTGGTCTTTGTTGTCATAACCGTTGGGATGGTGCTCAATCCTCAGCCAAGGATCGGGGATGCAGTCTACCTTATTATCCTGGCACTGATCTGCACGATACCCGTACTGTTTATTTCATCCTACCGAGGCAAACAATCCCTTCTGCTGGTATTCCTGGCCTATTATTTTGGTGCGTTCGGCTTGAGAGATCTGTCCAACCTGATAACGGGGGCACCCAGCGCCACTCTTGAACCCGGAACCCTACTTTCCGCCGGCGAGACCGCTATTATCCTTGGGGCTATCTGTTTCATAATTGGCTATTTTACAGTAACACGGCTAACTCCAAGCAGAAACAAAGGAATACTCACTCGAGAGTGGTCATCCGGTTCCATGCTCAAGCTCGGCATACTGTTCTGGGCCTGCGGATTCGCGATTACCACCTATTGGCAGTTCGGCATGGGGGACCAGTTTTCCACGGTACGTATCCCACCGGCAATCGGTGGGTTCATTGGGCTTCTGCGAATCTTACAGCCACTTGGCACGTTAGCCCTGATATACCTGTTTCTCACGACACGCCAGAGTCATGTATTGCTCATACTGATTGGAACCATGGTTGCCGATTTTGGGCTAGGTTTTTTGGGTGACTCAAAGGAACTGGCCGTCCGGGGGCCGTTACTCTACCTGTTCAGCTACGTATTGCTCCGTGAACGCATACCGCTTATTCAGGTTGTCGCCTTTATCCTTGTGGCAGGGATGGCATTCAATATTTTCGCTTCCTATCGCATGGTTGTACATTCGAAGGATGAAAGCAGGAGTGAGGCATTCTCCAATATTGGAAGCAGGCTCGACGAGATCACCAGCGAAGACAAATCGGCGGGAGAACGTCTTGGAGAAGGTTTGACTTATTTCGCTGAGCGCATATCTCTGAAACAGAGCGTTGAGCTGATCCTGATACGCACCGGCCGCGATATAGCCTTCCAGGATGGACGCACCATAAAGCCTATTCTCTTTGCTTTCATACCGAGATTCATACTCCCGAACAAGGAAGATAGCAGTATGGCGGGAAGACTGTTCAACCTGGAATTCAGGTTATCGGAAAGCCCACTCACAAAAATTGCCACCAGCCAGGTGGGCGAGCTTTACTGGAACTTCGGTTGGCCTGGCCTGATTATCGGCATGATCCTGATTGGATCAATCATGGCTTCATTAGCGACCATGTTACGTCTCGATACCGTTCAGACGCTGCCACGTTTTCTTTTCCTTCTAATGACAGTCTATGTGCTGACACTGCGCTTCGAAACCGCAATAGCCCAGAATTACACCGTGTGGGCCAGAGCTGCCCTCCTCCTCATTTTGCTGAATCTGATGATACCCAAAGCCCGGAAATTTATATCAGGTCGCACAGATCGAAAATCTTTCGCTCCCGCCACCACCAACCCAAAACAATCCCAACAAAATACACCGGCTGGATAACTTATTATGAAGGTTTTTTTTATCGGTGCAGCTTCTCTCGATCGAATGCGTGGCGACACCATGGAAGCACACATTGTCAGCACTCTCCAGGCCATGAGAAACGAGGTATCCTACTTTCCTTATGTGACAGGCACGCTTGGGTTTCGCCTGAATCGCATATTCGATCGTGCCATGACGGATCTGAAGTGGATAAAATCGACGCCAGCCGATCATTTCTTGTTGAAGGCAATGCGCGCATTCCAGCCTGACCTAGTACTAGTACTGCTGGGTAATTATACGAGCCCCAAAACCATCCGGAAGGTTCGCGACGTCACACGAGCACCTATCGCATGCTGGTGCCAGGATCACATAGGAACCATGGGCAGGCAGTATCTGATCGGCTCGAAATTCGACTTCATTTTTGCAAAAGACCAGCTTTTGGTTGATCGACTCAGGAATTTCACCAGCCACCCTGAAGTACATTATCTGCCAGAAGCCTGTAACCCAGAAATGCACCGCACAGTAACACCAACAACCTCGGACATCGAGCGTTTTGCCTGTGACGTCACTACCGCCGCCAGCCTCTACTATTATCGATCGGAAATACTCGAAAGCATTTCGGACTTCGACCTCCGGATTTGGGGGCCTGTTCCCAAGTACTATGATGGTCCATTGCGAAGTCGCGCAAGTGGGTTGTCAGTTCACACGCGTGACAAATCTGCCTGCTTCAATGCATCCAAAATTGTCATCAATAGTCTATTCCCAGTGGAAATTGGCGGCCTCAACGCAAGGGCATTTGAAGTGGCTGGCTGTGGTGGATTTCAGATGATCACCCACTCTGACGCTATTGATCGCCACTTTGCTCCAGGGGAAGAGATCGTATCTTTCCGTAATCTGAAAGACCTACGCGATAAATTAACTTACTTTCTGGCTCATGAAGATGAGAGAATCGCGATTGCAAAGGCTGGTCAGATTCGCGCCCATGCCGAGCATACTTACGAAAAACGATTGACTGAAATGATGGCAGTCATGAGACTGTCGTAACCATAAAGACTCAATTGACATGGATAATCTAGCCGTTTTAATTCTCACCGGCAATGAAGAAAATAACATTGCAAAATGCCTGGAGTCCATTCGTCCAATTGGCGCGAATGTATACATAGTCGACTCGAACAGCACTGATCGCACAGTTGAAATCGCCAATGCCTACGGCGCCACCGTGCTGCAGCGAGCGTGGACCACGCACGCCGACCAATTCAACTGGGGGCTGGATAATGCAGGCATAAGTGAACAATGGATTATGCGCATGGACGCGGATGAAGAAATCATGCCCGGACTTGCAAGTGCCATTCAAGAATTCCTGGCTGATCCTCCAGACGATGTGTCCGGAGTCTATATTCGACGCAGGGTGTTCTTCATGGGAAAATGGATTCGACATGGCGGATATTACCCAACCTGGCTGCTCAGAATATTCCGAAATGGCCGTGGCAGGTGTGAGTCGGTCTTTATGGATGAGCATATTGTCGTTGATAGTGGTAATACCATTTCGATCCATCAGGACATCATCGACAAAAACAACAAGGACCTTACCTTCTGGACAGACAAGCATAACAAGTATGCATCCTGCGAAGTTCTCGACATCCTCAACAAGGAAAACAAGAGCCGGGAACAAGATAAAAATAATATCTCGATTAAAGGATCCATGGCAGGAGAGCAGGATTCCGCAAGGAGATGGGTAAAAGATAATCTATACTTGAAGTCGCCGCTGTTTATACGAGCCTTTCTTTACTTCATCTATAGGTACTTTATACGACTTGGTTTCCTGGACGGAACCCGAGGGCTGATTTTCCATTTCCTTCAAGGGTTTTGGTACCGTTTTCTTGTGGATGCAAAGCTTTATGAACATAGACACCAGCAAGCAAATTCCAACACCAGATCTGAGTAGTTATCGAGCTAGTGATTATTCACCTGGTTCGGGTTTTTTCCGACGAAATCTGTGGCGGGTTGTTAACATCTTCATATTCATGAGCCCACTTTTACCATTTTACGCCCCAAAGCGATTATTACTCAGAATGTTCGGCGCAAGAATCGGACACGGCGTGGTTATCAAACCACGAGTCAACATTAAGCATCCGTGGAGACTTTCAATTGGCCATAACTCCTGGCTTGGAGAAGGAGTGTGGCTAGACAATTTATCTGACATCGTTATCGGTGATAATGTGTGTCTATCACAAGGGTCTCTGCTAATTACAGGTAACCATGACTACAAAGACGTATCGTTTAGTCTGATCACACGACCGATAAATATTGAAGATGGTGCCTGGATTGGAGCTGGCGTGATAGTTTGTCCCGGTGTGAATGTTGCTAGAAATACTGTTGTTACTGTGGGCAGTGTATTGACAAAGAACACGGATGCGAATGGAATCTATACGGGTAACCCCGCACAAAAAATACGCACACGAAGTCTTGAACCGGCTCGTGATCCGATATGACAAGGAAACATCATGAATGAAAATAATGTCGTTAATTATGGCTGGTCAACGGCTAAGGGGCCTACATCCTGTGGATATATAGCCCCAAAGATAATAGAAATACTGAATAATCTTCGCGCACATAGAGTGCTTGACATCGGTTCAGGCAATGGGAAGCTTTGCCATGAGATAGCGACAAACGGCATGGAAGCTGTGGGAATGGAGTATGACGAGCAAGGCGTTGAAATTGCTCGGTCTAACTACCCTGGGATCAAATTCTACAATCTTGGCGTTCAGGATATGCCTTCCAACATCCTGGAGCAAGAAGAAGCTTTTGATGTTGTGGTGTCTACAGAGGTTATTGAACACCTCTATTCTCCACACCTTCTTCCTATTTTCGCGAGGGAGGTTATAAAAGAAAAAGGTTTTCTGATTTTAACAACCCCATACCACGGGTACCTGAAAAATTTAGCGATTTCTGTCTTTAACAAATGGGACAAACACCATACCGTACTTTGGCATGGTGGCCATATAAAGTTCTGGAGCCGTAAAACACTCACAAGCCTTCTCGAAGAAAAGGGCTTCAAGGTAATCGCCTTTACTGGCGTTGGAAGGCTACCGTATTTATGGAAAAGCATGGTTCTAGTGGCACAAAAGCAGTAGTTACGCGCACATCGATTGCCATTCTTGGCTATTTTAGTAGCTATGCTTCACGCTGAATAAACCAGTTCCCAAGCACAAGAACATCCATCTTGGTGCGAAGAAAGCAATTCAACGCTTCCTCAGGGCGACATACCACAGGTTCATTTTCATTAAACGAGGTATTCAAGATAATCGGCACACCCGTTAAATCTTTGAATGCTGATATCAGTTGATGATAACGAGGATTGCTGTCAGCACTCACCGTTTGCAATCTCCCAGAACCATCCACGTGAGTTACTGCGGGTATCTGCGCGCGCTTTTCCTCTTTTATCTGAAAAACTTGCATCATGAAGGGCACGTCATCATCTTCTTCAAACCATTCTGTCACACTCTCACGCAAAATTGATGGCGCAAACGGTCGGAATGATTCTCTGCGCTTGATCTTTAGATTCAAGATATCTTTCATGTCACTTCTTCTTGGATCACCCAGTATTGAACGATTACCAAGCGCGCGTGGTCCCCACTCCATACGTCCTTGAAACCATCCAATCACTTTCCCCAAGGTAATCGCATTAGCGGTACGCCCGCACAATTCAGAGTCATCCTGAATAAGCTCGACCGTACATCCCGCTTCACTCAGATCCTTCATATTACTAGTGAGCAGTAGTTCATGACTGCTGTTTTCAAATGACGGCCCCCAGTATGCGTGGTTCATATGAAAGCGTTCATTTGTCAATCCCAATCGAGCAGCAACGACATACGCTGATCCAATTGCGCCACCAGCATCGCCAGCCGCTGACTGAACGTAAAGCTTTTTATATGGTGAATTGCGGTAAATTTTTCCGTTTGCAACCGAATTCATGGCACAACCTCCTGCCAATGAAAGGTTGGCCATACCATGCTTTTCATGACTCGCAGCCAGCATATTGAAGAAAGCTTCTTCATACATGGCTTGTACCGAGCGCGCCAGATCTTTATGTTTTTGTTCTAGAGGCTCATCCTTGTCTCTTGGGGGAAAACCTAATAAATTTTTCAGGTCATCGCTATATAATTGTCCAACTACCGGTATACCACCTTTCCATTCGTAGTCGACTTTTTCATTGTGATGCCGAAAATAGTCCAGATTAAGGCTATACGAGCCATCAGTACGTGTATGCACGATCTCGCGCATCAGTTCAAGGAATACCGGCTTACCATAGGGCGCCAGGCCCATCACCTTATATTCGTCACCGTAATGGGGAAACCCTGCATACTGCGTTAATGCCTGGTAATAAATACCCAATGAATGTGGAAAGAATATCCTTTGCTCGACATCGATTTCGCTTCCTCTTCCCACTCCCCATGCTCCGCTTGAAAAATCGCCGAAACCATCTACTGAAACCACTATGGATTCGTCAAACGGTGACACAATATGTGCCGAGGCAAGATGCGATAGATGATGTTCTATGTGATGAATCTGCGCATTGAGACCACTACCAGGAAATGCAGCTTTTAACTCCTCATCAATACTGGTACGGGCTTTCTTGTTTTTTATACGATCAAGGACGAGTTTAAAGTCAGGGCGCTTAAAAAGCGTGTACCCGACTTTTTTTAAGATGTTCGCCTTTGGATCTGTATTAACCGCTACGTGATGCAGATCTGCTAGTGCTATCCCAGCCTCTTCAAGGCAGTAACGAATCGACTCACTCGGGAAACCCGCCCAATGCTTTATACGCCTAAATCTCTCTTCCTCGACCGCTGCAATCATTCTTCCATCTTTCAGCAAACATGCGGATGAATCACCATGATATGCGTTAATACCTAATATATACACATCGCCACCTATATCTTTAAATTATTCTGGCTTACCGGTTTCTGAGCCTCAACATAAAGACTCTCTCCGGCCTTATCATCCTGATCCTTGATTAGCCGAGCATCCGTACCCACCCCGTGCGCCACCTCACGCACACTAATAAACCCTATATCTTCTAGAAGCGCTGTCATCAACTCACCGTCCCATGTGGACCGGTGATAGTGCATCTGGGTCATAAAGGATATTGCCAGCGCCTTCTGGGGAAACTTATCGAAAAAACTATTGTTATCTTTACCCTCATAAAAATCGACATACTTTCTCAGGCCTGGAACGCTGACACGCAGCCAACTTCCGGGCTTGAGCGTCCTGAAGCACTCCTCTAACACATTCACTGCCTCAGAATAGCTTACGTGCTCGAGAACGTGCTGCGTGAAAATGCCGTCCCAGTAATCATTACTGCACTCCCAAGGCTGAGTGATGTCCAGACGCCATTCGGGATCAAAAGCTTTTTGCCGCAGCGCGCGCTTGAATGCATACTCGTCCGCATTGATCCAGCCTTCGTACATAAGCGGCCCACAGCCGAGATTCAAAAGCCTTGGCCCTTTATTTTCTGGGGGCGATTTCCTGAATAGAAGGTTCCCCAAGCGCCTCTCCAAGCTGTAGTAAACTTGCTTTACGGGAGAAACACGGACCTCGAATTCTCCATGGCGGATTTTGTCTATTATCATGATTTCACCAGGAATTTTATCATTAAACTCATACGCTGGCCCGCTTGAGCCAGAATGTAATGCTGGTATGCAGGAGGCAGCGCCTGCTGCATAGGCACTCGAGTATACCCTGCGATTTTGATAGGTGCACACACGGGTGTCTCTGGGTGAATATTATGCATCCGGGCGTGAAGGAGTCTTCTGCAGAAGGAAGGTAGGTACCGACCTGGTACTCACGCCACCAGACTCAGCCCAGCTGGGTGCCTCTTCTTCTGGCGATCCCCGCCATGACTAGCAAGCCCGATCCCAGAAGCCAGATGGCGGCCGGCACGGGAGTGGCGAACACGTCGCCCTCTGCCGTCGGCAGCACATATCCAGTATCAAAGTGTTTTTCCCAGCTTACCTGAGTACCAAAATACCATTCGCTCAGATCTGTTACCCATACCCGGCCGGTATCTTCGGGTACCAGGGTACCCGACCAGTACATCCCCGACATTTCGCTGAACAACTGGCCATAGGGGTGGGCATGATCACCCTCCATTTCGGTAAGCGCAAGATGGCCCAGTTCACTTCCCACACACCCTGTCAAACCATTCCAGTGGAAGTCGCCCACACATGTGGGATCATTGCCTGGCGCGTAGGGCAGCCGCCAACTGTTCACGCCCAGATAACCTTGCCCCCCATCATATGCATTCATGGCAGCAATATAATCATTTGCAATATTGAAGGTCATGTCTCCATTCATGCCTATGAAATCAGGGGATCCGCCAAGATAGTCTTGGTATGTAGGAAGACCGAAGGTTTCAGTACGGCTCAGCTGAGCATCCGCCAGCCATGTGATATCCAGGTCGGTGTCATACACTGCAAGTCCGCCCAGTCTTGATACCAGTGCCGCATCGGATACGGCGGAAAATGCGAGAAGGGCAGATGCCATAACGCCCGCCGGAAGCGTGTGAACGATATTCATGACGTGTTCCTAATCATTATTGTTGATTGTCTATCATCGAGAACCACACATCCTGCAATGACAGTTATAGCATAATGCCGCTGCGGCGGACCCTGCCGCAGCCCACATCTCAATCTCCGCTTACATACACGTTGTGGATCAAATAGATATGGTTTTCCTGCGCGGACTACATCAGGCTCATCCGGATCATATCGATACCCAGTTCCGATGATCCCGGTATTACGTAGGGATCGCTGATGCCGGCAAGAATAATGCCTTTCATTCCGCCAGATACCCTTCGCGTAACAGGTACAGGTAAAGCTCCTGCACCGCCTCCATGGCACTGTACTGCGAGGTGTCGATACGCAGCTCCGGTGCCTCCGGTATCTCGTAGGGATCGCTGATGCCGGTGAACTCGGGGATCTCGCCACGCCGCGCCTTGGCGTAGAGTCCCTTGCGGTCACGCGCCTCGCACACCTCCAACGGGGTGGCGACATGGATCTCGATGA